>Ga0209273_10000944_pt1 | contig 30081 bp, 34 predicted proteins | sample tdAd471_FD_187126 | JGI IMG/M metagenome (GOLD analysis project Ga0209273, IMG submission 187126) | Marine sediment microbial communities from the Atlantic coast under amendment with organic carbon and nitrate - tdAd47.1 (SPAdes)... | ecosystem: Environmental > Aquatic > Marine > Coastal >...
GTTCGTTCTGACGAATGCGTTTCTTGGCTTGTGCAGAATTTGCCATTTCTTCTACCTTTTTCGGACCGCGCTCCAAAAACCGTCCAGCGCTTCAGTCCTTGCTTTCTTTGTTCAATCGAGGCCGCGTTCCTTTATGGCCGCGTCCGCCAGTTAATTCGAGGTCGGGTCTATATACCCGATATTGGCCCCAGTCAATAGGCTAGGCCCAGTTTTCTCGCCGATTTACGCCCTAACAGTTTTTAAACTGCGGCTGGCGTTTCTCGATAAAGGCGTTCATGCCTTCTTTCTGGTCTTCTGTCGCGAACAGCGAATGGAACGCCCGGCGTTCAAACAGAAGCCCTTCCGCGAGCGTTGTTTCCAGCGCCCTGTTGGTCGCTTCCTTGGCCAGTGCCACGCTTGGCGCAGAGAGATCCGCGATCGACGATGCCACTTCCATGGCGCTATCGAGCATGTCTTCAGTTGGTAGCACACGGCTGACAAGACCGGACCGTTCAGCCTCGGACGCATCCATCATGCGACCTGTCAACATCATGTCCATGGCCTTGGATTTGCCCACGAGGCGCGTCAGGCGCTGAGAGCCACCAATGCCGGGAATAACACCCAACTTGATTTCGGGCTGGCCGAACTTGGCGTTTTCGGCGGCGATAATGAAATCACACGCCATGGCGATCTCACAGCCGCCGCCAAGGGCATACCCCGATACTGCCGCGATCACAGGTTTGCGCACACGGGCAAACACATTGTTGATTTCAGCAAACATATCCATTTTCAGGACTTCTGCGAAAGACCGGCTCGACATCTCCTTGATGTCGGCGCCAGCCGCAAAAGCTTTTTCGCTGCCGGTGACAACAATGGCGCCAATTTCGGCGTCTGCGTCGAGCGCGAGCAGCGCTTCCCCCAGTTCCTGCAGCAGTTTGCTGTTCAGCGCGTTAAGTGCATCGGGGCGGTTAAGCGTGATCAGCCCCACGCCTTCTTGCTTGTCCAGCAGAATGGTTTCGAAAGTCATCTTTCAGCCTTCTATTGCTCTGATCTGTGGCTGAGACTCCTACTGCCCTCGAAGCCATTTGAAAAGACCTTTATCGGGAATGGGGTGTAGCGCCCCATATTTCGTCACTGCTTGGGTTCGAGGCGCAAGATAAGCCGGTCACCGGCTTCATTGTCGGCAGGATGTTTGAAGGTGAGCCGATTCTCTTCGCGCCAGCAATGCATTGCGGTTGTTGGATTGTCACATGTCCAGCCAAGGGCGGTCAGCGATTCCCTGTATGATTCCATGGCTTTGGCGGCGGTGCCTTCAAGCATCAAGGTTGCTTCCGCCACTGTCCCGCCGGGGGTGTCGAACACAACAGGTTCACCCTCAATGGCGCGAATCACCGGCAGCATGGGTACATCCGGGAATCCGTCGATGAAGCTTTCCTCGGCGCGCGCGGAAAGGCTCAGGAGCAGGATCATCAGTGCTGGCAATAGGCGCATGGTTTACCGGTTTCCCTTCATCGCTGGCAACTTGGGCAATAGAATGTGGATCGATTCGACTGCACAATACGCGAGACCGTACCACCACAGCCTGGCTTTGAACACTCTTCTCCTTCGCGGCCATAGGCCTGGAAGCTGTGCTGGAAATAACCAAGCTCTCCGTCCACGCGGGCATAGTCCTTCAGCGTTGATCCCCCGGCTTCAATCGCCTGTGTCAGAACCTCCCGGATAATCGGGAACAGCCGTTCGGCGCGCTTGCCCGCCACGCTGTCGGCGGTGCGCTTGGGGCTGATGCCCGCGCGCCACAGCGCCTCGCACACATAAATGTTGCCAAGCCCCGCCACCAGCTTCTGGTCCAGCAGCGCGGCCTTGATGCTGCTCTTGCGGCCCTTGAGGCCAGCATTCAGCACATCTAGGTTAAACTGGTTGCCGAGCGGCTCCGGCCCGATGTTCTTCAGAAGCGGGTGGCTGTCCATCTCGTCAAGGCTGGTGAAGGTGATGATGCCGAAGCGCCGCGTGTCATTGTAAACAATATGATCGCTGCGGTCGGTCACGATCACCACATGGTCGTGCTTGCCCACCTCAGGCGCAGGGCTTCCCGCGGGCGTGATGGTCACGCGCCCAGACATCCCCAGGTGCAGGATCACAACAAGGCCGTCGGCGCATTCGATCAGGATATATTTGGACCGGCGGGTGAGCCGCTCAATGCGGTTGCCCGTAAGACGCTCAGCGAAATCGACCGGGATGGGCAGGCGAAGGTCCGGCCTGTTTGCCGCAGCGCTTTTGATGACAGCGCCTTCAAGAACCGGCACAAGGCCGCGCCTGACGGTTTCAACTTCGGGGAGTTCGGGCATTTTGTCGCGTTCGTCCTTATACTATAAACGAGGCTGGCGCATGGCCGCCGCGTGGGCTATGGTCCGCCAAAATGACAGGGCAAGCCACCATAATGTCAAGCAGCAAAGACGATAAGATGAGCGAATCACACACCCAGGCTCCAGTTGAGGGCGAGGCCACCACCCATTTCGGGTTCAAGACCGTGGCCGAAGACAAGAAAGCCGACATGGTCAAGGGCGTGTTCAACTCCGTGGCCAAGCGCTATGACATCATGAATGACGTGATGAGCATGGGCATCCACCGTCTGTGGAAGGATTCGCTGATCAACACGGTCAACCCCCGGCCCGGCATGCATCTTCTGGATCTTGCGGGCGGCACCGGCGATATCGCCTTCCGCTTTCTTGACGCGGCAAAGGGCGGCACCGTGACGGTGTGCGATATCAACGCCGAAATGCTGGCGGTAGGTAAGGAACGGGCTGAGAAGGCGGGCTACGCGGATCGGGCAGAGTTTGTCTGCGGCGACGCCATGAAGCTGCCGTTCGCCAGCCGGTCGGTTGACGCTTATACAATCTCTTTCGGCATCCGGAACGTGACCCGCATTCATGAAGCGCTCGAAGAAGCTTACCGCGTGCTGAAGCCCGGCGGCACCTTCTATTGCCTGGAGTTCAGCCCCGAAGTGGTGCCCGTGCTGCAGAACGCCTACGACACCTATAGCTTCAACGCGATCCCGGCGATGGGTGAGTTCATCACTAAGGACCGCGACAGCTACCAATATTTTGTCGAATCCATTCGCCGCTTCCCCACGCCCACCAAGTTTGCGGCCATGATCAGGGAAGCTGGCTTTGCACGCGTGAAATATCGCACCATGTCTGCGGGCATCGTGGCGATCCATCAGGGCACCCGGATTTAAGCGGCGGATAGGGGACAGGCGCGTGCGCACGATTGGATATCTTTTCCAGCTTTATATGATGGCCGTGGGCCTTCGCCGCTTCGGTGCCATCCGTGCGCTCGCTGGCATCGATCTGGTGCCCGCGTGGGCGCCAAGGCTTCTTCGCCTGTTCACTTTCTATGTGCCGCACAGGTTCGGCCTGCCAAAGTCAGACGGCGAACGTCTGGCGCTTGCGCTGGCCAGCATGGGGCCGGCCTATATCAAGCTTGGGCAAACGCTGGCTACCCGGCCAGACCTGGTGGGCCGCCCGCTCGCAGAAGGGCTGACCACCTTGCAGGACCGCCTGCCGCCCTTCAAGTTCGCGAAAGCCCGCGCCACGATTGAGGCCGAGCTTGGCGGCAAGCTAGAGGACCATTTCCTGTCGTTCGAGGAAGTGCCAGTGGCGGCTGCCTCAATCGCGCAGGTCCATAAGGCCGTGACGGAAAAGGGCGTGCCGGTGGCGGTGAAGGTGCTGCGGCCCGATATCGAATCCCGCTTCGTGCGTGACCTGAAGCTGTTTGACTGGCTGGCGGGCATCGCCGAACGCAACGTCAAGGAAGCGCGCCGCCTGCGCCTGACCAAGATTGTCGACAAGGTCAAGGAAACCAGTCTCCGCGAGATGGACCTGAGGCTTGAAGCCGCCGCTGCGGCAGAGCTCGCGGAAAACATGCGCGGTGAAAGCGGCTACCGCCTGCCGCATATCGAATGGGACCACACGGCCCGCCGGGTGATGACGCTGGAGTGGATTGACGGCGTGCGCCTTGCCGACAAGGCAGCCCTTGAGGCCGCGGGCCATGACCTTGAAGCCCTGGGCAAGAAGGTCGTGCAGGTGTTCCTGACGCAAGCGCTTCGGGACGGCTTCTTCCACGCCGACCTTCACCAGGGCAACCTGATTGTGGAGCCCGATGGCACCATCGCCGCCATCGATTTCGGCATCATGGGGCGGCTTTCAAAGCGTGAGCGCCAGTTCCTCGCGGAAATCCTTTATGGTTTCATCCGGCGCGATTACATCCGCGTGGCGCAGGTGCATTTTGACGCGGGCTATGTGCCCAAGAACCAAAGCCTGGAAGAATTCGCGCAGGCCCTCCGCGCCATTGCCGACCCGATCATGGACCTGCCGGTGGAAGAGATTTCCGCGGGGCAACTGCTGGCCCAGTTGTTCGCCACCACCGAGCGTTTTTCGATGCAGACCCAGCCGCAGCTTCTTCTTCTGCAGCGCACCATGGTGATGGCTGAAGGCATGGCGCTCCATCTCTACCCATCCGCCAACATGTGGCAGATTTCAGAGCCTGTCATTGAGGCCTGGATCAGGGCCAACCTGTCTCCCGAAGCGCGCCTCGCCGACATGGTGGCGAACCTTCCGCGCTTCCTTGAACGCCTGCCGCACCGTATTGAAAAGTGGTTGTCGGAAGAGGATGAAGAACCGACTGAAGACGATGACTGGGAAGCCTCACCCGCGCCCGCACCCAAGGTCGGCCTTTGGCCTTTCGCGCTCGGCCTTATAACCGGCGCCGCCATCCTCAAGATATTGATGCTTTGAATTTTCAGTCACCCTGAACTTTTTTCAGGGTCCACAGGGTACTTCGCTGGCTACCGGCAGTGTTCATGGATGCTGAAACAAGTTCAGCATGACGAATAGTTGCTTACTGCTCGCATTTGGCGAACACTATCCCTTCCATAACAGGGGAGGGATTTATGGATAATCTGTTATCTAAGTTTGACCCGTTCGCGGCTCCACTGGGCCGCCTGTTCCTGTCGCTTATTTTTATCGGTGCCGGTTTCGCCAAGGTCGCAAGTGGCGGCGCGGGCATGACCGAATATATGGAAGCTGCCGGTGTGCCGGGCTTCCTGTTCTGGCCGGCGGCGCTTTTTGAATTGCTGGCGGGGATCGCGATCCTGATCGGCTTCAAGACGCGGCTTGTGGCCTTCCTGCTGGCGGGCTTCTGCCTTGTCACCGCAGTGATGTTCCATGCGGATTTCGCCGACCAAACCCAGCAGACCATGTTCCTGAAGAATCTGGCCATGGCAGGTGCATTCCTGTTTCTGATGCGCTTTGGCGGCGGTGAATTCAGCCTGGACAACCGCGCGGCGTCGGGCGACAGCTGACCCGTCTCACGCAACTGTGCGCCCAAATGCGCCTTGAGCTAGTGCCGGTTCCCGCCTATATGTCGGGGACCGGTTTTTTGAAGGGTCTGGCATGCTTAAAGGCAAACGCATACTTCTGATCATTGGCGGCGGGGTCGCGGCCTACAAGGCACTTGACCTAGCGCGCCGCCTGATGGAGCGCGGCGCATCCGTACGCGGTGTGCTGACCGCGGGCGGGCAGGAATTTATCACGCCGCTTTCTGTCGCCTCGCTCACGGGCGACGAATGCTATACGGACCTCTTCTCGCTGAAGGACGAGGCCGAGATGGGGCATATCCGCCTCAGCCGCGAAGCTGACCTGATTTTGATCGCGCCCGCGACGGCTGATCTCATGAGCAAGATGGCCAACGGCATCGCCAATGACCTGGCCAGCACGATCCTTCTGGCAACAGACAAGCCTGTGATGATCGCACCCGCCATGAACGCCCAGATGTGGGACCATCCGGCGACCAAACGAAACCTTGAGACGCTTAGGGGCGACGGCATCCATGTGGTGCAGCCCGGCGACGGCATGCTGGCCTGCGGCGAAGTGGGGCCGGGGCGCCTCGCGGAAGTGATGGATATGGTCGCCGCGGTCGAAGACTTTTTCGGTGGCGACAACCTGCTGCTCAGCGGCAAGCGGGCGGTCGTGACCGCCGGGCCGACCCATGAACCCATTGATCCCGTGCGCTATATCGCCAACCGGTCCTCGGGCCGTCAGGGCTTTGAGGTTGCGGCGGCGCTTTCCCGCCTGGGGGCGGATGTGACGCTTGTGGCAGGGCCGTGCGTGCAGGAAACCCCTGCAGGTGTGACCCGCGTGGACGTGGAAACAGCACGTGAGATGGAAGCAGCTGTGAACGCTGCCCTTCCAGCAGATATCGCCGTGTGCGTTGCGGCGGTCGCCGACTGGCATGTGAAAAACGGCGGCGCGCAGAAGCTGAAGAAATCCAAGGACGGCACGCCGTCGTTCGAGTTTGGCGAAAACCCGGATATCCTGAAGGGACTTTCCGGCCTCAAGAAGGGCCGCCCGGCGCTTGTGGTGGGCTTCGCCGCCGAAACAGAGAATGTGATTGGCCACGCAACAGAGAAACGCGCGCGCAAGGGCTGCGACCTGATCGTGGCGAATGATGTCTCTAGCGCGACCGGCATCATGGGCGGTGAGTATAACGAGATTCATCTGATCAGCGCGGTGGGTGCCGAAAGCTGGCCAAAAATGGAAAAAGGTGCGGTGGCCGACAGGCTCGCGCTCAAGATTGCAGAGATACTGAAGGGGTAACGCGAATGCGCGACAGTAAAGTGGTGATTGAGGTCAAAACGCTTGAGCACGGCAAAGGCTTGCCGCTGCCGAAATATGAGACTGAGCAATCCGCCGGGATGGACCTTTATGCCGCGCTGGCGGAAGGCGAAAGCATCACCCTTGGCGCGCTTGACCGTGCCATGATCCCAACCGGCCTTGCCATGGCGCTGCCCGCGGGTTTTGAAGCGCAGGTGCGCCCGCGCTCCGGCCTAGCCGCCAAGAACGGTGTGACCGTCCTGAACACCCCCGGCACCATTGATGCGGACTATCGCGGCGAAGTGAAGGTGATCCTGGTGAACCTGTCGAACGAGCCTTTTACGATCGAGCGCGGCATGCGCATCGCCCAGATGATCATCGCCCCGGTCACGCAAGGTGCGTGGGCCGAGGTTGAGGAGCTGGATGAGACCGCCCGCGGCGCCGGTGGTTTTGGCTCCACGGGTGTGAAATAGGAGGCTTTTATGGCCCAGTGGACCTGCCCTAAATGTGACACACATGACTATGATACTGATGAGATCACGGTCACGGGCAGTGGGCTCAGTAAATTCTTCAATGTGCAGAACCGCAAGTTCACTGCTGTGACCTGCAGGCGCTGCAGCTACACCGAGTTCTATCGCGGCACAACCAGCACGCTTGGCAATGTTATCGACTTCTTTGGCAATTAGGGCGAACGGACATGAAACGTAAAATCGCAGCACTGATTTTCCTGGGTTCCGGCCTCGCGGTTACAGGCGGCGCCGTGCTTTCGAGCAGTGGGCCCGAAGACGCCCCGGCGCTTGAGCTTTCGGACCATATGCGCGGTTTCCTGAAGCATGAAATGCTGATGCTGGCCAATGCGGGCCGCGGTATTGAGGCCGCGCTGGCGGTTGAAGACCATGCCCGCGTCAAGGAATTCGCGTCCCACATGGACAAGGCCTTCATCATGCAGAAGGAAGTGACCACGCTGGACCTTCGGGAGCTGGAAGCGGTTCTGGGTGAGGAGTTCGTCTCTCGCGACAAGGAATTTCACGCCATGGCCCGCGCGCTTGAGGCGGCGGCCAAGGCCGAAGACATTGTGGGCCAGCGCAAGATTTTTGACGACATGCTACGCGCCTGTGCGGCCTGCCACCAGGATTACGCCCCTGAAGCGCCTGTGCTTGAGTAGACTTTGATGGATTTCACCGACGACCAGCTGGAGCGCTATTCGCGCCATATCATCCTCAAGGAAGTAGGCGGCGCGGGGCAGGTGGCTCTCCTGAATGCCAAGGTCCTTGTGGTGGGCGCGGGCGGCCTTGGGTCACCGCTTCTTCTCTATCTGGCGGCGGCGGGTGTTGGCACCATCGGCATCGTGGACGATGACGCGGTCGAGCTTTCGAACCTGCAGCGGCAGGTGATCCACACCACCCCCGATGTTGGCCGGTCCAAGGTGGAGAGCGCGGCCCAAAAAATTCGGGCGCTCAACCCCGATGTGACGGTAAATGTGCACTCCGAACGCCTGACGCAGGCCAACGCGATCAGCATTATGGCCGACTATGACATCGTGGCCGACGGGACCGACAATTTTGGGACCCGGCATCTGATCAGCGACATGTGCGTGGCGATGGAAACCACGCTCGTCTCCGGTGCGCTGTCGTCCTACACGGGGCAGCTTGCTACCTTCAAACCGCACGCGGGGGAAGGCCTGCCGTGCTACCGCTGTTTCCTGCCGCACACGCCGCCGCCGAATAGCACCGGCACCTGTGCCGACCACGGCATCCTTGGGGCAGTGGCGGGTATGGTGGGCACCATGCAGGCGCTGGAGGTTTTGAAGGAGATCACCGGCGTGGGCGAAAGCCTTGCGGGCAAGATGCTGATCATGGATGCGCGCGATATGAGCATGCGCAAGGTTAACCTGCCGCAGGACCCCAATTGCAAGGCCTGCGCGAAGGGGAAAAGCTGATGGCGAAATCATCTGATCTAAAGCGGCCCATGACCCTGATGGTGATCAGCAGTGACCCAGAGCGTATCCATATGGCGCTGATGATGGGCGCGACCGCATCCGCCATGGGCAGGCCCGTGACCTTCTTTTTCTCCAAATCCGCGACGCCGTTCCTGACGGCTGGCGGATGGGACAGCCTGAAGACACAGGCCGGTGCGACGGGACCTGAGATGGACACGGCGCTGGAGGAAAAGGGCGTCGCCGACAGCAGCATCCTGATGGACGGCCTTGCAGCGCTTGATGCCCGCTTCCTGGTGTGCGAAGCGGCGCTCCGCGAACACGACATTGATGTCACGTCCTTGATCACCCGTCCGGCGGTGGAGATCGCGGGCCTTGCCGAAATTATTGAAAAAGGCCAGGGCGGCGACTGGCTGACCTTCTGATTTAATCCCTGATTTTTGGCGATGCATGCCCAGGATTCTCTCGTATTGTATTTTGTATGTTACCATGGTACATAGGTAACAAAACAACATAAGGCGAAGAAATTGGCGATGAAAGTGGAACGCGTTCAAACTGGCGTACGCATGGAAAAGCGGCTGGTGAAGGTGCTCAAGGGTACGGCAGAATATCTGGATATATCGCTCGGCGACCTTCTCGAGGGCATCGTGCTGCATGCCTTTGATGGCAAGACCCCGCCTTTTTCAGACGAAACGCGCGCCAAGGTTGCCGCGCTAAAGAAGGTCTATGACTGTGACCTGGACGCCAGCCACAGTCATAAACTGACCGAACAATGAGGCAAAAGCCCGAGGTCACGACGAAAGGATAGACGATGAATGACGAGGATTTTCTGAAAGCGTTTGAGGATGCAAGCCTTGACCCCAAACTGTTTGACCATAAGGCCCATATCCGCATGGGTTGGATCTATGTGATGCGCTACCCGCTCGCGGAGGCAATCGAGAAGTTCGGGCGTGCCCTTCGTGCCTATACGCGCGCCTTGGAGGCTGAAGCCAAATACCACGAGACCATCACCTGGTTTTATATGCTGCTGATCGCAGAGCGGCAGGCCGCCCATCCTGCGGCAACCTTTGCGGCCTTCCTTGGGAAGAACCGCGATCTGGTGGCGAAGCCGTCGATCCTGACTCGGTACTACCGCGCGGAAACGCTTGCGAGCGATCGGGCGCGGTACCATTATGTTTTGCCTGATGGGGCCATGGTGAAGGATGCCGCATGACCGACGATGAGCTGATTGAGGCCTTTGAAAGCCACCGGCTGACGCGAGAGGAATTCACCCACGAAGCCCACCTGCGGGTGGGCTGGATATATGTGGCGCGTTTGCCGCTTGGCGAGGCGTGCGATACCATGGCGCGCGAACTGCTGGCATGGGATATCGCCTACGGCCTTGGGGACCGCTACCATGAAACGGTTACCTGGGCATTCATGTTCATTATCCATGAAAAGCAACTGGCGTGCGGGGCCAAGTCGTTTGATGAGTTTCTTGCCGCGAACCCTGACCTGATGCGGAAATCACCCCCGTTCCTTGCGGACTACTATAAGGACGAGACGCTGGGGAGCGATCTGGCGCGCAAGCATTTCCTGCTGCCGGACGTGGGGCGTTAGGCGAGCGCGGCCTTTACTGCCGCCGCGCAGTGGATGGCAGTGGTATCCAGAAGTGGCACGTCTGTGTGGTCGTCCTTTATAAGCAGACCGATTTCGGTGCAGCCGAGGATGATGGCCTCGGCGCCTTGGCCGTGCAGGCTGTCGATGATCCGAAGATATGCCGCACGCGACGTATCCCTGATATCGCCCTGGCAGAGCTCGTCATAGATGATGTCATGCACAATCTGGCGGTCGGCAGCGTCTGGTGTGATCACCTCAATGCTGAACCTGTCGGCGATACGCCCGCGGTAGAAATCCTGCTCCATGGTGAAGCTGGTGCCCAGAAGCGCGAGCTTTTTGAACCCTTTTTCCTTCGCGGCCTCAGCTGTGGCGTCCGCGATATGCAGAAGCGGGATACCAGTGTGCGCCCGGATGGCTCCTTCCACCAGATGCATGGTGTTGGTGCAGATAAGCGTCATGTCCGCGCCCGCCGCCTCAAGCCCGGCGGCTGCCTTTCCAAGAAGGTCGCCGGCGGCGTCCCATGCGCCCTCGCGCTGCATGGTTGCGATCTCGTCAAAGTCGACACTGTGCAGCAGGACCTTTGCGCTATGCAGGCCACCAAGCGCGTCTTTGACGCCCTCATTCAACAGCCGGTAATAGGTGGCCGTGGATTCCCAGCTCATGCCGCCCAGAAGGCCGATGGTTTTCATGCTGATTGTTCCTTTATGGGGTGCTGGAGCGGCCAAATTTATGGATTGGCGGCCGCGCCCGTCGGCAGGGCATATTTGGTTTGCAGGCGTTCGAAGTGGGTGGCATGAACCATGGGGCTTGCTTGCCACAGCTGATCTGCCGCGCTTGGGTTCTTGTCAAAAAACTGGTGGCTGAAGGCAATGAAATAGTGATTGACCTTCAGGGGATCAGAGACCTTGATGATGCCGCCATAGTCGGATGCGTTCTGGCGCAAAAGGGTGTCTGCCGCAGCGCCGGGTGCGGCGACAGCCTGCAGGCGGTCATAGGCAAGCATATGCATAAGCCCTTCGGTAGTGCCTGCCTCAACAATGTTCAGGCCTTGGTCTTTCAACGCAGCGGTGATTGAATAACCAAGCGGTGCGCCGATCACGATGTTTGGTTCCAGAATCTGGCGACCGTCCCAATAGGATGGTTTCCCGCGTTTCTGATAAAGATAATACCCGTTCAGCACGATCATGCGGCGGTTGTCCGGCTTGCCGTCCAGCATGGGATAAACCATGGATTCCTGCCGTTCCGGGCGGAAAGAGGCGATCACGCTATCGATCCTTCCAAGCTTCATCAGTGCCAGGCATCGCTTCCATGGGTATCGGGCAAAGGTGACATCAAGGCCTGCGTCTGCGGCGACCAGCTGCACCAGTTCCACAAGGATGCCCGGGTCTTTTTCAGGCACCGCTTCGGACGCGCCGGTGTAATTCGGGTAAAGCTCAATGTCTTGATAGCAGAAGCTGAGAGGCTTTGCGCTGGCCTGGTCCTGCGCATGCGATATCGGTGATGCTATTCCTATCAGCACCAATAGGGCCACAACGGTCTGTAGAGACTTTATCCGCACGGTTCACCCAACCAATCTCAGCTCACGCCAAGCGTAATGGATAGTCGGTGCCGGGGCAAATGAAACTATGGAAACAGGATCAGGTCAGCCCGCGTCGGCGTTCCTGCTCATAGGTGCCAAGCACATTCACGCGCTTGGTGTGGAACCTGAGCTCCTCCATCGCGCGGTGCACATTTTCCATGCCTTCATGGCCTTCGATGTCTGCATAAAATTCGGTCGCAGTGAAGCTGTCCGATTCGTAATAGCTTTCCAGCTTGGTCATGTTGACACTGTTGGTGGCGAAGCCGCCCAGTGCCTTATAAAGTGCCGCCGGGATGTTCCGCACTTCGAAGGTGAAGCTGGTCATCACCGGGCCGGACAGCTCCTCGGCCGAAAGCGGCTCACGCGAGAGCACCACAAACCGGGTGGTGTTGTGGCCTTCGTCCTGGAAGTTTTTCTGAATGATCTCAAGGCCGTAAACCTCGGCCGCCAGTTCGCTGGCGATGGCGCCGACGCTTTCGTCGCCCAGTTCCGCCACATGCTTTGCCGACCCGGCCGTGTCGGCAAAAGGCAGGCGCTCCAGCCCGAGCGCGCGGAGGTTCTTGCGGCATTGTCCCAGCGCCTGGACGTGGCTTTTCACAGTCTTCAACTTGGAGGCATCCGTGCCTTTGACACCCAGCAGGCAGTGACGGATGGTCTCAAAATGCTCGCCGATGATATAGAGGCCACTGCCAGGCAGCAGGATATGGATATCAGCCACCCGTCCGGCGGTAGAATTCTCAATCGGGATCATGGCAAGGCGCGCGCGCCCCTGCTGCACGGCGGCCAGGGCATCCTCGAAACTTGGTGTCGATAAGGGCTCCATGGTCGGAAACTTCGCTTGGCACGCCATATGGGAGTAGGCCCCAAGTTCGCCCTGGAAGGCGATCAGGTTGTCTGTGTCCTGTGCTCTTTGGCTTGCCATAACGGAGATTTCTTTCTTGGCTGAATAAAAGTGTGCGGTTGAGATTAGTGCCAAGCTGGTTTGCGCGAGTCAATGCAGGAACGGCGCAAAGGCCTGATTCCTGCCGCTGATTCAGGTGGTGCGCCGCTTTGTCGCATGAAAAAGGTACCAAAAAACGCGATTTTTTGGCCTAAGCTGGCAAAATCGTGCAAATGACGACTTGAATAAGATGCCCATCAGCGGCTATTGTCGCGCGCGAATTAGCCGGTCATCTATCTGTCAGGGGTAATGGACTGGCTGGGAGAGAATTTAAGCTTGCTCGCCTGCAAGGAGAAGAGCCTGTGTCATTAGAATCAAACAAAGTCTTTGCAGCTGTCCTTTCTGCGGCACTGCTGATCATGGTGATCACGACTGTTTCCGAAACCGTGTTCCACGAAGAAGAAACCAAACCAGCCTACACCATCGAAGTGGCGTCTGAGGAAGCAACCGACGCTGTTGTTGAAGAAGGTCCATCGCTTGCTGAGCTGCTGGCTGTTGCAGACGCTGGCAAAGGCGAGCGTCAGTTCGCTAAATGTAAAGCCTGCCACACGATTGGCAAAGGCGAAGGCGACCGCACTGGTCCGAACCTTTATGGTGTGATGGGCCGTCAGATCGGTGGTCATGCGGGCTTCGGCTATTCCAGCGCTCTTTCCGGTCAGGAAGGTACCTGGACTTGGGAACAGATGGATGCGTGGCTCACGAGCCCGAAAAGCACCTTTGAGGGCACCAGCATGTCCTTCGCAGGCATCCGCAAGGAAGACCAGCGCGCTGACCTGATGGCGTACCTGAACAGCTTCTCTGACAGCCCACTGGAGCTGCCAGCTGTTGAAGCAGTTGAAGAAGCAGCTGAAGAAGCTGCTGATGAAGCCATGGAAGCAGCAGCGGAAACAGCCGGCGAATAAGCCAGCTTCAGCTGAACAGATTTCTGAGAGCGGCGATCCATCCGGGTCGCCGTTTTTGATTCTACAGCCTTCTGAACCCCAGGAAGGCGGGCCCGGTGCGGCCCTTGTCCGCCATTTCCTTTGCGACCCAGCCTTTCACGTCCTCAAGCGGATCGATGGTGACCATCATGTGGGTGGCGTTGGCATGCAGCAGATGCACGCCGTCGATCATGAAGCCCACGTGCCCGGGGAAGAAAGCCAGGTCCCCGCGCGCTGGTGTCTCTCCCACCTCAAGAGCGCGCCCGAGGCTCGCATACTGCGCGCCGCTGTCGCGGTGCACCCGGTATCCCGCGGCGGCAAGCGCTGTCTGCACCAGCCCGCTACAGTCGATACCCAGTTTGGACCGGCCGCCCCACAGGTAGGGCGAGCCGATGAAGCTTTCAGCGGTATCCACGGGATCAGCCTTGCCGTGTCCCACAGGGGTGACGTGCTTGTTGAAAATCCAGCCGCCGACATGCAGTTCCGAAAAGCCGTTTTCCGATACCCCTGGCAGGGTGACAAAAGCCCCCATCGGAAGCACAACCTCAGGCGCGGACTTGAGGTCCGGCTCGCGGTACACGTGCGACAGGGGCGCCGATATTCGGTGACTTGGCAGAACATCGAATTCGTCGACGGCACTATCTTGCACCCAGCCCATATAGCCGTCGATCAGGTTTACGATAAACCACCAGCCGGGCACTTCCGCCAGGATCTGCACCGGTTCGCTGTACAGGAGCTCATTGACGGTTTCGGCGCCTGGATCAGGCTCTGCCTTGATGGCCGCAATTGGCCGGGCGCCAAGTCCGTCGATGATGCTGCCCCCAAGGAGGCTCTTGCTGCTTTTCAGGAGGTCGTTGGGGTCATAGAGCGGCGGCAGGCCAAAGCCATGCAGCAGGTCACTCATAGCCGCCTTCTCCGGCGTCCACCAGTTTTTCGGCCGCCACAATGCGGTCGGACAATTCGCTCAGATACACGGCGCCCTTGACGGTGCGCTGCACCAGCACATTGCGGCGGTCTTTCTCATCGCGCTTGCGCTTCAGGAACCCAAGTTGCCCTAATGTATCAAGCGCCCGGGTGATAACCGGCTTGGTCACATTCATTTTGGCAGCAAGCCCCCGGACGGTATGCGGGTCTTTGGTCATATAGACCGTTAGCAGCAGCGTCATCTGCCTGAGCGTCAGGTCAGGGACGTCTGCGCGCACGACATCAAGATTGGCGGTGTGCCAAATTTTTAGCATCCGGGGATTTGTTTTTTCGGTCACAGGCTCGTTCCTCAGCCGGAATGATCAAAGGTGACACAGAACTTCAGCCCCTAAGGTGACCCGATTTTTGCTTATCCGTCAAGCGACAAGAAGTCTTTCATCGCTGTGTGCATGGCTCGGATGGCTTGTGCGTCGCCGCCTTTCGGGCGGCCAGGCTTGGGTTTTGGTACCCAGGCGAAAACATCCAGATGCACCCAAGGCGTGCCTTCCTCGACGAAGCGCTGCAGGTAGAGCGCTGCGGTGATGGAGCCCGCGAATCCGCCGCCGTCGGAGATATTGCTCATGTCGGCCACGTCGCTTCTCAGCGTTTCGTCATAGGGTGCCCAAAGGGGCATGCGCCAGACAGGATCGGTCGCGGCACTCGCGGCGCGGTCGATGGCGGCCCAGAGGTCTTCATTGTTGGCATACGTGGCTGGCAGGTCTGGCCCAAGCGCCACGCGTGCCGCCCCTGTGAGAGTGGCGAAATCGACCAGAAGGTCGGGCTTGTCCTCGCACGCCAGTGCCAGCGCGTCACACAGCACCAGGCGGCCTTCAGCGTCAGTGTTGCCTACTTCAACCGAAATGCCCTTGCGGGTCGAAAGCACATCGCCGGGGCGGAAGGCGTTACCATCCACGGCGTTTTCAACTGCAGGAATGAGCACGCGCAGCTGCACTTTTGTGTTCATGGACATGATCAGCCGTGCCAGCGCCAGCACGTGGGCAGCTCCGCCCATGTCTTTCTTCATGAGGAGCATGCCGGCTGCGGGCTTTAGGTCCAGCCCGCCGGTGTCGAAGCACACGCCCTTGCCCACAAGGGTAACCTTCGGGCCTTTATCGCCCCACTGGAGGTCAATCAGGCGGGGTTCACGCCCCATGCCTGCGGCGCGCCCGACGGCGTGAATGGCGGGGAAGTTCTCATCCAGCAGGTCTTCGCCCACGATGGTAGAGCAGGTGCCGCCAAATTCTTCCGCCAGCGCCTCAGCCACATCCTGCAGGTGGGCAGGGCCCATGTCTTCCGTTGGAGTGTTTACCAGATCGCGCGCCAGGCACACGGCTTCGGCCTCTTTGGCTACAGCCGCTGCATCGGTGCCTTCAGGCAGCACAAGCACGCGTCCACCTTCGGGTTTTTCGCTCAGGTAGCGATCGAACCGATACTGCGCCAGCGTCCAGCCCAGCGCCACTGTTTGGGCATCTGCCGCGTCCAGGCCTTCAAGCCGGTATGCCCCTTTCGGAAGGGTTATAGCGGCGGTTGCGAGCGACCATACAGTCACTGCGCCGTCTGCCACGCCCGCAAGCGCCAAACCGCCGCCTTCACCCGGCAACAACACACAGGTGTTGGCCTCGCCTTCAAACTCAACCTTTTCAGCCCAGGCCAACTGGTCTTTCGAAAGACCGGATTGCCAGTCACCCTCGCGCACAAGGCGGAGCGGCGTGGCAGGCTTGGAGGTGTCGGTCGTCAGGAATGCGGTGGTCATGGTAGTGTGTTTCCTTTGGGGTGCTTAAGCTTCTGAAACTTAGGCTTCTGGGGCAATGGTGACCTTCAGGCCGTCCATCGAGCCATCAACTTCAATCTGGCAGGACAGGCGGGACGCGCCTTCTTTATAATGCTCGCTGTCTTCCAGAAGATAATGCTCGTCATCTTCCATGGCAGGCAGTTGGCTGAAGTTGTCGCCGGCCACATAGACGTGGCAGGTGCAGCAGCTGCAGCAGCCGCCGCAGATAGCGGCCAGATCGTCAAAATCGTTGTTGCGGATGTTTTCCATCAGCGACAGGCCTTCTTCGGCCTCGATGTCGCGGGTTTGGCCGGCCAGGTTGGTCACAGAAACTTTTACCATCAGATCTTCCTATATTGTTCCGGTTTTTCCCCGGGGCTGCGCGTGGAGCTTAGGGAAGGCATTCGCTTTCATATAGCATTTTCCCGCCCGGATAAAAGCCATGATCTCAAGCTGGTGATCTGCACACACGCAGGATACGTAAATTTGATGCGTATCATCCAGGGAAGCCGGTGCTGCGACAATCCTTTCGCTTGACGGCTTGGCGTGCTTGGTGTGGTATCCCACAATTGATGGACGGGCGCGTCTAATAATTCGATTCCGATGCGGCATATTTGTGCCGGGCACGTCAGAGAGGTTTTTATGAAGCGGGTAGTTGAGGCTTTCCATGTTGCCAAGGGCAGCGAAAAGGCGGCTGGCCTTATCCAGGTCGCCCTGGTTGTCGCCGTTGTGGTGGGCACGGTTGCCATCACAAAGATTATCCGCATCACAGGTGATAATGGCCCCGGATATTCGGCAAGCCAGTCTGCCCTGGTGGTGGATGTGTTCCAGCCGCGGCCTACCGCTCATACGCCAAAGCTGGAGATCACGGGTGAAGTCTCAGCGCGTGCAGGTGTGGCGATCAGCCCCCAGGTGAGCGGCCGCGTGGTCAGCGTGAATAAGCAACTGGAACCCGGAGCGCTTGTGGGTGCGGGTGAAGTGCTGTTTGAAATTGAACGGCGCGATTATGAACTGGCGCTTGAGCAAGCCGAGGCCGAAGTCGCAGCCGCTGAGTCTGATCTGTTGCAGGCCCGCGCGAACGCGGAAAACTTCATCCGCGACTGGAAGCGCGTGTTCCCTGACAAGCCGGCGCCAGCACTGGTGGCCAAGGAACCCCAGGTGCAGGCGCTTGAAGCGCGTCTGAAGGCCGCGAAAGCGGCAGCCGCGAGAGCCGAGCTGAACCTAGCGCGCACGCGCTTCAGCGTTGGTTACCCGGCGCGGATTGTGGCCAGCAGCGTCGAGCGTGGCCAACTGGTGAACACTGGTATCAGCTATGGCAGCCTTTATGCCACAGACAGTCTGCGCATTACGGCCGGGATCGCGCCGAAGGACCTTTCGCGACTGGCGCTTGAAGTGGGCGACGTGGCGCATATCAGGGACGAGTTTGGTGCAGGCGCGGTTATCCCTGCGCCGGTTACCCAACTAGGCGGGGTGCTGGACAGCCGCACCCGGCTTCAGGACGTGATCATCGCGCTGCCCGCGGGCAGCAGCCTGGTACCCGGTACCTTCGCAACCGTTGAGCTTTCAGGCCATGAGCAGGCCAATATCTACACCTTGCCGATCAGCGCGCTGGCGACAGCGAACAGCGTTTGGCGCGTGAAGGATGGGAAGCTTGAGGACACGCCGGTCGATATCGTCGATATGGACAATGATCATGTGTATGTCCGTGCCTTCGATGTCGCCGATGGTGTCGTAATTTCTGAAGTGCCCACCAGCTTCGTGTCGCGCGCTGTGACCATCCGCAAGTCTATCCGTGCCGAGGCGACTGCAGGGGATGCGTCATGAGCGAAAAGCGCATCGAGGCTTCAGGTATTCTTGGGCTTGTCGCCCGGTTCCTTGAAAACCCGGTGATGACCAACCTTTTGATGGTGTTCCTTATCATCGGCGGATTGATGACGGCTGTGACCATGCGGTCCGAGGTGTTCCCGACCGTTGACGTTGGTACCATTTCCGTGGCTGTGCAGTATCCCGGTGCGACGCCTCTGGAAGTGGAGGACAGCATCACCCGGCGGATCGAAGAAGCGGTTCTGGGCGTGAACGGCGTGGAACGTGTGCGCTCCTATGCTTACGAGAATCGCGGCGCGCTGACGCTGGAACTTGAAGATTTTGTCGATGCCTACCGGGTGAAGGATGAGGTTGAGGCGGCGATCGACAGCCTTGTGGATTTCCCGCCCGGCAATGCCGAACAACCCATTGTTACCGTGACCCAGTCGCTGTCGAACGTGCTGACGCTGGTGCTGGTGGGCCAGGTTGGTGAAAGAGAGATGCGGGCGACAGCTGAGCTTCTGGAACGCGACCTGCTGGCACTTGATGCCGTTTCCGCCATCACCATCCGGGGTGCGCGCGCCAAGGAAATCTCTATCGAGCTTTCGGAAGATACGCTCAGGAAATATGACCTCACCTTCAAGGAAGTGGCAGACGCGATCCGCAATTCCTCGATTGAACTCTCTGGCGGTGCCATCAAATCGGGTGATGGGGAAGTCCTCTTGCGCACCGACGCCAAGGCGCGGGTGGGCGACGAATTCGAACGCATCATGATCCGCTCATCCAGTTCCGGTGACATTGTGCGCCTGAGCGACATCGCCACCGTGACCGACGGTTTCGCCGATGAGCCGCTGATCAATGAATATAACGGCTCACCTGCGATCTTTTTGGATATCCTGAGAAACGAAAGCGCTGATATCCTGGATGTGAAGGAAAAAGTGGTCTCCTATGTGGATACCGTTCCGCTTGAGGAAGGCCTTGAGGTGCTGGTGTTCCGGGATCAGACGGAAATCCTCGCTGACCGGATCAGCCTGCTGACAAGCAACGCGCTTCTTGGCTTTGCGCTTGTTTTCCTTCTTCTTGTGGCCACGCTTGATTTCAAGCTGGCTTTCTGGGTGGCGATGGGCATCCCCATCAGCTTCCTTGGCGGCTTCCTGATTTTCGGCAGCATCGGTATCACGCTCAATATGGTGACGCTGTTCGCGCTTATCGTCGTGATCGGTATCGTGGTGGATGACGCCATTGTGGTGGGCGAAAATATCTATGCCGAACAACAGCACGGTTTCCATGAAAGCCGCGCCGCCTTTGAGGGTGTGAAAAATATCTATGCGCCGGTACTTGTGGGCGTGCTCACCACCATGGCGGCCTTCGCGCCGCTTTTGTTCCAGACAGGGACCTTTGCCAAGATCACGCGGCCCATCCCCGTGGCGGTGATTGCGATCCTTGCTGTGTCGCTGATTGAAGCCTTCTTCATTCTGCCCATGCACCTCCGGCACGAAAACCGCTGGTCGAAAGGCCTGTTGCGCACCATCCAGCAGAAGGTGGCGCGGGGGCTTGATGCCTTCGCCATCGGCCCCTTGCAGCGCCTGATCGTGCGCGCAAGCCAGTACCGCTACGTAACCGTTGCGGCGACCATCTCCCTGATGATGGTCGGATTTTCACTGGTGGGCGCGGGCATTGTGCGGGTTGTCTTCTTCCCCAACATTGAGGGCACGGAAATCTCTGCCAGGCTGGCGCTGCCGAACGGCGCACCGTTTGAAGCCACCGTGGGCGCGATGGATCAGCTGCAGGCGGCACTTGATAAAGTGGCGGCAGAGATCAAAGCCGAATCGGGCGAGACGGTGATCAACGCCACGTCCGTGACCATAGGGGCGCGCTATAACCAGGCAACGGGGCCTGGCAGCTTTTCAAGCGCGCTGACAGCCAGCCATTTGGGACAGATGTCTGTTGAACTGGTGCCGACCGATGCCCGCAGCTATAGCGCTCGCGAAATCGGACGACGCTGGGAACAGGCGGTGGGCCAAATTCCTGGTGCCGAAACGCTTTCTTTTGCTTCCACCATCGGGCCGCAAAGCGTCGATGTGGGCTATGAGCTTGCGCACGACGACCAACACGAACTTGAAGCCGCGGCTGGTGACCTTGCAGACCAGCTGGCGCTCATTGGCGGTGTCAGCCAGATTGACGCCGGACTTGATCTTGGCAAGCGCCAGTTCGAATTTACCCTGACGGACCTTGGACTCGCGTCCGGTGTCAAACCGACAGACCTCGCGCGCCAGCTCAGGCAGGCCTATTTCGGTGAGGAAGTACAGCGCATCCAGCGTGGGCGCGAGGAAGTGAAGGTTTATGTGCGGTACCCGGCAGAAATGCGCCACAGCCTTGAGAAGTTGCAGGATGTCCGTATCCGGTTGCCGGACGGAAGCGGTGTGCCGCTGGCGCTTGTGGCGGATATTGGTGAAGGCCGCAGCCCCACCTCGATTGAGCGGGTGAACGGTCGCCGGGTGCTCACGGTAACAGCCGATGTGGATGAGGCCATTACAACGCCCAATGTGGTCAATGATATGATCCAGGCTGAAATCCTGCCTGGGCTGATGGAAAAGCACCCAGGCCTTCGCTGGCAGCTTGAAGGCGGCTCGCGCGAACAGAGCGAAGACTTCGCGTCGCTCTTCCGGGGCTTCATGCTGGCAGTGATCATCATCTATGCGCTGGTGGCTACCCAGCTCAAAAGCTATATCCAGCCGGCGATCATTCTGGTGTCTATCCCACTTGGGATTGCCGGAGCCATCTATGGCCATATGACACTGGGGTTTGACCTTTCTTTCGTGTCGCTTTTTGGTGTCGTAGCGCTTGCGGGGGTTGTGGTGAACGCCTCTGTGGTGTTGATTGACCGCTATAATCTTGAGCTGCAGGAGCCGGGCGCGACCGCACTTGATGCTGCTGTGCGGGCCACGCTCAGACGCTTCCGCCCGATCGCGCTGACAACCATCACAACCGCGCTCGGGCTTTTGCCGATCATTTCGGAAACAAGCCCGCAGGCGCAGTTCCTGATTCCGATGGCAGTCAGCCTGGCGACAGGGCTTGTGTTCTCAAGCTTCGTGATGCTGTTCGCCCTGCCTGCGCTCATTCTGGTGATTGAGGATATCCGCGGGTTCTTCTCGCACGAGCACCGCATGATGGCGAAAGGGCTGGACCCTTCGGGAGAGGCCCCTGAACAGGCCAAGTAATGCCTCGGTAAGGGCGCGGCAAAGTGTCCACTTGGATGAAATGACTTGAATAGTCGGCGGCCATAGGGTACCGGACGGCCAATTGGAAACGTCCGGGAACGCCTTTGATGCTGCGTAAATTCAGGAAAGATGGTGCTGCATGGGATATCGCGCTAGTCGCGGTGCTCCTGAACGTCTTCCTGCAGCTCGGCTGTTGCATGACGCCGGCCTCTGCCGCAGACGGCCTTTCCCTTTCCGATCCTTTAAGCTGGTGCAGCATCGACAAGACTGATGCCTCGGCGTCAAGTCAGGCGGATAGCGGCGAAAGCCATACTGCTGACTGCAGCGACTGTCGCCAGTGTACCGGCCAGCCTGCCGTCATGGCGGCTGATCTGGACCGTGTCGTCCTTGTGGCTGTGCCGAACGATCCCGTTACCATTACCCCTGTCATTGCCCCCACGCGCAGCCTTGTGGTGGTGCCTTATGAAGGCAGGGGACCGCCAACCACACTCCGCACTTAAACCATTTTTTGTTTTTGTTGTGCCGGATTGATTTTCACCGGCCATTCGGAGTGATATTCATGACTTTCAATCATTCACGCCTCGCGCTTGTCGCGTTGGCGTCTTCCACCATGCTGTCCATGCCTGTTGCCGCGGAATCCGCAAATGCAGACAGCGACACCCTGACAGAAATCCTGGTTGTTGGTGCTCGCCGCGACCAGACAACCCTGACCACCAGCGAGGTGAAGCCGGTGCGCGTAGCCAAGGCCGACGCAGCCGCGCTCGCCACAGCCGTTCCCGGTGGGGCCCTGATCAATAACGGTGCGCTTTCTGGCCAGGTGCAGTTCCGTGGCCTGATGGGCGCACGAGTCGGCGTTTCCATCGACGGCCAGCGTTTCGGTTCAGGTGGCCCGAACCTGATGGACCCGCCGCTTCAGTATGCACCCCTGCCGCTTGTGGAAAGCCTTGAGGTTTCCCGCAGTGTGGGCTCCGTTTCCAAGGGGCCGGGCCTTGCCGGGAATGTAAACGCCACGCTGAAGAAAGTGGATTTTTCCGGTAGCAGCAGCGCTGACCTGAGCGGCAGCCTTTCGGCCACGGTGCGCAGTGCCGATGAAAGCATGGCCGTGGGCGGCGTGGTTGGCGCATCCACAGACACATGGCGCATGCATGTGCTGGCGTCCTATGAGGAAGGCGATGACCTGAGGTCCGGACGCGGCGATATCACAAACACTTTCCATGAGCGGTCGGTCGCAGGTGTCGGCATGGGTTGGCGCAGCCTGGACGGCAAGCACGAACTGGGCCTTGATTACCGCCACCAGAAGGTGGACGATACGGGCAACCCGCCGTTCGCCATGGACATCGATTTCTTCAACGGTGACTTCGTTCAGGCCAAGTATCTTGGCAAGTATGACGACATGACTGTCGAGGCCAACGTAGGGTATGCCGATATCTCGCACGCCATGACCAACTATCTCTCGCGCCCGGCGCCAATGCCGATGATGCAGCGCCGCAGCCTTGCCTGGGCGGAAACCTGGACGGCGGACCTGGTGGCCACCACGGATTTCGCGGGCGGCAAATTGAAGGTCGGCGGTGACTATGAAAGCAGCACACATGACCTGAAGATCACCAACCCGAATAACGCGGATTTCTTCCTCCAAAGCTTCAAGGGTATCGAGATGGAGCGCCTTGGCGGCTTTGGCGAATGGCGCATGGAAGAGGGCGGCAGCGGCTATGAGATCGGCGTGCGCTATGACCATTATTCAAGCACAACAGAGGGCGCGAGCGTCGGCAGCGCCGTGCCAATGGGGCCGGCTATGCTGGCGATGGCCTTCACCAAAGCAGACACGGATGTGACACATGATCTGGTGGATATCGTGTTCCAGGGCTGGTATGCGCTGAGCGAACAGGCGACGCTGCGCGCAACACTAGCGCGCAAGAACCGGGCGCCGGGTTATGTTGAACAATATGCCTGGCTGCCGACACCCGCGAGCGGTGGCCTGGCTGACGGCAACACCTATGTGGGTGATGTGGCGCTTAAGGCCGAAACAGCCCTGATCGCGGAATTGGGCGTGGACTATGCCGGTGACCGCTTCTACGCGAGCCCAACAGTCTTTTACCGGAAGGTGGACGATTTCATCCAAGGCGTGGCCTATGACGACACGCCGGGTGTTGTGAACACACCGGTTGAGATGATCTCCGCAATGAACGGTGATCCGACGCCGCTTCGCTTCGGCAATGTGGACGCCACGCTTTACGGTATTGACCTTGATATGGGTGTGACGATCAGCGACCGGCTGCATCTGGACGGCAGCTTCAGCTATGTCCGCGCCAAGCGCGATGACATTAGCGATAACCTTTACCGCATCGCACCGGCACGCGGCACCATTGCCCTGACGTACGAGGGCGGTGACTGGTATGTGACTGCCGCGACCCGCCTTGTGGCCGCCCAGAACAAGGTATCGGACACCAACAGCGAAGTGGCGACAGACGGTTATGCGCTTGCCGATATCTACGCAGGCTATTGGCTGAGCGACAGCGTCAGCCTGACAGCGGGCGTGGAGAACCTGTTCGACCGTTTCTATCAGGATCATCTGGCGGGCTATAACCGCATATCGGATTCAGATGTTCCCCTTGGTTCGCGCCTGCCGGGCGTGGGTACCAACGCTTTCCTACGCCTGGATTATCGATTCTAGGCACGTTCCCACCTCTGCGGGGTGCCTTTTGGCACCTCGCTCTTTTTTGAAGTGGGTGAACTCAGGCGGTTTTCAGCCCGGCCAGCCGCTCTGGATGGTCAGGAAATCCATGAAGTCGACACCGGCTTTATCCAGCCAGGCTTCTGACGGCCCCTGCCAGCGGTGGGCCTTCCAGTCCACAGCCCCGTTTTTCCTGAAGCTGATACCTTCTGCCACCAGCCGGTCGTGCTGCCGCGTCGCCCCGTCGCGCTCGCTTATCTTGCCGGCGCTGTTGATCACCCGCTGCCACGGGATGCCCTGTTCGGCTGGTGTGGCGGCCATGGCGAACCCCACGATCCGCGGCGTTACGCCAGGCAGCAAGCTTGCGATCATGCCGTAGCTCGCGACCTGGCCCTTCGGGATTTCGCGCACCAGATCATAGATTGCGGGGAAGCTTGCATAGGTGCGGGTCATGGATTGCCATCCGAGGTGCATAGTTGTGCACCAGCCTGCTGCCACTCACTCAAGCGGCTGTTTTCATTGAGCGAGGCAAAAGAGTCAGGGTGAATTGCTTTCAAGGCGATTGCAGCTTGTTCTGCAAGGCCCAGATAGGCAGCATTAAGGGATTCTACAATGTTGCACGTTGCAGGTTCATATTTCTGTTCACCAAAGACCCAAACCGCCTCAGACCATACAAAAGAGGGTACAGCATACAGGAAATAATTTTCGTTAAGCTGTGCTAACGCATCAAGATCCCCTTTTGCAGCCAAATATTTGTTTGCAAAGAAAGACTGTAGATCCAATTCTTCGTTGGCTAGAGGGCGCATGAGGTCCCGAACTTCAGGCGCGTCTATTTCGCCGATGACGAAAGCTAGGCGCGAGACAAGTGCCAAGCCTTCGGCAGCTTTGAAAGCATCCACAGTGCCTCTTGCATCGGCAAGCTTGACCAGCGTGGCAGTCAACAAATCATCCGATTGCCATTGCTGATGTGAAATGGCCTCTTCCAATTTATCTACAAGAACAGGCACTGTGCACTCAGGGTCACTGCGATGACAGGCAAACTGATCAGATGCTTTGATCGTAGCTGACGCTACCAACAAAAGCGCTGCACTCAGTAGGATAATGATAGGCCTCATGCCGTTTCGATCTCGCTTAGGCCCAGCTCATCCATCATCGCCTCGCGCATTTTGAATTTCTGGATCTTGCCGGTGACCGTCATGGGATAGTCGTCCACAAAGCGGATATGGCGCGGGATTTTATAGTGGGCGATCTGATCTTTGCAGAAGGCTTTCAAGCTGTCTGCATCCAGTGCCGCCCCGTCCTTGAGCTGCAGCCAGGCGCATAGTTGCTCGCCGAATTTCTCATCCGGAATGCCAAACACTTGTGCGTCCCGGATGTCCGGGTGGGTGTATAGGAATTCCTCTACCTCGCGCGGGTAAATGTTTTCGCCGCCCCGGATCACCATGTCTTTCACCCGGCCTGTGATTTTGCAGTAACCCTCTGCGTCGATCACCGCCAGATCGCCGGTGTGCATCCAGCCTTCCGCGTCGATCGCTTCCGCCGTGCGCTCCGGGGCGTCCCAATAGCCGCGCATCACAAGGTAGCCGCGGGTGCAGAGCTCGCCCTGGGTGCCGCGGGGCACGGTTTTGCCGTCCTCGTCGATGATTTTCACCTCTGCGTGCGGATGGATACGGCCAACGGTGGTGGTGCGGCGCTCCAGGCTGTCGCCGCGCGCGGTCTGGAAGCTCACGGGGCTTGTTTCCGTCATGCCGTATGCGATGGTGCATTCGCTCATATGCATGTCCTTGATCACGCGCTTCATCACTTCCACGGGGCAGGGTGATCCCGCCATGGTGCCTGTGCGCAGGCTTGAAAGGTCATAACTCGCGAAGTCCGGTTCATTGAGTTCACCGATGAACATGGTGGGCACACCCTGCAGCCCGGTGCAGCGCTCGTCCTGAACGGCCTTCAGCACGCTTGTGGGCTCAAACGCTTCGGCCGGGAACACCAGCGTGGCGCCGACAAGGGCGCAGGCCAGCACAGACATCACCATGCCGAAACAGTGATAAAGCGGGATGGGCACACACAACCGGTCCTCGCTTGAGAGATTCATCGCTGCGCCGACGAACTTTGCGTTGTTGAGGATATTATAGTGGCTCAGCGTCGCGCCTTTGGGGCTCCCCGTGGTGCCGCTGGTGAACTGGATGTTGATATCGTCATGGGGGTCGAGCGTGCGCTCGATTTCATACATGCGCGCGTAATGGTCTTCTTCCGCCAGCTCGACAATATCGGCGAACTGGAAGAAGCCTGCGGGCGCCTCTTCGCCCATGGTGATGGCGGCGCGCAAGTGGGGCAGGCGTTCGCTGGAAAGTTTGCCGTGAGGGCTGGTGGCCAGTTCAGGCGCCAGTTCCATCAGCATGGCTTCATAGTCTGAAGATTTGAACCGGTCCGCCAGCACCAGTGCCTTGCAGCCAACCTTGTTGAGCGCAAATTCAAGTTCATGGGTCCGGTAGGCCGGGTTGATGTTCACCTGGATAAGCCCGACTTTTGCGGTGGCGAACTGGGTCAGTACCCACTCAACCCGGTTTGGGGCCCACACGCCCACCCGGTCGCCCGGTTCAAGGCCCAGCGCCAGGAAGCCGGCGGCGAAGGCTTCCACGTCATGCAGGAATTCTTCATAGGTCAGGCGGATACCGTCTTCTGCAAACACGACAAATTCATTGTCCGGGAAGCGGGCTGCGGTTTCCGCAAACATATCGCCGATGGTTTTCTCCAGCAGCGGCTCGTCTGTAGGCCCAATAACGTGACTGTCTGTCATGTCGTAGGCTCCTTCGGCTTCGTGCGCAAATGCTGGCGACCTTCGTCGGTTAGTCTCCAGGCTACGGCGAAATCAAGCTTCTGCATGGCTTCTGGCAGTTCGGCCTTTTCCGCCCAGCCGCGCTTTTCCATCAGCAGGTAGATATTGTTATGCGCACTGCCCTTGGTGGTCATCTGTTGCATGTCAGCTTCACCATGAGCAATAGAGTAGAGGCAGGAAATATCGCCAGCGGACAGGGTTGAAAAGGTGGCTCGCCATTCGTCATCAAACTGCGAACTGGGAGACGTCCCTGATGCTGATCTCGTTTCCGGCTTTGGTTTTTTAACAAGCAATTCCATCAGCTTTTTCAGCATCGCATCCCCCCATTCGTCTAGCGCATCAGCAGTCTACCACGTTGGCGGCGATCGGCACTGTGACAGCCAGACCGCCTTCTGCAGTTTCCTTATATTTGGACTGCATGTCACGCCCTGTTATGCGCATGGTGCGAATTACTTTATCCAGCGTCACGAAATGGGTGCCGTCGCCGCGCATCGCCAGCCGTGCCGCGTTGATGGCCTTGATGGCCGCCATGGCGTTCCGCTCAATGCAGGGCACCTGCACCAGCCCGCCGATCGGGTCGCACGTCAGGCCCAGGTTGTGTTCCATGCCGATCTCTGCCGCATTCTCCACTTGGCTTGGCGTGCCGCCCAGCACTTCCGTAAGGCCCGCGGCCGCCATGGAACAGGCGCTGCCCACTTCGCCCTGGCAGCCGACTTCCGCGCCCGAAATAGACGCATTCATCTTGAACAAAAGGCCCACGGCCCCGGCTGTCAGCAGGAATTTGATCACGCCCTCCTCGTTGGCATGTGGGATGAAGCGCATATAATAGTGCAGCACGGCAGGAACGATGCCGGCGGCGCCGTTTGTGGGCGCCGTGACCACTCGCCCGCCCACAGCGTTTTCCTCATTCACTGCAAGCGCATAAAGGTTCACCCAGTCCAGGATCGTCAGCGGATCCGTCAGCGCGCTTTCGGGACGGGACTTGAGCTGGTCATAAAGTTTTTGGGCGCGGCGCTTGATCTTGAGGCCCGGCATATCACCGCCACGGGAGCAGCCCCGCTCAACGCATTCCTGCATCACGGACCAGATTTCCAGCAGTTCCGCCCTGATTTGTTGGCTCGACCTAAGCACTTTCTCATTCGCCATCATGATGGCGCTGATGGGTTTGCCGGTGCGCTCGCAATGCGCCAGCAGTTCTTCCGCTGTCTTGAACGGGTAGGGCTGCTTGATCTTGTCCTCGACGAACTTGTCTTTTTCGGCTTCCTTTTCGTGGACAATGAAGCCGCCACCAATGGAATAATAGATCGACCGGTTCAGCTCGTTGCTGTCTTTGTCATAGGCCCAGAACTCCATGCCGTTCGGGTGGAACTCCAGCTGTTCCCGTGGCAGCAGCTGCAGGTCGTCGTCTTCATGGAAATCGATGGTGTGATGGCCCATCAGCTTGATCTTGCTATATTTGCGCACCGCCTCAACCATGGCCGGGATGGCTTCCACGTCCACGCCGCGCGGGCATTCGCCCATCAGCCCCAGCATCACCGCGGTGTCAGACCCGTGGCCGCGCCCGGTGGCCCCAAGCGACCCGTAAAGCTTCACGGCAAGGCGCGTCACGTCTTTCAGCTTGCCGGCAGCTTCCAGCTCCTCGACAAACTCCGTCGCTGCCTTCATCGGGCCAACCGTGTGGCTGGAGGATGGGCCGATGCCGATATTGAAAAGATCAAGAACGCTGATGCTCATAACGCGGTGCTCATGGTTATCCGGTGGCGAAATTGTATAAAATCGGCCACACGCTACGCATAGTCGAAGCGGCTTGCAATGGGATTTTGCTAAAAAGCGACACGCGCAATAAAATTACACGCCTTGAAAAAGTCCAGCTTTTCCAAGGGTCGGTTGTTTGTAATTTTATTTCAACACTTTGAAATAATCGTTCTGTCGGCAGGGGTGCCTTCTACCACAGCAGGGTTTGCGGGTTATCGATGGGCTGGCCATCGTTGGCGGCCATCAGGCCCTTGATGCTCCTGACCAGCATCCAGACAAAGAGGCCTGCAAGGATCAGGAAGCCGACAAGAACAACGGTCAAAAGCGCGCCAATCAGCCCGATCACAAGGCCGAGCCAGAAGGTGCGGATCTGAAAATCCAGATGGCTTCGATATATGCCGCCGACATGGTGGCTTTTGGTGTGGGCGATAATGACGCCCGCGACAGACGCGAGCCCACCCGTTCCAAGCCCAATCAGATACAGAATATAGACAAGGACGACAGAGCGCCGATCAGTGTCGTGGCGCAACCGGTGCGGGGAAGCAGTGTCTGTCATATCCGTCTCCATTCTGTCGGTCAGTCTTTATAATTGCATAATGCACCTATAGCGGCAAGCGCAATGCAGCATCTGGCCGCACTTTTCCGTCAATTGACGTTACGGAATTATGACATTATGCCGGTTTTTCCATATTGCAAACCATCATGGCGGGAACCGCGCCCTCGTGCAGCTATAAAAACTTCAGGCGGGAAAAAGGGGAGAGCTCAGCGAGGCTAAGGGGCAGGCTCTGCATATCTTGGGTGCGCTCGATTTCGGCTCGCATGCCAGACGCCGCGTAATAGTCGAATGCCGAGCCAGAACTGGCAGGCATAAATGCCCCAGATCACAATCAGGTAATAGAAGAGGTTCTCGTCGCCAGCGTTGCGATCCATGTTGGGCCAAAGAATGCCTGCGTCGAATAGAAAGATATACAAGCTCCAAAACGACAGCATGGATATTGCCAGTATGCAGGTGCGCCGCAGGTTGCGCATATGGCTCCTCCAAGTCCCTGTTTCCGGCAAGGGCGGAATATAGGCGCTGGCGCACGCGCCAATCAGGATCAACAGGCCGACTTGTGGAACCATCAGGTTCAATCCCAGCCCCAAGGTGGCGCAGAAATACCGAACGAGAATAGTGTTGCGTTCTCTCAGCGCCTTGGGTGTTGGCGGAGCAGAGGGCAAAAACGGGCTTTCATCTTTGGGCCGGTGCATGCAGTTTCATATCGGCACTGGATGGTGGATTTCTACCTAGAAAAACTTCAGGTCACTCTTGGGCAAAGCGGTAGGCCGAGATGCCGCGGGAGCGTTCGTCAAGCACCAGCGCTTTGGTCAGCGGCGGGTTGGCGCGCTGCGGGCAGGCCGGGCGTTCGCACAGGCGGCAGTTTGGCCCCACCGGCGTGGCGTCCAGGTTCTCCAGGTCAC
>Ga0209273_10000945_pt1 | contig 30071 bp, 24 predicted proteins | sample tdAd471_FD_187126 | JGI IMG/M metagenome (GOLD analysis project Ga0209273, IMG submission 187126) | Marine sediment microbial communities from the Atlantic coast under amendment with organic carbon and nitrate - tdAd47.1 (SPAdes)... | ecosystem: Environmental > Aquatic > Marine > Coastal >...
AGTTTCGTTCGAGATCGAAGCCATTTGAACGTCCGTTCGGATTTGACCGATTGGCCGCTCTGCCACGTCAGAAAAGCTTGAAAATGCTCCCACATTTCCTGCACTTTTCTTCCTCGCATAGCGGCCAATCGCTTCAAACCATGATCCTCGGAATTAATGGGGCCTGGCCCTAGTCATCGACCCTTTCCAGCCCGCCCTTCGTCAAGCGACGGTAAAAGCAACTGCGCGCATTGGTGTGACATGCTGGACCAGCTGGCTTTGCGACAATCCAGAGCGCATCCTGATCGCAATCGATCCGCATATCAACAACATGCAGAATATTGCCGGACGTTTCGCCCTTTTTCCATAGCCTTCCGCGGCTGCGCGACCAGAAGTACGCCTCGCCTGTTTCACATGTACGTTCCAACGCCTGTGCATTCATATGCGCAAGCATCAGCACCTCACCACTTTCAGCATCGGTGACGACTGCCGTGATCAGGCCATTATTGTCATATTTCGGATCGAGCGCCAGCCCGGTTTCGCGTTCATTGCTCATGCGCTCCTGATTAAGCCGATCAGCGCTGCTGCACAAGCTGGTGCTTGAAAATCCCTGCAAGCTCAACATGCGTCGACCAACGGAACTGCCCTACAGGGTGTACGCTCTCAAGCCGATACCCACCTTCGACAAGCTGCCTGGCATCACGCGCAAAGCTTCCCGGATTGCAGGACACATAAGCAATAACCGGCACCTGAGACCGGGCAAGCTGCACCACCTGTTCACGCGCACCGGCACGGGGCGGATCAATCAGGACCGCCTCGAAACGATTCAGTTCTTCGGGCGTGAGCGGACGACGAAACAGGTCACGATGGTCTACACCGACCTGCCTCTGTGTACTATTGATTGCGCCTTTCATCGCCAGCACAAGATCCCGCGCGGCCTCCGCCGCATAAACCTTGCGCCCCTCGCCCAAAGACAACGCAAATGTACCCAGTCCGCTGAACAGATCAGCCCATATGCCAGCGCCCTCCAATGCCGGGCGCACCGCATCCAGGAGCGCAGCCTCGCCATCTGCCGTGGCTTGCAGAAAGGCATAGGGCGGAAAACCAACGGCTACGCCACCAAAGCTGATCGTTGCAGGTTCCGGCTCATAGCGCGTCTGCGCGCCATAGCCATCATCGACAGAAAGCCGCGCCAATCCATGCATATTTGCAAAATCAGTAAGGCGCTCGGCTGCTTCCAGACCATCGGCGCTCACGCCTTCCAGCAACACATCCACGCCCTGATCTACCAAAGTCAGCCTGGCATATACCGCACGCCTGTCCCCTACCATCGGAGCGAGCAGCGCGCGCAAAGGCTCGACCAGAGCGAACAGGCTGGGGTGCAGGATATCGCACATCTGCATATCAACAATGCGATGGCTATTCTCGCTCGAGAAACCAAACATCATTTTCTTGCCGAACCGCGCCGCACGTAACGCCGCACGACGACGGGTACGCGGTGGCGAAAGATAGGCGGAATGCACTCTGCCAGCCGCAACATCCTGCCCTGCTAATGCACCAGCCACACGATCGCGTACATAAGTGGCCAAACTCTCCTCATCGAGATGCTGAAGCTGGCACCCGCCACAGAGCGGATAATGACGACACGATGGAGTAACATGATGCACTCCATGCTCCAGCCCGCCATCATCGCATATCCTGTCGCCCGGCGCACTCATCGGTACGTGGCGACCATCAACGGTAACGCCATCGCCCTTTGCAGCAATGCGGGTAATAATCGCAGCATCCGTCATTCTTCCAGCAGCTCCAGACCTGCGATTATCGCATATAATTTAAAGACAATGCCCTATGGCCGCCGGAATATGGCCTGCAAGATCATCCGCAATAAAAGCAGGACCAGCCAGTTGTGCGGCCTTGCTATGGAGCCAGACCGCCTCGCATGCTGCCGTATAGGGATCATCTGTCACGGCAAGGCGCGCGACGCAAATGCCAGCGAGCACGTCTCCCGTGCCAGCGGTCGAAAGCCATGAGCTCGCTCCGTCTGCGACACAGGCGCGGCCATCGGGCGCAGCCACCACGCTGGTCGGGCCTTTCAGCACCACCACAGCGCCACAGCTGCGCGCGGCGGACAAGGCTTGCTCGATTACCGTGCCAGCGATATCCAGTCCGCGAACATTGGCAAAAAGCTGTGCAAACTCGCCTGCATGGGGCGTCAATATCGACTTTTCAGGAAGCGCACCCAGTCCACCGTCCGATAAATGCCAGAGCGCATCAGCATCGAGCACCGCAGGATGACTATGCATGAGTGCCTGTCCCAACCTCTCCGCCGATGCTTCCGAACGGCCCAACCCAGGTCCGACCAGCAGCGCATCCACCCTGTCATCAGCCAGCAACGTCTCGTCCTTGAGCGAGCCACGGACAATTGCATGCGCGGTATCGACAATCGCCTGTGCGCCCAGAAGCTTCACATAGCCTGCGCCGGAACGCGCTGCCGCTTCAGCACTAAGCGCCGATGCACCCGGCATCTCACCAGCCACGATTGCTGCCAGCCCGCGTGTATATTTATGTGCGCCATCGGCAGGCGCGGACAGGCTCGGCTTTGCAAGGCGCTGGACCTGTGCATCCCTTGTTTCAATGCCAATATCGCAACAGACCATCCGCTGCCAATGCTGGTTGGCAGGGCGCAGCATATGCGCACGCTTCCAGCTGCCAAGCGAAATGCATATATCATAATGCGGCACATTCGAGAGCAGGTCGCCATCATCGCTGGCAATGCCGCTGGGCAGGTCAATCGCATAGCTGCGGCCTGATGCCGCCACCAAGTCCGTGAGGCGCTGCGCCAGAGCTTGCTCCAGCCCACGCGTCAACCCTGTACCAAACAAGGCATCAACAAGCTGCTCGGCAGGCTCCGCATCGGCTATATCCTCAATGTCTCCGCCCCAATCTGCCCTTGCCTGCTTCGCACTGTCCGTCACCGGTGCAGCGCTCGCCGCAACCCGCACAACCAGCCCGTGTTCCTTGAGGGCGCGCGCAATCACATAACCATCACCGCCATTATTGCCGGGGCCACACAGCACCAATACGTCACCATGCCCGCCTGCGCGCCAGATAATTTCTGCCGCAGCACGCCCAGCGCGCACCATCACATCATATTCTGATGTGCCACTGGCGAACAAGGCCTGCTCTGCTGCACGCATTGCTTCGGCCGTCAAAATGGAACGCATCATTATCACCGCCCGAATATTTCTGTGTCTACACGATAGATATTATTGCCAATCGTCAATGCTACCGTGCCGCTACCCTGTTCTTCAACTATCAGGACCTCGGCACCATCAGCAACAGCAATTACCCTATCCTGCAATGCCTTATCTTTTGATAACAATGTGAAACGCCGGAAACCACCATCAGCATGGCGTATGATAAACGTCTCATCATTTTGCCATTCCAGCACGCATTGCTCGGCAAACTGCTGATCGTCGCCAATATGGCAGACAATCAGCCCGTCATTCGTAGCAGTCATATCATCGGTCGTAATGTTGCAGGCAGAGAGGAACCCCGCCAGCACAATCATTGCGCCCCGATCAGATATCCGCATAGACATGCGTTTCGGCTTTTGCCCCCGGATGAGTCACAGCCCCCTCGCGCGCCGAACCAACATTTTGTGCAAAACGCCAGAGTGCACCTGCCTGATAGTCATTTTGACGCGGCTGCCAATGTTTGCGGCGTTCGGCAAGCACGGTATCGTCAACCTTCAGGTCTATCGTGCCTGCCTCGGCATCGATAGCGATGATGTCGCCATTTTCCACCAGTGCAATCGGCCCGCCATCGGACGCTTCCGGGCCGACATGACCAATACAGAAACCACGCGTTGCACCGGAAAAACGGCCATCGGTGATGAGCGCAACCTTCTCGCCCATGCCAAGGCCATAGAGCGCAGCCGTGGTCGAGAGCATCTCGCGCATGCCGGGGCCGCCCTTTGGCCCTTCATAACGAATGACGATGACCTGCCCATCTTCGATCTCGCGCTTCTCGACCGCGGAAAAGGCATCCTCTTCGCAATCGAACACCAGAGCGGGGCCTTCAAACTGAAGCCGCTTCATGCCCGCAACCTTCACGATGGCACCATCAGGCGCGAGCGAGCCTTTCAGGCCAACGACACCGCCGGTTGGCGAAAGCGGCGTCCTGGCATCATAGATCACCTTCTGGTCAGGGTTCCACGTCACCTCATCGATATTCTCGCCTAATGTCTTGCCGGTAACGGTCATGCAATCGAGATGCAGCAAGCCTGTTTGCGCAAGCGATTTCATCAGCATGTAGATGCCGCCCGCCTCGTGCATATCCTTGGCGACATATTTTCCGCCCGGTTTCAGATCGGCCATATAAGGCGTGGTCTTGAATATTTCAGCAACATCGAACAGGTCAAAATCAATACCGCATTCATTGGCCATGGCGGGCAGATGCAGCGCCGCATTGGTAGAACCGCCGGTCGCCGCAACAGTGCGCGCCGCATTGATGAACGCTTCCTTGGTGCAGATATCGCGCGGGCGGATATTACGCTCCAACAATTCCATCACCTGCCTACCTGCCGCAACCGCCACTTCCTGACGGCTGCTATAAGGCGCGGGAGCCATATTGCTGTTGGGCAGTGACAGACCAATGGCTTCACCAACACAGGCCATGGTGTTGGCCGTAAACTGGCCACCACAGGCGCCATGGCCGGGGCAGGCAACCTTTTCGAGCGCCGTCAGGCGCGACAGGGGGCAGCTATTATTGTTCGCCGCATATTGACCTACCGCCTCAAACACATCGACGACGGTCACATCATGATCCTCGAACTGGCCGGGCAGGATAGACCCTCCATAGACGAAGATAGACGGCACATTGAGACGCAGCATCGACATCATCATGCCCGGCAGTGATTTGTCGCACCCGGCAAAAGTCACCAGCGCATCATAGCAATGGCCGCGCACCGAAAGCTCGACCGAATCGGCAATCACTTCACGGCTGATGAGCGATGATTTCATGCCCTGATGGCCCATGGCGATACCATCCGTCACCGTGATCGTGTTGAAGCGAAACGGCGTACCGCCGCCAGCCATCACGCCTTCACGCGCCCAGTCGGCCTGCGCATCGAGCATCGTATTGCAGGGCGCGCTGTCATTGCCCGCCGAGGCCAGCGCCACGAAGGGCCTGGCAATATCCTCTTCCTTCCAGCCCATCGCATAATAATAGCTGCGATGCGGCGCGCGCTCTGGTCCTACGGACACGTGGCGGCTGGGAAGTTGGGATTTGTCAAATTTATCGGTCATTACGCTAAGCCTTTCCTGTCGGCCAAGCCTCTATCCCCCCTCGTGCGCTCACGCAAGAGTGGCGCAGCACTGCTCCACTATTGGCACCAGAATATCGGCAAAACGCCGCTGCCCTTCTTCGGTGCCCGCTATGTCCTGCCGCATCTCAATGTTCAGATACGCAATGCCATTGGCCTCGCCATGCCGGTTCATCGTCGCATTGAGAATGCGCCCCGAATAGGGCAACTGGTCGCCAGCATTCAGCCCGGCAGCTTCGAAAATGGGAAGCGCGATCCGCGCCGCCCGGTCATCCTCATTATACAAGGTAGCGATTTCCCATGGGCGCTTTTGCGCCGGGTCACTGGACAGTTGTGGCGTGAAGCTGTGCAACGAGAGGATGAAGGGCCTGTGCATGGCCGCCAGCTGCGCAGCCACCGCATCATGATAAGGCCGGTAAAAGCGCGCCAGCCGCGCCTCCATGTTCGCGCCGATATTACCGACTATGCTATGGCCATCGCTGCTTTCCGGCACCAGCCCCTCGCGGTCTTCCTCGCGGTTGGCATCTATGACGAGGCGCGAAAATCCGGCCAGTATCGCCTTGCACCTGAGGCGCTCGGCAATCAGCGCCGCCACTTCCGCCACGCCAATATCTATGGCGATATGATTGTCGAGCAATTCCGGCGCAATGCCCAGATCGATATCCGCAGGCACATGATTGCTGGCATGATCGCAAATGATCAGCACTGGCGTGTCACCCCTGTCGATAAGGGTGAATGTCTCGCTCATCCGCTCGCTCATCGCAATACTCCTGTCATCGTCCACCAGCCCGGGCGACCCGTCTGAATGATGCTTTCAGCCCTGTCACGCGCCTCTGCGCTTTCGAACAGGGCAAAACAGGTCGCACCAGAACCCGACATATGCGCCAATGTCACACCCTGCTGGCCAGCTAAGCCGGCTAAAATCTCCCCGATCTCCGGCACCAGCTCTCGTGCCGGTGCCTCAAGATCATTGCGCCAGCGCGCCGGATCATCTCCCAATGCTCCACGATCCACACCATCCCAGCCGCGAAATACCGGGCCGGTCGGGCATGGCAGGCAAGGGTTGATGAGCAGCACAGGCGCACCGCTCATGCCCACATCCACATGCTCCAGCCGCTCGCCCACACCACTGCCCCGTAATGTCACCGAGGCCAGACAGGCGGGCACATCCGCGCCCAGCGCAAGCGCAATATCCGGCAACTCTATATCCATGGGTCGAATGTCCCAAAGCCGCAGCAACGCCCGCAAAGCCGCTGCCGCATCGGCCGAGCCACCGCCCAGACCAGCGGCGACGGGCAGATTTTTGGTGAGGCATATATCCGCGCCCATGCCATTGCCGAAGGGTTGCAGCGCCCGCGCAGCGCGCAGCACCAGATTGTCATCCCCCTCCAGACCTGCCGCAAATGGTCCTTTCATGCTCAGCATGATCGCGCCATCATCGCGCGGCGATGCCTCCAGCTGGTCACCACCATCGACAAAGGCGAAAATCGTCTCGATCTCATGATAACCATCGGCGCGCCGCGCCCGCACATGCAGCGCGAGGTTGATCTTGGCATAAGCGGTTTCAAAGATCGTTTCAGATGCAATCATGGGTTGGCAGATATAACCCCGCCACTGATTTTCGCGGCAATACGAACATGCGCGTCCCCTTTCCCATCAGCGTCATCCAGTGCAACCAGCGCCGCCTTCCATGCATAGCGCGCCTCGAAATGCCGCCCTGTCGCCCACAATATATCACCCATATGCTCGTTCAATTCGGCATTGCCCGGTTCCATGGCCACTGCGTTCTCCAGCAAGGGCAATGCCTTGTCATACTGGTTATTGCGATAATAAGCCCAGCCAAGGCTGTCGATCAGCGCCGCCTGTCCGGGCCGCAGCCGGTTGGCTTTTTCCAGCATGGCGATAGCGCGGGGCAATTCTTCGCCACGGTCCGCCAGCGCATAACCGAGATGATTGAGCGCGACAGGACTATCGGGCGCAAGAATAATGACGCGTTCGAGCAAGGGTTTTGCCTGCGTCCATTGCCCCGACTGCTCCAGCGCCCCGCCCCATTGCAACAATAGCGCTGCATCCTCCTGCTCACCCAGAAAATCATACGCCTTGCCATAGGCCGCCGCGGCGCGGGTATAATCGCCGGACTGAACAAAAACATCACCCAGCAAACGCTGCCCCATCACACCCGCAGCCTCATGCGTGGCAAGCCCTATCGCCCGCGTGACGGCTTCATCGGTTTTGCCCTGCGCTATCAGCGCCCGCAATTGCACCATTTGCCCCTGTGTCCATACAGGCGAGCTGCTCGCGATTTTGCCCGCTTCTGCATAGGCCATCTCCGGATAATCCGCCGCCAGGGCAGCACTGGCAATACCGAGGCGCATATCATCGCTCTGCGGCGCAGCAAAACCCGCCATGCGCGCAATGCTCATCGGGGCTGTGCCCTTGGTCCGGCCAGCAATGTCCTGCGCCAGACGATGCATCAACAGCGCCAGACCATAATGCGGCGTCAACTGATTTTGGCGATAATGTTTTTTGGCGCGCTTGAGTGCCCTGGTCATGCCTGCGGCGTCAACTCCGGCCTCGCGCAACAACGCCTCGGCTATATCTCGATCACCCAGCCTGTCGAACTGTGCAGCCAACGCCCAGCGTTCTTCTGTACCAAAAGCCACCTTGCGCGCCTGAGCCTCCACAAAGGCATCCCGCGCTCCTGCGCGATCCCGCAATGCCAAGCGCTGGACCAGCAATTGCTCCTCCAGATAGCGCACAGCAAACACCGCATAAGTCTCACCAGCCGCTACTATCGGCGGAGCATAAGGCCCGGACTTCATCGACAGCCAGCTGCGCATGAAAGGCGCAAGAAACGCCAGGTTTTGCTCTTGCTCCAACCGGTCAATCAACCGCTGAGCGTCTTGCCATTTGCGCCGGTCAAGCGCATCGATCAGCAACAGCACAACGCCGTCGCGCGGCAGCAAGCCGACCACATCCAGATTATGGGCCGAACGCAGCGCCAGCGCTTTATCGCCAGCCAGAACCGCTTGCCGATAGCTGCGATGCGCTACCTCTATACTGTCAGGATCAAGCGCGACCGCTTCACGATAGGCATTGGCCGCCGCAGCAAGAGAACCGTCCGCTTCGGCCAGACGCGCGCGCACATAGACATTCAGGCTCGCCTCAGGGTTTGCGACCTGTTCCCGCGCAGCGCGCGCTGAAACCGGGAACAGGCTGCTCAGGAGCATGGCACACAGCATGGCACTGCTGAGCTGCACCAGCGCTCTGGTCCATACGAAATCACATATTCGGATAATTCGGGCCTCCGCCGCCTTCGGGTGTCACCCAGTTGATATTCTGGGTCGGGTCCTTGATATCGCATGTCTTGCAATGCACACAATTCTGCGCGTTGATCTGAAAGCGCGGCTCGCCTTCCTCTTCACCGACAATCTCATACACACCCGCCGGGCAATAACGCTGTGCCGGTTCATCATAAAGCGGCAAATTGTAGCTGACCGGGATCGCCGGGTCTTTGAGCTGCAAATGCACCGGCTGGTCTTCCTCATGATTGGTGTTGGAAAGGAAAACGGACGAGAGCCGGTCGAAACTGATCACGCCATCAGGCTTGGGATAGTCGATCTTGGCGCAATGGTCCTTGCTCCACAGCTTGGTATGATCCGGCTTGTGCTTCATCGTGATCGGCAGGCCGATCTTGAGTGTGCGCATCCACATGTCGATGCCCGCAAGGATCGTGCCCAGCGTGCCGCCGAATTTCGACACCGCCGGTTCCGCATTTTTCACCAGCTTGAGCTCATCAGCGATCCAGCTTTCGCGTACCGCAACGCCATAATCGCTCAGCTCATCGCTGCTGCGATCAGCGCTCACAGCGGCAAAGACAGCTTCCGCCGCCAACATGCCGGACTTCATCGCGGTATGCGTCCCCTTGATGCGAGGCACATTGACGAAGCCCGCCGAACAGCCGATGAGCGCCCCACCGGGGAACGCCAGCTTCGGCACAGATTGCCAGCCGCCTTCATTGATCACGCGCGCGCCGTAGGAAACGCGCTTGGCCCCTTCGAGATATTTGCGAATTTCCGGGTGCAGCTTCCAGCGCTGGAACTCCTCAAACGGGAAGAGATGCGGGTTGCGATAGGAAAGCCCCACCACGAAACCGAGCGACACCTGACCATTGGCCTGATGATAAAGGAAGCCGCCGCCATAGGCATCGGTGAGCGGCCAGCCCTGTGTGTGGATTACCAGACCCGGCTGATGCAGTTCGGGGTCGATGTCCCACAGCTCTTTCATGCCAAGGCCATAGACCTGCGGCTCACACTCCGCTTCGAGATCGAATTTTGCCTTGAGCTGCTTGGTCAGATGCCCACGCGCGCCCTCGGCAAACAATGTATAGCGGCCATGCAGCTCCATGCCCGGTTGATAATCAGACTTGTGATTTCTATCACGATCAACGCCCATGTCGCCAGTTGCGACACCTTTTACCGAGCCATCTTCATGATACAGCACTTCGGCAGCCGGGAAGCCGGGGAAGATTTCGACGCCCAGACCTTCGGCCTGCTCTGCCAGCCAGCGGCACAAATTGCCCAGCGATCCGGTATAGGTGCCCTTATTATGCATGAAGGACGGCGTGAAAATATGCGGCATCGCGAATTTGCCGTTTTTCGAGAGGAACCAGTGGCGATTGTCCGTCACCGGTACTTCTGCCATCGGACACCCCTGATCGCGCCATTCCGGCAACAGCTCATCGAGCGCCTTCGGGTCAATGACCGCGCCAGAGAGGATGTGTGCGCCGACTTCCGACCCTTTTTCGAGGATACAGACCGAAACTTCCTTGCCTGCTTCATTCGCCTGCTGTTTCAGTCGGATAGCCGCGGAAAGGCCTGCAGGCCCACCGCCAACAATCACAACATCATAAGGCATGGATTCGCGTTCGGTCATTCTCTTCTCCACCACAAAGCTTTTTGCCCCAACAAAGGGACTCTGGTCAGCCTATAGCGCTAACAATTCAACACATAAGCGCGATGACCCTTCTTGACGAATTCGTCAAGACGTGGCCCATAGCAGCTCTATGCCGGGGAATAGTCAAATACATACCACATCGCCACGCGTTCATGCCGAAAGCCTGCTGTCCTGGTGGGCACTGGCGGGCGTCGATGCGGCTGTTAGCGAAGAGAGCGTAAACTGGCTGAAACCCAAGGCAAAGCTGGCTCCAGCGTCCGATCGCCCAGCGCCAGCCGCCCCTGTTATTGGCTATCCCGACACGCTTTCCGCCTTTCACGACTATCTCACCCAATCTTCCGAGCTGCCGGAAAAAGCATGGCCGGGGCGGCATATCATGCCCAAGGGACCGCAAAACCCGCAATTAATGCTTATCGTACACGCCCCTGAAACAGAGACCAGCGGCTCCGATACACATTTCAGCGCAGCCACCGGGCAATTGCTGAGCCGCATGGTGCAAGCCATGGGGCTGACCCTTACCGATTGCTACATCGCTTCGCTGAGCCTGACCGCCCCACCGGGGGGTGCTATCGACAGCGCGGCCATGGATCGGCTCGTTGACCGGATGCACCATCATATTGCGCTGGTTCAACCCCGCGCGCTGTTGCTGCTCGGTGATCAGACAAGCCGTGCGCTGTTACCGACCGAACGCAGCGATTCGCCTGAAAATTTACCTTTTGTTAACCATAAGAACGGCACTGTATCGGCCATATCGATCATTCACCCGCGCCTGATGCTGGAGCAGCCCACGGCCAAAGCGGGCGCATGGCACTCCATGCAGCGATTGATGAAGGGTTGGGGACAGTGACATTGAACGCCGCGAAATATTCTCTCTCTGCAATGATTATCAGTTTGCTGACTCTCAGTGCCACCAGTGTGCAAGCAGAGGCGCCGAGACCAGATATTTCCTCGAAAGACACCCTCAGCGCCATTCAGGCGGTGCAATCCCTGAAGGGTAAAAATGCGTATCGCGCCATCTTCGCCTCGTTGCGGTCTGCGCAATGGGCAGAAGCCAAATCGCTCGCCCTCTCGCTTGACAAGGACGACCCCATTCGCTCGGTGGCCCTTTCCGAACTATATACCGATGCCAACTCGCCACGCACCGAGCTGTTTGACCTGCTCGACCTGCTGAACAGCGCAAGCTGGCTGCCCGATGCCGACCAGCTTGGCCGCATGGCCAGAAAGCGGGGCGCAGAGCTGTTGCCGGATGGTCCGCGCGTACAAAAGCTGATGTGGATCGGAGCTGCACCCAAGCGCGGGTATCTGCCAACAGTAAGGGAGGACAGCGCAGCACAAGCACTGGTTGCGCGCCTTCAACCCTATATTCGTGACGACAATCCCGCAGGGGCCGAAGCGCTGCTCGATGCTTCCGAAGCAGGCCTTTCGCCTGATGGCCTCGCAGAAGCGCGGCAACGCGTCGCATGGTCCTATTATATCGAAAATGACGACAGCAATGCACGCCGTCTCGCCTCGCGCGCGCTGGAAAGCGGATCGCGTAGCGACTGGACCGCGCAAGCCCACTGGACCATCGGTCTGGCTGCATGGCGGCAGAACGACCCCCGCTCTGCCGCAACATCGTTCACCGAAGTCGCCAAACGCGCCAGCACCAGGGACATGCAGGCCGCTGGGGCCTATTGGGCCGCGCGCGCGTGGATGAACGCTGGACGCCCTGATCAGGTGCAAGCCTATATGCGTATGGCCGCGACACATTCCGACAGCTTTTACGGCATGCTCGCGCGTGAGACACTGGCCATGGAGGCCCCTCCTGCACGCACCCGTGCTGATGAACGCTCTGTACGGCAACTGGAACAGCAACCCGCAGTCAAGGCGGCGATAGCGCTGCATGAGATTGGCGAAGATGATCTAGCCGATGAACTGCTGCGCCGTCAGGGAGAAATCGGCGACAGGCGCGACTATGGCGCATTATTGCAGCTCACCGATACAATGAACCTTCCGGCAACCCAGCTTTGGCTCGCGCATCGCGGCCCCGCGGGCCATGCACCAGATGCTTTTGCACGCTTTCCCCGCCCGCAATGGACTCCTGACGGTGGCTGGCGCGTGGACCCGGCGCTCGTCTTTGCCCATGCCTTGCAGGAATCCAACTTCCGCCCCAATGTCGTAAGCCCCGCAGGGGCGCGCGGGCTGATGCAGGTGATGCCCGGCACTGCGCGCGATATGGCCGGTGGCCGGGTGAGCGCATCCAGCCTCAACACCCCCTCAACCAACATGGAATACGGCCAACGCTACCTCGAACAATTGCGCGATATGCGCGCCACGGGCGGACTGCTCCCCAAGGTCATGGCCGCTTATAATGCAGGCCCGGCCCCTGTCGAGCGCTGGAACAGCGAAGTGCGCGACATGGGTGATCCCTTGCTGTTTATGGAATCGCTCCCTTATTATGAAACCCGTGCTTATGTGAACATCGTCATGCGCAATTACTGGATGTATCAGCTGCGCGATGATGGTAAAGCCGAAGCACTCACCGCCATGGCGCAAGGGGCATGGCCCGCCTTCCCGACCATACGCAATGGCAAGGTCAAAAATCTCAGTTACCGGATGGCACAATAATATGCCGATAGACGAAACGGTTGCATTTGTTCCGGTCCGCATTGCCGTTCTCACCGTTTCAGACACGCGCTCGCTGGCCGACGACACATCCGGAGATACGCTGGTGGCGCGGATCGAAGCGGCCGGACACGAACTGGCTGCGCGTGAAATCGAGAAAGACAATGTCAATGCAATCCTCGCCCATATGCACCGCTGGATCGACGACCCGCAGATTGATTGCATCATTACAACAGGGGGCACAGGCGTCACCGGTCGCGATGTCACCCCGGAAGCGCTCGCACGCGTACAGGACAAGGAAATTCCCGGCTTTGGCGAACTGTTCCGCTGGCTTTCCTATGAGAAAATCGGCACCTCGACCATCCAGTCCCGTGCGTGCGCCTGCGTGGCGCGCGGCACTTATATTTTTGCGTTGCCCGGCAGCACCGGCGCAGTGAAAGACGGCTGGGACGGCATAATCGCCTCCCAACTCGACATCCGCCACAAGCCCTGCAATTTTGTCGAGCTTATGCCAAGATTGCTGGAGCGATAATATGCCCGCTCACGAATGAGTACGCATTCACTTTAAAAAACAACACCCCTCTGGCGATGCCGATCGCGCTACCTACATTAGAGCATAGCCGAGGAGACTATCATGATCGAACTGCACAGCTGGCCCACACCCAATGGCCTTAAAATCAGCATTTTTCTTGAGGAAGCAGGGCTGGAGCACAAGGTGTTTCCGGTGAATATCGGCAAGAGCGAGCAGTTCGACCCAGAGTTTCTCTCCTTCTCCCCCAATAACCGCATCCCCGCAATCCGTGATCTAAACCCGACTGATGGCGGCGCTCCGATCACTGTGTTCGAAAGCGGCGCGATTCTTGTCTATCTGGCGGACAAAACCGGGAAATTCCTGCCCGGCGGAACCCGCGCCCGCAATGAGGTGATGCAATGGCTGATGTGGCAAATGGGCGGGCTTGGCCCCATGGCAGGCCAAAACCATCATTTCAACGTCTATGCACCCGAAGACATACCCTATGCCAAGGACCGCTACATCAATGAAACCGCACGCCTCTATGGCGTGCTGGACCGGCAGTTGGAAGGCCGGGACTTTGTCGCAAACGACTATTCGATAGCCGATATGGCGATCTATCCGTGGATCGTCCCGCATGAACGCCAGAAGCAGGATTTGAACGACTTCCCTAACGTAAAACGCTGGTTCGAAGCCATAGCCGCCCGCCCCGCCGTCGCGCGTGCCTATGAAACAAAGGACGCGCTCTATCCGAACGACCTGAGCTGACCAAACTTAGCGAAGAAGAAAAAGCCAAGCTGTTCGGGATCAAGAAATAGGCAGAAATTTCACATCAGAAAATTCTGGTTTGATATAGGTCGCGGCTCAGCCTTCCCCCAAAGAGTCCTGAATCTCACGATGCAACATTTCAACCAGCATGGCTGCAGGCATCGGTCGAATACGAGACGCGCCTTCCCCTGCCCAATAGGCTCCAAAGCCTTGTACCCCTTGCGCTTGCGCGGCTGCATTGAGAGCCTTGCTCGCAGCAAAAGCGATTGGAAAATCAGGTGGGACCGGCTCTCCAATATCTGCTGAAAGAGTCATCAGACGATTTGCCATTGCGCGCGCTGGTCGCCCGGAAATAACCGAGGTCAAAGCGGTATACTGAGCCGCCGGGCCGGTTAGCAGGGTTCGATATGCGTCGTTCGCTGCAGATTCAGGACAAGTAATGAACGCTGTGCCCAGTTGCGCAGCGGCAGCTCCCAAATTGAGTACAGCAGCAATGTCTGCACCATCCATAATGCCCCCTGCCGCGATCACAGGAAGATTGGTTTTCTGCACCAGAAGACGGGTGAGCGCCAAACTGCCAAGCGCATCATCGGTTTGAGCGGGATCGAACATTCCGCGATGACCGCCTGCTTCAATACCCTGCGCGACAATAGCATCGATACCGGCTTTTTCGATCGCGCGCGCTTCGTCAAGACTGGTCGCCGTCGCCAACAGGGTGATTCCCCGCATACGCAGGGCGGAAAGCACGTCGTCAGGTGGCAGTCCAAAATGAAAACTGACGACAGGCGGCCTGGTTTCCAAAAGCATCGCGAGCATGTCGTCATTCTCGATAAAACTCTTGAATAAAGGGCGAAGTGCCTTGGGTGGTTCAACACCCAACTCAGCAAAAGCTGGTCCAAGCCACTCGATCCAGTCTCTTTCGCGTTCAACATTCGGCGTTGCAGGCCGGTGAACGAACAGATTGACGTTAAAGGCGCGATCCGTGCGCGCATACAGCTCTTCAACCATAGCCCGTGCGTCCGTGCTATTGGTAGCGCCCAGACCAATCGAGCCAAGCCCACCAGCATTGGATACGGCGGCCGCCAGCTCGGTTGTGGACACACCAGCCATCGGCGCTTGAACCACGGGCACCGACACACCAAGCCGCTCGATAAATGTCATGCGCGCCTCCATTGATGCGGTGCTAACAGCGTAGCCTGCCTATCCCACCAGCCTGAGCGATTGCCTTGGCGGCACCTGCACCGCCACGACGCCCGGCACAGCGCCAAGCTGCTCCATCGTCTCGGCATCGATCTGAAAATCCTTGCCGAGAATAAGCTGCGCTACCCGACCATCTTCAAGCTGCGCACGAACCCGGATTTCGGCGCGGCCACCACGGCTGCCCGCCAAAATCGCAGCGACCTGTGCGATTGCTGCAGGCGCTTCAACATCAACCCACAGCTCCATGCGCATGCCACTGGCGACCGCGCTGAATGCCTGCACCGTGCGGATGGTGACACGCGGCACTTCTTCCCCCGGCATGCGCTCCAGCTCGACCGTCATCAACGCGCATTCGCCCGCTTCCGCCATGCGGCCAATCGCATCGCACCCGGCTTCATCGAAGCAGCTCGCCTGAAACTGCCCGCTGCTGTCTGAGAAAGTGGCCGATGCATAGCGCTTGCCCCGCTTGGTCTCGCGCCAGCGGACATCCTCCACCAATGCCGCCATCACCGCCCCGCTGCGGCTGCCCTCTTCGCTCGCTGCCCCATGTGAAGACCCATTTGTGGGCTGCGCGCACAGATCGCCAAAGCTCTTCGCTCCCTTGGCCAGCGCAATATGGCGAAAGCGATCGACCGGATGCGCCGAGAAATAAAAGCCGAATGCGTCCTTCTCTTGCGCCATGCGCTGGGAATTGCTCCATGGCTCATGCGGCGGGATGCGCACCTGCGCATGCGGCGTATCTTCGCCGCCAAAGAGACCGCCCTGCCCGCTGGTCCGCGCTTCAGCCGCGCTCGCCGCGACAGACAGCAGCGTCTCAGAAGCAGCATGCACACCGGCACGATCCGGGTTAATATCATCAAAAGCCCCCGCAGCCGCAAGGCTTTCAAGCTGGCGGCGGTTGAGCACGCGCGGCTCGATGCGGTCAGCGAAATCATCGAGATCCTTGAACGGACCATTGGCCGTGCGCTCTTCAACCAGCAGCTCCATCGCCTTCTCGCCCACGCCCTTGAGGCCGCCCAGCGCATAGCGCACAGCAAAGCCAAGGCGCGGGTCTGCGCCCTCCTCTGCTTCAATCGGCTCAACGGTAAAATCCGACTCCGCCTTGTTAATGTCTGGCGGCAGGCAGCTAAGCCCGGTGCGACGCATATCATCGACAAACACCGTCAGCTTGTCGGTTAGGTGGATATCATAGGCCATGGAAGCGGCGTAAAATTCCGCTGGATAATGGGCCTTGAGCCATGCGGTATGATAGGCAAGCAGCGCATAGGCGGCTGCGTGTGATTTGTTGAAACCATAGCCAGCAAACTTGTCGATCAAATCAAACAGCTCATTCGCCTTGGCCTTGGGAATGTCCGACTTTTCCGCACAGCCTTTAACGAACCGCTCGCGCTGTACGTCCATCTCGGCCTGTATCTTCTTGCCCATGGCGCGGCGCAGAAGGTCAGCATCGCCAAGGCTGTATCCCGCGAGAATCTGCGCAGCCTGCATCACCTGCTCCTGATAGACAAAAATGCCATATGTCTCTTTCAGGATCGGCGCCAGCAGGTCATGCGGATAGAGAATATCCTCCTGCCCGTTTTTACGACGGCCAAACATCGGGATATTGTCCATCGGGCCGGGGCGATAGAGCGAGACGAGCGCGATGATATCGCCGAAATTGGTTGGTTTAACGGCTGCGAGCGTCTTGCGCATACCTTCGGATTCCAGCTGGAACACGCCAACCGTATCGCCCCGTTGCAGCAACTCATAGACCGCTTCATCGTTCCATGCGAGTTCTGCCAGATCGACCTCAACTCCTCGCTTTTTCAATAAGTCCAGCGCACGCTGGAGCACGGACAATGTCTTGAGGCCCAGAAAGTCAAACTTCACCAGTCCCGCACCCTCGACATATTTCATGTCAAACTGCGTGACCGGCATGTCCGAGCGCGGGTCGCGATAGAGCGGGACGAGCTGCGAGAGCGGACGATCACCGATCACCACACCAGCCGCATGGGTCGAGCTGTGGCGCGGCAGCCCTTCGAGCTGCATGGCGAGATCGACGAGGCGCTTCACCTGCTTGTCCGCCTTCACCTCGGCGACAAACTCGCTAACCCCGCCCATTGTACGCTCCAGCGTCCACGGGTCAGTCGGATGGTTTGGAACCATTTTGGCTAACCGATCGACTTGCCCATAACCCATCTGGAGCACGCGTCCGGTATCTTTCAGAACAGCTCGCGATTTCAGCTTACCGAAGGTGATGATCTGCGCGACATGATCCGCGCCATATTTCTGCTGCACATAACGGATCACCTCGCCCCGCCGCGTTTCGCAGAAATCGATATCGAAGTCAGGCATCGACACACGTTCCGGGTTGAGAAAGCGCTCGAACAGCAGGCCCAGCTCCAGCGGGTCAAGGTCCGTAATCGTCAGCGCCCATGCGACCACGCTGCCCGCGCCCGAACCACGTCCCGGCCCCACCGGGATATTGTTGGACTTCGCCCACTGAATGAAGTCCGCAACGATCAGGAAATAGCCGGGAAAGCCCATCTGGATGATGATATTCAGCTCAAAATCCAGACGATCAAGATAGGGCTGGCGCTTCTCCGGCTCTGTCACCCCCGCCTTGGCAAGTCGCGCTACCAGCCCCGCCGCAGCCAGTTCGCGCAGCATCTTCGCCTCACCTTCAATGTCGCCCGCAAGGCTCGGCAAGATCGGCGCGCGCTTGGGCGCCATCACCGCGCAGCGCTGCGCCACTACCAGCGTATTGGCAAGCGCTTCGGGCAGGTCCGCAAACAGCTTTTTCATCTCCGGCGCGGGCTTCAGCCATGCTTCGGGCGAACTCCTGCGCCGGTCAGCGCTCTCGACATAAGCGCTATCCGATATGCACAAGGCGACATCATGCGCCTCATGAAAACCGGGTTCAGCATAGCAGGTCGGGTTGGTGGCGACGAGCGGCAGGTTGCGCGCATAGGCCAGTTCGATCAACGCCTCTTCGCTGGCATCCTCCGTCGTATCGCCCCGGCGGCATATCTCTATGTATAGCCGCTCGGGGAAAAGCTGCTCCAGCCGTTCCACATAGTCCTGCGCGGCGTCGGGCTGGCCTTCCGCATAGAGTCGCGCCAGCGCGCCCTCGCCGCCAGCGGTCAGGCAGAGGAGATCGTCCGTTCGCCCTTGCAGCGCTTCAAACGGCACATGCGCCTGTTCTTCAATCGGACGATCGAGATGCGCCATGGAAACCAGCGCGCAGAGATTATCATAACCCTGCGACGTCTGCGCGTAGAGCGCCAGCCAGTCATACACTGGCGCAGCACCGGGCGGCCTGCCGGGCCGGGCCACGCACAGCATCGTACCGACAATCGGCTGCACGCCCTCTCCCTTGCACGCATCGGAAAAGGCCATGCTCGCATAAAGACCATTACGATCCGTCAGCGCAACCGCGGGAAACGTCCATTTCTTCGCATGTTTGGCAATGGCCTTAGGCTCAATAGCGCCTTCCAGCATCGTATAGCTGGAAAAGACTCGCAGCGGAACGAAAGAGGCATGGGCGGTGAAAGGCATAAACCGAGCCTAATGCGCCGCGCACCAGCGGGCAACCGGGAGGACAAAGTTATCCACAACTCATAAGGCTTTGTGACAATTGACACAGACGCGCCATCATGATCTCCTCATATCTCTTGGGGCCAAGTCTACAGGGGGATCTCATGAACACACCGTCCAACCCGATTGAAATACCGCCCGGTCTGGTCGATCGCGCGAAGAATATTGTTATGAAACCAAAGGAAGAATGGCCCGTCGTCGAGTCGGAACAGGCCAGCATCTCGGGGCTTTATTTCAAATATGCGATGATCCTCGCCGCGATTCCGGCGATAGCGACCTTCCTGCACGCCGTGCTCTTCGGTTATGGATTTATGGGCTTCGGCTATAAGCCCAGCTTCATGTCCGCCGTCGGCATGGGCATTTCGCAATATGTCATGGCGCTGATCGTCGTCGCGATCATGGCCTTCATGACCGATTTTCTTGTGACGAAATTCGATGGCACCGCCAATCGCCTCAACGCCTTCAAGCTCGTCGTCTACAGCTCAACCGCCGCCTGGCTTGCTGGCATTTTCAACCTCATTCCCGGCCTCGGTTTCCTCAGCATATTGGGACTATATAGCCTCTATCTTTTCTATGTCGGCCTGCCCGCGCTGATGAAAGTGCCGCAGGACAAGGCTCTGGTCTGCACCATCGTCATACTGGTCGTCGCCTTTGTCCTCTCGATGATTGCTGGCGCGTTGATGCGCCCGGCCGCCCATCTCTTTGGTGGCGCAGGGCCAATGAGCGATTTCAGCAGCGATATGGGCAGCGGCGGCACGATAACGGTGCCCGGCGGTGGTAAATTCGAGACGAGCAAGCTGGAAGAGGCCAGCGAAAAGATCAAGGCCATTGCCGAAGGTTCAAAAGACGTAAAAGCTATCGAACCGGCCTCTCTCAAGGCGCTGCTGCCTGATAGCGTTGGAGGCTATAAACGCACCGCGCTCGAAAGTTCCACCATGGGCGCTGCGGGCTATAATGGCTCGCAGATCAGCGCCGATTATGAAAAAGGCGACCAGCGCATCGAAATCGAGCTGACGGACATGTCCGCCATGGGCGCGCTGGCGGGGATCGGCGCGGCGCTTGATGTGCGTCAGGAAAGGGAAACCGCGACCGGCTTTGAGCGCACCTACACCAAAGACGGCCAGATGATTCAGGAAGAGTGGGATAATCAGAGCAAACGCGGCCATTACAAGAAAATGGTCGCAGGGCGCTTCATGATTTCGGTCGATGGCGAAGCGGATAGTTTCGACACGCTGAAATCCATCTCTGATAGCCTAGACGACGGAAAACTGGCTGCACTGGCGGGTTAAAAACCGCATAAAGCACCGTTTATTCCAGCAATCCTTCATGCAACCGTACCACCCTGTCCATGCGCTGCGCCAGCCGCTCATTATGCGTAGCGACCAATGCGGAGGAGCCTTCCTCGCGCACCAGCCTCACAAACTCATCGAGAACCACATCCGCCGTGCGCTCATCAAGATTGCCCGTGGGTTCATCGGCCAACACCAGCGCAGGCTTGTTCGCCAACGCGCGCGCCACGGCCACGCGCTGCTGCTCGCCACCCGATAGCTGGCTTGGCTTGTGGTCGAGCCTGTGGCCCAGCCCAAGGCTGCTGAGCAATAAGGTCGCACGCGCCTGTGCTTCCTCCTGCGTTGCATCGCGCACCAGCTGTGGCAGCACGACATTTTCGGTCGCGTTGAAATCGGGCAGCAAATGATGAAACTGATACACAAAACCCAGCGCGTCGCGGCGCAGGGCTGTGCGGCCATCGCCATTGAGGCGCGTTGCCTCTGTACCGGCTATGCAGATAGAGCCTTCAAACCCGCCTTCGAGCAAGCCGACGGCCTGCAACAATGTTGACTTGCCCGAACCAGAAGGCCCAAGCAATGCAACAATCTCGCCCGGGGCTATGGCAAGATCGACACCGCGCAGCACCTCAATAGTGACCCCGCCCTGCGTAAAGCTGCGCTTAAGACCGGAAACTTTAAGCACATCATTCATAGCGCAACACCTGCACAGGGTCCGTATTGGCCGCCTTGAGCGCCGGATAGAGCGTCGCCAAAAAGCTGAACACCAGCGCCATCAGGCAGATGACGACAATCTCGACCGGATCGGGTTTGGAAGGCAGTTCGGCCAGGAACCGCACCGACGGGTCCCAGATATTCTGCCCCGTCACAAGCTGGATAAAGCCCACGACCTGCTGGCGGAAAAACAGGAAGATAAAGCCGAGCCCAACCCCTGCCGCCGTCCCCAAAGTACCAATCGTCACACCAACGGTCACAAATATCTTGAGCAGGCTGGAGCGCCGCGCGCCCATGGTGCGCATGATCGCAATATCGCGTGTCTTGGCGCGCACCAGCATGATGAGCGATGAGAGAATATTGAACACCGCCACCAATATGATGAGCGAGAGGACAACGAACGATACGATCCGGTCCACCTGCAAAGCCTCGAACAGGCTGGAGTTCATCTGTCGCCAGTCGGTAATGACCGCGCGCCCTTCCACCTTGTCCGCCAGCGGGGCGAGAATAGCGCCGACATTATCGGCATCGACCGTGTCCACCTCGATCATGCCGACAACATCGCCCAGCAGCAAAAGCTGTTGCGCATTTTCCATCGGCATGATGACGAATGCCTTGTCATAATCATAGACGCCGACCTCAAACACGGCGCCAACCTGATAGCCGATCTCGCGCGGTACTGTTCCGAACGGTGTGGTTCGCCCCGCCGGATTAATGATCGCAACCGTGCTGCCCACGGTCACACCAAGATTGTCCGCCAACCCTGAGCCAATGGCGATAATCGATTTGCCGGGCTTGAGGTTGGTCATGCTGCCAACCTTGACCTTGTCCTTGAGCGTCGCATTGGTGCGGATATCTTCCATCGTCATGCCGCGCACCAGCACAGCTTCGACGCGCCCCTGAACATTGGCGAGCAAGGGCTGTTCGATGAGCGGCTTGACCTCGGTGACGCCCGGGGTCGCCTTCGCTTCTTTCATGACATCGCGCCAATCAGGCAGCCGCCCGCCATAGCCCTGCACCACCGCATGGCCATTCAAACCGACAATCTTGTCGAACAGCTCCGCACGAAATCCGTTCATGACGCTCATGACGATGATTAATGCTGCCACGCCTAACATAACTGCAACAAGGCTGATGCCCGCCACAAGAAAGATAAACCCCTCGCCCTTGCCGGGCAGTAAATAGCGCTTGGCAATCATGCGCTCGAAACGGCTTAATATCATGAATGAAGATTCCGCAGCATAGGGTGTCAAGCTCTAAGCCAGGGCGAGGACTCTGGCAAGCATTAGCGGCGGCAAACTCCTGTGGCCGATTTGCCACAGAGGCGACGCAAAAGACTCTGTTACGCAATTTGGATGATGACATCATAGCGCACTGCTCATAGCAATAGCTGCGAGACATAGGCACTAAGAATAAGGCCATGGTTCAGGGATACCGAGCCCCTTTCCGTATCGATCAGGGGACGGCGGGGAGGCAAGGACCTAAAGGGAAAAACGCTTTAGCGTTAACACCCGGATCGCAAAAGGGGCGGTCCGGGTGTTTTCATATCTGCGCTATATATCTTTCACGCCTCCGCATTTTGCAACTTTGCAAAGTCATTTTGCGAAGTCCTTCTTTCATCGTTCATTCTCTTGTGCTTTACGCACATCATCACTCCCCGGATTATGAACAGGATCAACGATGAACATTCATGAATATCAGGCCAAGGAACTGCTTGCGAAATTTGGCGCGCCGATCGCTGCAGGCCATGCTGCCTACACAGTAGAAGAGGCTGTTGCCGCTGCTGACAAGCTGCCCGGCCCGCTTTATGTCGTGAAGGCACAGATCCATGCCGGGGGTCGTGGCAAGGGCAAGTTCAAGGAACTGGGCCCTGATGCGAAAGGCGGCGTTCGCCTCGCCAAAAGCGCTGATGAAGTGCGCGCTGCTGCGACTGATATGCTGGGCAATACGCTCGTCACGATCCAGACCGGCCCGGCAGGCAAACAGGTAAACCGCCTCTATGTCACCGACGGCGCAGACATCGCCAAGGAATATTATCTCGCGCTGCTGGTGGATCGCGCCACAGGCCGGGTTGCTTTCGTCGTATCCACCGAAGGCGGCATGGACATTGAGGAAGTGGCCCACTCCACACCCGAGAAAATTCATACCTTCGCCGTTGACCCTGCAACCGGCTTCATGCCCCATCATGGCCGCAGCGTTGCCGCAGCCCTCAACCTGACCGGTGATCTCTCAAAGCAGGCTGCCAAGGTTGCCAAGTCGCTCTATGATGCATTCCTCGGCACCGATGCCGAACAGATCGAAATCAATCCGCTGGCGCAAACCGAAGATGGCAATTTGCTGGTGCTCGACGCCAAGGTCGGCTTCGACGGCAATGCTCTCTTCCGTCATCCCGACCTGATGGAACTGCGCGACGAAACAGAGGAAGATCCGGCTGAACTGGAAGCCTCGAAATATGACCTCGCGTACATCAAGCTCGATGGCGACATTGGCTGCATGGTCAATGGCGCAGGCCTCGCCATGGCGACAATGGACATCATCAAGCTCAATGGCATGTTCCCGGCCAACTTCCTTGATGTTGGTGGCGGCGCGACCACAGAGAAGGTAACGGCCGCTTTCAAGATCATTCTCTCTGACCCGGCTGTTAAAGGCATTCTCGTCAACATCTTCGGTGGCATCATGCGCTGTGACATCATCGCAGAAGGCATTGTCGCAGCCGCCAAGGAAGTAAATCTTTCGGTGCCGCTGGTTGTCCGCCTCGAAGGCACCAACGTACAGAAGGGCAAGGATATTCTCGCCGCATCCGGCCTGCCGATTGTCTCCGCTGATGACCTGGGCGACGCTGCACAGAAGATTGTGGCTCAGGTGAAAGCCGTCTCCTGATTCGAACTGATTATGAAAAAGGCCTCGGACGCTACGGCATCCGGGGCCTTTTCGTTAAACTTGCGAAAAAAGGCAAAAACGCGCATGTAGCGCGACAACGACGCTCCCCAGGTTGGACATAAAGCCGGAGGTAAAGACATGAAGTTATTAGTGCCCGTTAAGCGGGTGATAGATTATAATGTGAAGCCGCGTGTGAAGGCGGACGGAACGGGTGTTGATCTGGCGAACGTCAAGATGAGCATGAACCCGTTTGACGAGATCGCGGTGGAAGAAGCGCTTCGTCTTCGTGAGAAGGGTGTTGCGAGCGAGGTTGTTGCGGTGTCGATTGGCCCGGCCAAAGCGCAGGAAACGCTGCGCACGGCGCTGGCCATGGGTGCGGACCGCGCGATCCTGATTCAGAGCGATGACGATGTGGAGCCGCTGGCGGTTGCCAAGCTGCTCGCCAAGGTTGCGGCAGAAGAAGAGCCCGGCATGGTGATATTGGGCAAGCAGGCGATTGACGATGACAGCAACCAGACGGGCCAGATGCTTGGCGCATTGCTGGGCTGGGGTCAGGGCACGTTCGCCAGCGCCGTGGAAGTCGATGGCGATGCCGTCAACGTAACGCGTGAAGTCGATGGCGGTCTGGAGACAGTGAAGCTGAACCTTCCGGCAATCGTGACGACGGACCTGCGCTTGAACGAGCCACGCTATGCGTCGCTACCCAACATCATGAAGGCCAAGTCCAAGCCGCTCGCGCAGAAGACACCGGAAGATTATGGCGTCGACATTGCGCCGCGCCTTGAAACGCTCAAAGTCTCCGAGCCGCCTGTGCGTCAGGCCGGCGTGAAGGTTGCTGATGTGGATGAGCTGGTCACAAAACTCAAAGCCTTGGGAGTAGCGTAAGCCTGTTGGTTTACGGCACCAGCCCTCTCCCCCTCCCGACCTCCCATAAGATACCCTGTTGGGAGGTCGGGAGGGGGAGAGGGCTGGAACCGCGATAAAGGAATCAAGATATGAAGACACTTGTATGGGTAGAACATGAAGGCGGCGCTCTCAAAGACGCCACGCTTCCCGCCGTCACCGCAGCCGCCAAGCTGGGTGAGGTCCACCTCCTCGTTGCTGGCTCCGGCGTTGATGGTGTTGCAGCACAAGCGGCCAAGATCGCTGGCGTGGGCAAGGTCCATGTCGCTGATGATGCGGCCTTCGATCATGCGCTCGCCGAGAATGTTGCACCACTTGTTGCCGAGCTGATGGGCAGCCATGATGCATTCATCGCGCCAGCCACCACGACTGGCAAGAATATCGCGCCACGCGTGGCTGCTTTGCTCGATGTGATGCAGATCAGCGACATCCTCTCGGTTGAGAGCGCTGACACCTTCACGCGCCCGATCTATGCGGGCAATGCGATTGCAACGGTCAAGACCTCCGATGCAAAGCTGGTGATCACCGTGCGCGGCACCGCGTTCGAGAAGGCCGCAATGGAAGGCGGCTCTGGCGCTATCGAGGCCGTGGCCTCCACCGGCGACAAGGCGCTTTCGAGCTTTGTCGGCGCAGAGATCGCCAAGAGCGAGCGCCCTGAGCTGACCAGTGCCAAGATCATCGTATCGGGTGGCCGTGCGCTGAAAGACAGCGAGACGTTCGAGAGCACGATCTTCCCGCTGGCCGACAAGCTCGGCGCTGCTATCGGCGCGAGCCGTGCGGCAGTGGATGCGGGCTATGTGCCCAACGACTTTCAGGTCGGCCAGACCGGCAAGATCGTGGCGCCTGAAGTCTATATCGCCATCGGCATCTCCGGCGCGATCCAGCATCTCGCCGGCATGAAGGACTCCAAGACCATCGTCGCTATCAACAAGGACGAAGACGCGCCCATCTTCCAGGTCGCCGACCTCGGTCTCGTCGCCGACCTCTATAAAGCTGTGCCGGAGCTGATGGAAAAACTCTGAGCAGAGCCCACAAATTTCACTATATTAAAGCCCCCGGCATCACATGATGCCGGGGGCTTTCTAATTTCCGGTCAAGATATCTGTATTCGGAGCCTGCATTCAGGGCCTATGTAACATGGCCATCGGCTGTAATCTCTGTGTCCTGCTCTTCTTCCACCTTCTCATGATCGCGATGCAGGGGCGCGAAACGCAACAGCAGGAAGCCAACAACCGCCGAAACGAGCGATCCGGCCAAAATACCGATCTTCGCTTCTTCAATAAGCAGCGCCTGCCCCGGGAAGGCGAGCGCGCCAATGAACAGGCTCATCGTAAAGCCAATACCGCACAGCAGCGCCATGCCATATACCTGTGTCCATGTGGCACCGCGCGGCATTGTCGCAAAACCGGTCTTAACGCATAGCCATATGCTTGCAAAAATACCGAACTGCTTGCCAAAAAACAGGCCAGCCGCCACGCCCAAAGGCAAGGGCGAAAGCAGCTCATCAACACCAAGACCGCTCAGCTCAACACCCGCATTGGCAAAACCGAACAACGGCACAATGAGATAGGCAGTCCAACTGTGCAGGCCATTTTCCAGCTTATGCAGCGGGCTATCGATGGCATCTGGCGCACCCGGGGTCTTGCGGATAGGAATGGTCATCGCCGCCAGCACGCCCGCAATGGTCGCATGCACACCCGACAGCAACACCGCATACCAAAGCGCTGCCGCAAGCAGCAGGAAGACCGGAAGCGATTTCACATGCAGGCGATTGAGCGTGTACATGCCCGCCAAAATGACGCCTGCCGCCGCCAAAGCCGCACCATTCAGGCCCGTGGTGTAGAAAAAGGCGATAATCGCCACCGCCCCAATATCATCAACAATCGCAATCGTCGTCAGCAACAGTTTCAGCGATGTCGGCGCGCGCTTGCCAAGCAAGGCGAGTACACCAAGAGCAAAGGCAATATCTGTCGCCGCCGGGATCGCCCAACCATTGGTGAGCGTCTTGTCACCCGCAACAAGAGACAAATACACAAAGGCAGGCACAGCCATACCCGCCACAGCCGCCGCAACCGGCAGCCCCCGGCGCTTCCAGCTCGACAAGCGCCCGTCAACGAACTCACGTTTGATTTCCAGCCCGACAAGCAGGAAGAAAATCGCCATCAACCCGTCATTGATCCACAAATGCACCGTCATCGGCCCAAGCTTGGGGCTAAGCGTCGGACCTGTCACTGCATGGATGAGATGATGATAGAGCTCGGCGGATTCCGGGCTGGCATTGGCGATAATCATTGCACATGCCGCCGCGACAATAAGCAATATACCGCCCGCGGCCTCGCTGGCGAGAAAAGAACGTAACGCTGAAGGAGGGTTGAGCTTATCTATCAAGAACTGGGTTTCCTTATTCATAAAATATGCTGCCGCTTAAAATGGCCGGTAAGACCTCTCCCGCCCCACGTCAAATTCTGCAAATGTAAACAGACTCGCCGCCCTGTAAGAAAAATCTTATATATTACTCGAATCATCTATGAAGTAATTCTCATATTCCATGTACAAGGGGCAATTTCATGGAAATATATGGAATTTTATTGGAAATAATTCTATTCCTACATTATGAAATTCTTCTATTTTCTCTATTCGGCCTCATCATTGGCGGATTTGATGATTTTATAACAGACATCCTATATTTATCCCGGAAAATAATCCGGCGTATTTATATTTACACTATATATAGGAGAATGACGGGAGCCACCCTTCCACTCTCTGATGCGCCAGGCACAATAGCGATATTTGTTCCTGCATGGAATGAATCCAATGTCATTGGCGCCATGCTGCACAATTGCCTCAGCACATGGCAACGCGGTGATTATAATATTTTTGTCGGCACCTATCCCAATGACCCGGCCAGCATAGCAGCTGTCGCCAAGGTCGCCGAGCAGGATAACCGCATCCGGCTTGTCATTCTACCCCATGATGGAGGCACGACCAAGGCGGATTGCCTCAATCATCTCTGGGCGGCGATGCTGCGTGACGAATCCGCGCATAATATGCAGTACAAAGCCATTGTGCTGCATGATGCAGAAGATGTCGTGCATGCTGACGAAATCCGCTTGTACGATCGCATGATCGACCGCTTTGCCATGGTCCAGCTCCCTGTGCGCCCGCTTATTTCACAGCAATCACTCTGGATTGCCGGTCATTATGCTGATGAATTTGCTGAAGCCCATGGCAAGCACCTCGTGCTGCGCGAAGCCATTGGCGCAGCGGTGCCTTCAGCAGGTGTCGGCTGCGCCTTTGCGCGGCAGCAACTTGCAAATATCGCACAAGAACGCGGCGGGTCCCCCTTTGACCAGACATCGCTCACGGAAGATTATGAAATAGGGCTTCGTATTGCAGAGCGTGGCGGGCGCACTGCCTTTGTCAGCATGAACGATGCGAAGGGCAGACTGATCTGTACACAGGAGCATTTTCCCGAAACGATCAAAGACGCCGTAAAACAAAAAGCGCGATGGTTCCTTGGTATTTCTCTCGCCGGATGGGATCGCATGGGCTGGGGTGGATCATTGGCAGAGCGCTGGATGCGCCTGCATGATCGCCGTGCTGGATTGACCGCATTGGTGCTGTTCACTGCCTATCTGGCCACAATTGGCTATGGCATTTTATCGCTGGCCGAAGAAGCCGGTCTGATCGCCCTGCCTGCCTACCCGCGCTCTGTCACAATCGCGATGCTCTGCACCGCATTCCTGATGCTTTGGCGGCTCGCCTTTCGTTGCGCATTTTCAACCCGTGCCTATGGCTGGAAGCAAGGCCTGCTCTCCATACCGCGGACGGTTGTGGGCAATATCATCGCCATGATGGCAGCGCGCAAGGCAATGGGCGCCTATATCCGGCAGTTGCGCGGCGGCGCAGTCATATGGGACAAAACCCGGCACCAGTTCCCAAAAGCCATGTGGGAAGTTCCCCATGGCGAAAGTCAGCGCTAATATGGCCAAAGCACATATAGCCACGCTGATGGTCACAGGGCGAAAGGGGCAACCCTTTCACTTCATGGCTACAGTCATATTGATATGGGTGCTTGGGCGCGTGATTGTAACGATGGACAGATATTCTTTCAGCGTCCCCCAAGGGCAGGCACAGGACCGGATGATATTGGGGAACCCAGCCACACCCCCTGCTACACCCAAAACCGCACAATCAGACAGTGCCGGCTATCATGGCGAGATCATGCGAATCGCGCACTCCAGACCCACATCAACGCTCAAAAACATCCCTATCATCACAATGCATCCGAACCAATTCTTGCAGCCCGGGCGCGCGCGCTGGGCAATAGCGCGGCGCAATACCCCAGCCCATGCGCACCCCAGCCGTCAATTGCATGTAAAAATCACCCACGCAGGACTGGCGCTGGAACCCGTGGCGGCGCTGGCAGCCGCAGGAAACAGCGCCCTTGCGCGCCCTCCTGTCCTGCCACAAGGGCCAGCGCACCATGCCCATGGCTCACCTCGAAAATGGACCGCCTCTGCATGGCTCTTCTGGCGTGGAAGGGGCCGCGGTTCCGCCATTGGCAATGCCGGGCAACTGGGTGGACCACAGGCGGGCATAAGGGTTGAGCACCGCCTTGCCACCGCCATGGGTAGAATGCCTGTAGCCGCCTATGGCAGAGCTTCCACAGCATTGCGCCAGCCACATGCACCCGAGGCCGCTCTGGGCATAGCCATCAAACCAGCCACAGGCCAGGTGCCTGTCACGCTTGGCATTGAACGCCGCATCGCACTCGACAGATATGGCCGCAATGCCTTTGCACTTGTTGCAGCGAGTGGCCTCAACCCCACACCGGTCGCACACAAGATAGTCGCAGAGGGCTATGTTCAGGCCGGGCTGGTCGGCTTCTCACGCACAGACCCCTTTATAGACGGGCGCATTTCACTTGGCACGCCCCTTGATACTGGCCAAAATCTATTGGCCGGGGCTAGCCTGTCCGGCGGCGCGCAGCCCCATGTCTCGCGGCTCGATATCGGCCCGATGGTGCAATGGCGCTTGCCAGGCAAAACCATGAACAGTCGTCTCACGATCGAATGGCGACAGCGCATAGCAGGCAGCGCCCGCCCCGGCTCCGGGCTGACCGCAACACTCGCCAGTGACTTTTAAAGTCCAGAACGCTGCTTGAGTTCATAATCAGCGGAAAATCTGCTTAGGGTCAGGCCCCATTAATTCCGAGGATCATGGTTTGAAGCGATTGGCCGCTATGCGAGGAAGAAAAGTGCAGGAAATGTGGGAGCATTTTCAAGCTTGTCTGACGTGGCAGAGCGGCCAATCGGTCAAATCCGAAAGGACGTCCAAATGGCTTCGATCTCGAACGAAACAGCCC
>Ga0209273_10000947_pt1 | contig 30017 bp, 29 predicted proteins | sample tdAd471_FD_187126 | JGI IMG/M metagenome (GOLD analysis project Ga0209273, IMG submission 187126) | Marine sediment microbial communities from the Atlantic coast under amendment with organic carbon and nitrate - tdAd47.1 (SPAdes)... | ecosystem: Environmental > Aquatic > Marine > Coastal >...
AAGTAGTATTTGACGCTGATAATGATCCAAACTTAGAGCCATTACAGTCAGGTGAAAAATATGATGTTGAATTTGCAGCATTCCAAACTGCTTTCACTGGTGAGTACTATGTTCAGTTTGAAGTAAACTATACTTTTGATGAAGAAGAATACAACAACTTCTTACCAAGACCAGATGGTGAAAAGCATTACTTTGAAGTACAATACAATGATCAGCTAACAGCTGGAACTTTCCAAGCACCTATGGCTGGTGATTTGTTAAAAGTTAATAAGCCGACTGCACCGATTGTAGAATTCTTGAACAACGGTATATCAGATGCATCGAATATTAACTTCCACATGGTAGTTAAGAATGAAGCGGGTGTAGAAGTTTACAATGAAGTTGCTTTCTTAGAAGATTTACCACAAGGTAGATATAACAAAAAATTAGTTACTTACCCTAATATGGTAATCAGAGAGCCAGGTACTTACACAGCTTGTGCATGGGTAGATTATCCTTATGATACTAAGAAAGATGATGATACAACTTGTATCGACTTCCAAGTAGAGTTAGGTATCCAAGATACAATCACAGTAGGTGATTTGAATGATATCATAAACGATACAGCTAATGATGATGAATTAAACTCAGCAAATGATGAGAACGAATCACAAAGAATCGAATCATCAGTAGTTGACTTCAACTTCAATGGTTTCTCAGTAAACCCAGCGAGTACAACTACAGCAATTAAGTTCAATAGCTCAGAAGCATTGACTTTAGAAGTAGTAGATATGAATGGTAACATTGTGTTCACAGATGTAGCTAAAGGTGGATTATACAACTTAAATGTATCAAACCTAGCAAATGGAGCATACACTGTACTTCTAAGAAGTGCGAGTGGAATCCAATCAAGACAACTGAGTGTAGTTAGATAATCTAATTATATATAATACTATTTAAAGTATAAAAGACCTATTATGAAAATAATGGGTCTTTTTTTTTAAACCTGTAATAAAACAAGAAGACATTTAATATTCTAGAAACACTTTTTAACTTATTTATCTATACAAAATTTATATGAATGAATTTTGTTACGGTGTAAATGTAGATGTAACTTGGTTTGTTTTGTAGTTTCCTTGATATTTATTATTTTAATTTCATTATTACCTAAAATAACATTAGAAAAAGATTACAATAGATTAAAGAAGTGTAAAATGAATAAAATTCATACAAGAGAAAGTATTAAAGAATCGACAAAGATTTTACTTTGGGAAAATGGAATAAATAAAACAAGTGTAATTGATATTTGCAATGCAGCCAACATCAGTAGAATGTCTTTTTACCGTGAATTCGAAAATAAAAATGAAATAGTTAACGAAATAATTTCTGAATTCTACAAAGAAGCAATTGATTTGCAGATATCAATATTAAATAAACCTATTCCTTTTCTAGAAAGAATTAACGAACTGATTTACACAAAAATAGAGTTTATAAAGGGTATGAAAAGGGAACTTTTAAAAGAAATATTACATCAAAAGAACCCAGAATTGAAATTACTACTCGATAAACAAAGACAAATTGGACTAGACTATTTATTATATCAAATAAAATTAGAACAAAAGAAAGGAAACTTTAGAAAAGAATTAAATCTGGAATTTATAATGTATTATATTAATAAAATAACAGAGTTTATGTTTGACCCTGAGTTAATTAGAATTTATCCTGATACAAGTGAACTAATAAGAGAAATAAACAAAGTTTTTTATTTTGGTATTCTTGAAAGGAATTAGAACTGGGTAAAATTTTTGATTTGTCCATTATTTGCATACATATCCCCCCATTCCTCGAACTGTTTTTAATAAATAGTTTCACTCTAATTTAATATATCTCAACAAAAGATACTATACCGATTCTATCATAGGATATAATTTCTAGTGTATTAATGGAGTTAAAATTTATAGTTCATTTAGATAGTTCTATAATAATCCATATATAAAACTATGTGCATTTATAATAGTTTAGTAGAATACACATGTCCAATATTGAAAGTAATCTAGCCTTTATACAATCATTTCGTAACAAACGTTAAAAAAAGCTCAGTAATCAGCTGTTAATAATATAGGCACAAAACTACAAAATAGTAACAAATAAAGTAAAATTTAGTGAAGTCTTGCAAATGCAGTGATACTAGTTGAAATTAGGATATAAAGTATTTTATTTCTAAGTGATTATTTGATACAAATAGCTAACTGACAAAATCGAAATGTCACAATACACTTAAAAATCAATGGGTTATGGGTGCGATTATTAAGTGTTGCCTTTGTAACTTTTTTTTCAAGATGTTGTTATTGCTTTTAAGAGAACAAATTAAATAATTGCTTTAATAACATATTTATGGAGTTTTAAAATGAAAAAGCTTAACAAAAACAAAATTCGTCTTGGGTTGATGACGTTACTAGTGTCATTAGCTTTTGTTACTTCAAGTAACAATATGGAGGCTCAGTATTGCGGCTTTGATGGTGTTGGTTATTGGTTACCAGTAGCTCAAATTAATGATGTTAAAATCCTTGATGAGACCGAAGGTTCAACTGTATTCGAGAGAGTTAATACAGGTTATGAGCAATGGGCAACTGTTGAAAAAACAGGAACTGCTAATAATCCCATAGAATTGAATATAGGGAATGACTTTGAAATAGATGTAAAATGGGGAACTTATTACCAAGGTTATCTAAGAGTGTTTTTAGATAGAAATGATGATCAAAGGTGGGAAAGAAGTCCGATGGGTCCTAATGAAGAATTTATTGGTAGTTTTTACTATTATTCAGGTATATTTTCATACCCCCCTACTACATTCATTAATACAAAAATGAAATTTAGCGTTGGAGAAAATGTCCCTGAAGGTCCAAGTGTGTTGAGAGTAATTGCAAATTACTATTATTACTCTGATGATGCTTGTAATTTATATTACCAACCAAACTATTATTATGGTTATGGTGAAATAGAAGATCATTTTGTAAACTTTGTAGCACCTGTTCCTGAAGTATTTCCAACAACTGGTAATATATTATTTAACAATGAAAGATATGACGGCACAACTAGGAATTATAATGGTGTTTCTACTGACTTTAAGTTACCAGCTGTTGAATTTAAAGGAGCACAACCTGCAGGTACAAGTATAGAGTATTGGATCACAGGGCCATTACCTTCTAAAGATATTGTATATAGAGCATTAGATCCGAATACAGGTTCTGAAACAATACGATTTAATTCACCTACACAAACTTATAAAATGCAGTCAGCTACTGGTGATGCTTCTGTTAGTATAAGTGAAGGTACTTTCTTACCAACAAAAGGTGGAGAATATGTAGTAAATATTAAAGCTATTAAGGCATCTGGGAAATTTGCACAAGGTGCTAAAGTATTTACAGTTGCAAATAATTTTGATATGTCTATATCTGCAGTTGTTTCACCAAGAACAAATCGATTTCCACGATTCTTTAAGTATTTAAGAAATACGAATATTGCAGTTTCTTGTCAAGTACAGAACACAGGCTTGAATCCTGTAAAGAGATTTGAAGTGACTGCAAAAATCTATAATGCTTCTACTAATGTACTAGTAGGTAATCAACCAAAGTTAGTTTATGATTCAGAAAATGATCCTAGTTTAGAGCCATTACAGTCAGGACAGAAATACGAAGCAAACTTTGCAGCATTCCAAACAGCTTTTACAGGTGAGTATTATGTTCAATATGAAATTTCATATACTTATGACGAAGAAGAATATAATAACTTCTTACCAAGACCAGATGGTGAAAAGCATTACTTTGAAGTACAATATAATGACCAACTTACGGCTGGTGAATTCGAAGACCCAATTAATGGATCAGTTTTAAAGGTAAATAAACCGACAGCACCAAAGGTAGTTTTCTTGAATAATGGTATTTCTGATGCATCGAATATTAATTTCCATATGGTAGTTAAAGATCAATCAGGTGTAGAAGTTTACAATGAAGTATCGTTCTTAGAAGATTTACCTCAAGGTAGATATAACGAGAAATTAGTTCAGTTCCCCAATATGGTGATTAGAGAGCCTGGTACTTACACAGCTTGTGCATGGGTAGACTATGCTTATGATTTAAAAAGAGATGATGATACAACTTGTATCGACTTCCAAGTAGAGTTAGGTATCCAAGATACAATCACAGTAGGTGACTTAAATGATATCATAAACGATACAGCTAATGATGATGAATTAAACTCAGCAAATGATGAGAACGAATCACAAAGAATCGAATCATCAGTAGTAGATTTCAACTTCAATGGTTTCTCAGTAAACCCAGCAAGTACTACTACAGCAATTAAGTTCAATAGCTCAGAAGCATTGACTTTAGAAGTAGTAGATATGAATGGTAACATTGTCTTCACAGATGTAGCTAAAGGTGGATTATACAACTTAAATGTATCAAACCTATCGAATGGAGCATACACAGTACTACTAAGAAGTGCAAACGGTATCCAATCAAGACAACTGAGTGTAGTTAGATAATACTATCTACTGACAGAACTAATACTAAGAACCCCGGGCCTAAAAGCTTGGGGTTTTTTATTTTCTAATATGAATTAGTATCAGCTTGAGCGAACAGTGAAAAGAAGGTAGATAATAACTGCAGCGGAACCAACAAATACAACAGGTTCGAGTGCATCATCCCAAAAAGAAGATTCTTCAATCAAAACTCCTTTTGTAAATGTAAATGATTCGTCTTCAATACTGCTTACATTATCAGTATCTATAGAATCTTTATAAATAAATGGAACTGTATAATCGACGATATTATCATCAGCAAGAGTTTGTATATTAGCAACTATTCGAATAGTTCTTGAGTTTGTCGCTTCCTCGTAATTTATTTGGATAGTATCGAGTGAAATCATAGTACCATAAGGGGAAGAATTTGTTATTTGGTAGTTACTATCTAGCTTACTGAAGGAAGTCTCTAATTTGTCTAATAAAGGATTAAATTCAGATTGAATCTTGATTCTATTATTAAAAATATGTGACTTTGATATTTGTGCAATCGAGTCGATTGAATTAGATATTACTTCTAGATTAGTTGGGGTTGCATTACCAAGAGAATATGAAGCTAACAAAACTATGAAAAGAGTTTTCATTTCCCAATACTAGCTTTTACATGACTTATATCTTCGAATAATTTTTTGTCATCCCAATAGTTGTGTGGTCTGATTCGTATTTTTCGTTTTCTATTCAGCAGTTCAATCTTAATAACTCTGAAACTTTCACGAGATTGAAATGGCCTTTCTCTTCCTAAATAGATTTTAGAAATATTATCTTTGTTAAATGTTGATTCATTGAATCTATTTTTGATTGTAATAGAGTCATCATCTATTACCAATGTTCTAACCCAAAAAAGCTTATGTAAGTACATTAATAATGAACCAGCTATAAACAATGATAATAGTATAAATACCGGATCATGTGTTAGGACTCCGAAGTTTTCATGTCCAACAACCATACGTATAAGTCCATATCCAATAAGGACTACAATGTATATTATTACAGATCTCCAATAGAAATCAAATCTTTGCTTATATATTTTGGTAGTTGTCATATTTCAAAATAATTATACTAATGGAATTTATCAAGTATTATCTTCTCTTCTGCTATTTCTTTTATCGTATCAGAGTAAATCTGGTGTTCAATTGCCAATACTTTTTCTGCGATTTTTTCAGGCGTATCATTGGCATCTATAGCAACAGTCTTTTGTTTTAATATTCTACCTTCATCATATTCCTCACTTACTATATGTACTGTTGCACCAGAAACAAGCTCGCCCGCTTCTTTTACCGCATTATGAACATTCATACCATACATTCCTTTCCCACCAAACTTAGGTAATAAGGCTGGGTGTATATTCAGTATTCTGTTTTTGTATTTATGAATTATAGAAATAGGGATTTTTCTCATATAACCAGCTAATACGATTAAATCAATTTCGTATTCGTCAAGCACTCTTAGTAGTGTTTTTTGAAATTCATTACCATCTTCAAATTGTGCAGAAGATATATGCATATATGGTATATTCAACTTTTCTGCTCTTTGGAAGGCAAAACAATCAGAATTATTTGAAATTAATAAAGTGGCATTTGCATTAATATATCCACTATGTATATTCTCTACTATTGTTTGAAAATTCGACCCACCATGGGAAGCGAAGAATGCGATGTTTAATTTTTTCATATATTTGAGACTACAAATTTTTTCTACTACTAAAATAACATTTACTTTATCTATAAAAAAGTTTGGATTTAATTAAACATACTATTATTTTTGTAGCCATGATAAAATTAGGAATAAGAAAATGACTTCACTACAATATATAGAGCAAATTGCTAAAGACAGAGTAGTTGCTACTAAAAAAGAAAAAGACGGCGATAAGTATCAAGAGTTCCCTGAGTTTGGACCTGGTGACACTGTTAACGTCGCGGTAAGAGTAATTGAGGGTGAGAAAGAAAGAATTCAAAATTATAAAGGTATTGTACTCGGCATCCAAGGTGGCGGTATATCTAAGACTTTCAATGTAAGAAAAATATCTAATGGTATTGGTGTAGAGAGAATCTTCCCTTTCCATTCTCCTATGATTCAAAGTATAGAAGTATTAAGCAAAGGACGTGTTAGACGTGCTAAGCTTTATTACTTAAGAGGAATGTCAGACAAGAAAACTAGACAAAAACTTGCAAGACGTAAATAAAAAAATTAAATCCCGCTTTAGGCGGGATTTTTTTTGCTTTCTTTTCTTTTATTTCTTTTTAGAGATTTCTTTCAATTTCTCGTAAAGCTCATCTTCGTCTCCGGGTGCATAGCCATTATGTGTATAGACCAAATTCCCGTCACCATCATATAGGAAAGTATGAGGTGGATTATTGACGTTTAGGGCACGTTTGAAATCACTATTTTCATCTAGATATACTTCGTAGTCCCAGCCTCTACCTTTTACGAAAGGTGCAACTCGACGACTATTTCTTGAATCATCTATTGAAATAGCAATAATCTTAACTCCAGTTTCTTTCTGCCATTTAGCATATTTGTCATTAATATTATTCAATTCTAAAATACAAGGTTTACACCAAGTAGCCCAGAAATTAATGATAAATGGTTTACCATCATTGCTAAAAGTAGAAGTGTTTACATTTCTTCCTTTCATATTCTTAACCGTTACAGACGGTATATCAGACTTTACTTTTGCATCTGTTGTTCCCATAAATGCAAGAACAAAGAAAAGTGAAGCAGCTATTATTTTGTTTGATATTCTCAACCCAAACTCCTAAAATTAGTTTATTTTGTAACTTATAATTATATTACGTGTCTATTAGTACAATAGTTTTACGAAAAATAAATAATTATATAGGATTCAATATATGAAAAAATTACAAATATTACTGGCAATTGCTGCATTGACTTTCTTTATTTCTTGTAGTGAAGAAGAAACACCTGTGCAGCCAGATGTTAAAGAGACAGATAGCATTGAACTAATAGCCACTGAAGGTACTGAAATAGAAGGTGATATGAATACACTACCCCCTGGAGAACAAGAACTTATCGTCAGTTTTCATACTGAAATCAAAAATAAGGGAACAAGAGATTTGAAATTATTTGCTAAAATGGAAATAATGGAATTGGATCCTGAACAAACATCATATTTCTGTTGGGGTGACCCATCCACTGGTGATGGAATTTGCTATCAACCAATGACTACGGATTTCTTATCAGATAGAACATTAACGGTGAAAGCTGGTGAAACTTCACCTCCAGGTAACTTTCAACAATATGTCTCTAATAGATCAAAATTTGGAGCAAATGCAAAAGTTAGATATATAGTTTATGAAGATGGAAATGAAGATAATAGAGATACAATAATTTATTCTATTTCTTTTAAATAATATCTCTTATATTTATTCGCTTTATTAATGGTCGTTTTCTTGTGTAATTTGGACTGTAATCAGTCTCCATTACAATGGGAACGACCTTTTTTTGTGTTGTACGAGGAGAATCCAGAAAAAGTACAGAAAAAGTCAAAGCTATGATAATATGTTTTGCAATATCAACTATTATTTTGCCTTTATTCTCATAAATTTTCTCTTTCCAACTTTGAATGTTCTGTAATCAGTTAGATCAATATTCTCATTTATATCATCTATTTTAACATCATCTACTGAAACTGCTCCCTGTTGTACCATTCTTTTTGCATCTTTTTTAGAACTTACCATACCAGAATCAGTTATTATGTCAATTATTTTTGATTCAGAGACTGAAGTTGATAACTCAATTTCCTCTATATCATCAGGTACATCACCTTTAGTAAATACACGTAAAAACTCTTCGTATGCAGATTGGCCTGAGCCAGCTTCATGGTACTTATCTGTTATCCGCATCGCTACTTTTATTTTCGCATCGCGAGGATTATTACCTTCTGTTTCTAAAAATTGCTTCATCTCGTCTATTTCTGCTGGACTAGCGAATGCTCCGTACTCAAAATAGCGAAGTATAACGTCGTCTGGAACAGACATAACTTTCCCAAAAATATCTGATGGCTTGTCTGTTAGAGCTATGTAATTGTCCAATGATTTACTCATCTTCTCTTTACCGTCAGTACCTTCTAGTATAGGTAGTGTTACAATACATTGTGGTTCTTTACCGTAAGAACGTTGTATATCTCTACCTACAATTAAGTTAAATTTTTGGTCGGTTCCACCTAGCTCTACATCTGATTCTATTTCTGCCGAATCCATTGCTTGAGCCAGAGGATATAACAGCTCGTGCATACTAATAGGTACACCAGAATTATATCTCTTGTTGAAATCATCTCTTTCTAACAATTGGGCTACAGTATATTTGGCCGCTAACTCTACTACATCTCTGAAATTCATTGCGTTCAACCATTCGCTATTATAGCGAACTTGGAATTTCTCTGGGCTTTCATCTAGTATAAGACCTGCTTGATCTAAATATGATTGGCCATTTACCCTAGTATCTTCTAATGTTAATTGAGGTCTAGTCTTTGACTTACCAGAAGGGTCACCAATCATTGCAGTGAAATCACCTATAATTAGAATTGCTTTATGTCCCAAATCTTGGAATTGACGCATTTTGTTTAACACAACTGCGTGTCCTATATGCAAATCTGGCCGGCTAGGGTCAGCCCCTAGTTTTATTATTAGTTGTTTATTATTCTTTATGGAATTTTCTATTTTACGTACTAACTCTTCTTCTGGTAATACATCAATTGCAGAAGATTTTATAATATCCATTTGTTCGTTTACACTTGGGAACATTACTTGTATCCTTATACTTTATATTTTCTTTTTAGGTCTCTTTCTACTTCTTTAGTTTTAGTAGATTCTCTCTTATCATAGTTCTTCTTTGGCTTAGCTAATGCAATTTCTAATTTTACTAGATGATCACTGAAATAAATCTGTAAAGGTATTATAGTCATTCCTTTTTCTTTGACCATATCTCTTAGCTTCTTGAGTTCTCTCTTATGCAATAATAATTTTCTACTTCTAGTTGGGTCATGATTCTCTCTATTTCCCATCGAATATTCGGGTATAGTCATACTCATTATAAAAAGGTCTTCTCCGTTCTTAGGAAACATAACATAAGCTTCTTGTAAGCTACATTTGTTCTCACGAAGTGCTTTGACCTCAGTACCAGTAAGCATTATTCCTGCTTCGTACCTACTTACTAAACTATAATCATAACTAGCACGGCGATTAGTAGTTATTACCTTTATTTTAGGACCATTTGTTGAATCAGACTTTGACATTATTGCGCTATAGGTGTATTTCTAAGTTCATTGTCTAGAATGAACAATCCACCAGGAGAATCCGAGGCAAGCTTCAATCTATCTACTAGTTCACTAACTGTCGCTTCTTCTTCTACTTGCTCAGTTATAAACCAGTGCAATAAAACTTCTAACGAAAGATCATCTTCTTTTCTTGCCAAACGAGCTAAGTCATTTATACTCTTTGATATAATTTTTTCGTGGTCCAAAGCAACTTGGAAACCATCTAATGGACTTTTCCAATGATTAGGTGGAGAGTCTATTTTACCAATTACCGGTAATCCTCCTCTATCAAGCAAGAAATCAAATAGTTTATATGCGTGTTGTAGTTCTTCTGTTGATTGAGCTCTCATCCAGCTAGCCATGCCCGCTAGACTTATTGATGAGAAATAACCAGCCATTGATAAATACAAGTTAGATGAATATATTTCTTTTGCTATTTGCTCATTGATTGCTTTTTCTAATTTTTTCGAAATCATTTTCTCTCTCTTTTTAATTAAATGAATTTTAAACTTATGTCGGAACTTTTCACACTATGGGTGAGTGCACCGACCGATACAGCATCTATCCCAGTATTTACATATTCTGCCAAATTTTGCAAAGTAATACCGCCTGATGCTTCTAAGAAAATATCTTTTCTTAGTTCTCTTGCAAATTTAACACTTTCTATCAAATAATCTGGTGACATATTATCTAATAATAGACCATCAGCACCTGATTCTATTGCATTCGGTATTTGTTCTTTCTTAGCTATCTCTATCTGTACAGGTAAAGTACTATCTAGCTTTTTACAACCTAACACCGCCTGATTCACACCCCCAGCAGCTACTATATGATTATCCTTTATAAGTATTCCTCTCGATAGGCTATATCTGTGATTTTGACCCCCTCCCATACAAACAGAGTATTTCTCGAACATTCTTAACCCTGGAGTAGTTTTTCTTGTGTCTAAGACCACAACTTTATATGGTTTTGCTATATCTACATAGGTACGAGTAGTAGTTGCTATACCGCACATGCGCTGCATCAAGTTCAGGAAAATCCTTTCTTTGCGTAATATTTCAATCGAGTTACCCTCTATCGATGCAATTATTTCTCTGTTCGTAACTCTATCACCATCATTAAAAAAGATATCTAGCTTTATGTTGTCTCCGAATATTGCTTCCAGAACATTTATACCAGATAAAACCAAATTGTCTTTAGCTATCAGTTGAGCTTTAACCACAGAATCTGGGCTTACAGTTCCTTCAGTGGTAATATCGCCATTAGGCGAGTCTTCCTCTAAAAAGTAATCTAATCTACTTTTTAGATATTCTTTTGGTATTTCTTTTACTTGATTATACTTTATCATATTAAATTTTCTTAATTTATATCGTACAAAAATAAGAAAAGAAATAATTAGAAAGAACTAAGTGAAAAATCAAGACAACTTATTCCTTTGGAAAGCTCAACTACTAGAAAGTATATTTCGGTTTGCTGTTATATTTGGGTTTCTAACTCTTGTTATTTCAGGGACTATTACTCTTTTAAATTGTCTTTACGTACAAACCTCTTTATACGTTGTTGTATATATCATAGCTTTAATTACTGCCTTTAAAAAGAACCTGACCTTTAGAACTAAAGTTAATTCATTGATTTTTATGACCTATCTAATAGCAATGATTGTTTTGATATTAGAAGGTGATTTAACTATTGGGCTAATATGGATTGTGTATAGTATATTCTTTGCAGTTACATTTCTACAAAAAAAGCAATACCAAAAAGTAATATACTTTAGTTTACTGATAGTAATTATATGGTTTGCTAACTTTTCGTTGAATTGGATAGAACCCACTAGACATCTTTCGGACACATTTTATTATGTGAAGTTTACTAATAGTATTGCATTCCTAATAGCTGGTATATTATATATTAATGAAAAATTGATTCAGAATATTGCTGCATCTTTGAGAAGCGAAATGTCTGCCAGAAAAGAATTAAAAAATGAAAAGCATAATATAGAAGAAACAAACAAAATTCTTGAAAATAAGCTAGTTGAGATTGATGGTCTAAAAAGTCAATTAGAAATAGCTAATTTATCACTCTCAGATAGAGTAGAAGAGCAAGAGATTGGTATTCAGGAGACTCTCGCCGATCTTAGGAAAGAAATAGTAAATCATAAGAACACAGAACAAGAGTTGCTAAAAACTAGAGAAGAACTAATCCTATCACTCGATAAAGAGAAAGCATTAAATGAAATGAAATCTAAGTTTATATCTATGATTTCGCACGAATATAGAACACCACTAACAGTTCTGATGAATTCAACTTATTTATTAGATAAGTACTTTGAGAAAAATGAAAAGCAAAAATTTGATAATAGTTTGAGCAAAATCAACCACTCTGTAGTCAGTATGACTAACTTACTAGAAGAAGTTATTAGATTCGGCCATAGTGATATAGATGAGAGAGATAATGATATTGCCGAAATGGATGTCGTTCATCAGGTTAATACCGTAGTAGCAAACTTTAGAACTCAAGAGAAAAAAGATTTTAAGTCTATAATCGACTTTTCAGAAAATCCTCTACTAATAAGAACAGATGCCAGAAAAGTAAGGTTGATACTCAATAACTTAATCAAGAACGCTATAATTTATTCAGGCGATACCCCAGAAATAACAATAATAATAGAAAGGGTGAACCACCACGTTAGAATAACTGTGATGGATAAAGGTATAGGAATAACAGATAATGATATTGATAAGATATTCGAGCCGTTTTATAGGGGAGAAAACACTATAGGTAATAGTGGTACAGGACTTGGATTAGCAATCTCGAAAAGATATGCAGAGTCTTTAGAAGGGGAGATAACTTATGAAAGCCAAATAGGTAAAGGATCGAATTTCACGCTGATATTACCCGATAATAAACTTTAGATTCTAATATTTAGATTTTCGTCGAATAAAAGTTAATTTTGTAGCTGAAATAAAATTAACTCATGAGAAAATAATATGTCTTTGAATTGTGGTATAGTTGGTTTACCTAATGTAGGTAAATCAACAATTTTCCAAGCTTTGACTTCTGCTCCAGCAGAAGCTGCTAATTATCCTTTCTGTACTATAGAGCCAAATGTTGGTGTTGTAGCAGTCCCAGATTCTAGATTGAATCAAATCACAAATTTTATTAAACCCCAAAAAGTTATACCAACGATAGTAGAATTCGTTGATATTGCTGGTTTAGTTAAGGGAGCTTCTAAAGGTGAAGGATTAGGTAATCAATTTTTAGGCAATATTCGTCAAGTTGGAGCTATAGTCCATGTAGTACGTTGTTTCGAAGATGAAAATATTATACACGTAGATGGCAATATTAATCCTGTGCGTGATGTAGATACTATCGAAACTGAACTAGCACTGGCTGACTTGGAGTCTGTTCTTAAAAGAAAAGATAAGAACGAAAAATTATTAAAATCAAGTGATAAGAAAGTAGCTGATGCAGCAAAGGTGTTGGCCCCAATATATCAAAAACTAGCTGATACTCTTAACAAAGGAGAAGCCGCTAGAAGTATAGGGCTTACGGAAGACGAAGTTAAAGCTATTCGAGATTTGCATCTTATTACACTCAAACCACAAGTATATTGCTGTAATGTAAATGAAGACGACCTACAAGGCGAAAACAAATACGTTCAAATGGTTAGAGAAGTAGCTGAAAAAAATGATAGTGAAGTAGTAGTTATCTGTGGCAAATTAGAGTCAGAAATTGCTGGATTAGATACCCCTGAGGAAAAACTAGAATTCCTAAACGATATGGGGCTAGAAGAAAGTGGGTTAGATAAACTAATCCGAAAAGGATACGAACTACTTAACTTGAAAACTTATTTCACTGCTGGTGAAAAAGAAGTTCGTGCATGGACATTCCCTGAGGGAAGTACTGCGCCAGAGGCTGCAGGAGTCATACATACCGATTTCGAAAAAGGCTTTATCAAAGCAGAAGTTTATCACTGTACAGATTTATTCGAATTAGAAAGTGAGCAGAAAATTAAAGAATCTGGTAAACTTCGTATAGAAGGTCGAGAGTATATCGTAAAAGATGGCGATGTAGTTCACTTTAGATTTAATGTATAGGGGGATAGATGAGAATATCAATTGACATAAGTTTATATCCTCTTAATGAAGAATATATTGCACCTATCAAGAGTTTTATTGCGGCAGTCAATGCTATTGAAGGATTAGAAGTAACTACTAATAGTATGAGTACTCAAATCAGAGGAGAAAGTGATATTATATTCGATTTACTCAAAACAGAAGTACCGAAAGTATTCGAAGAAAACAGAGCTGCTTTCATAATCAAAGTAATAAAAGGGTCTGACTAAAATGGAAATCATACTACTAATTGTCAATATCTTGGTACTAGCGATAGTATTTGTCCTGTTCAAAAAATCAAAGAATAGCGATGATGAAACTATAGATATAGATGCCAGATTAGTAGAGTTAAAAGATGCTCAGAACAATGCTACTAAAGAAGCTAGGGAAGAGCAAACTATCAATTTTAGACTCAATAGGGAAGAGCTCACAAACAATTTCTCTGCTCTTAAAGAGGAAATGCTAAAAAGAAATTCGGAACAGTTCGTTCAACAGAATGATAAATTTAATGATTTCGAAAGAAGGATCAGAGAGCTCTCTAGTACTAACGAAGAGCGTATAGACAAATTAGCTGAGACTATAAAATCTGAGATTTCGGAGTTCAATAAACAAGTAGATAAAAACCTCAATAGTCTTAATGAGGAGAACTCGAAACAACTTCAAAAAATGCAAGAAACTGTAGATGAAAAGCTACAGAAGACTTTGGAAAACAGAATATCACAAGCATTTAGCACAGTTAGTGATAGATTAGAAGAGGTTCACAAAGGGCTAGGTGAGATGAAAAAACTAGCTGGTGACGTGGATGGACTTAATAAGGTATTAAACAATGTAAAGCTTCGTGGTGTAATGGGTGAGTTCCAATTGGAACAAATTCTCGAACAAATACTTGGACCAACATTATATACTAAAAATGCTCAAACTAAGCCTAATACATCTGAGAGAGTCGAATTTGCAGTTTTGCTCCCTGGTGATGATAATGGTAAAGTGATGCTACCAATTGACTCCAAATTTCCATCGGACTCTTATTCTAGACTAATTGCTGCATTCGACAGTAATGACTTTGTAGAAGCAGAGTTGCAAAGAAAAGAACTCTATAAATCAGTAAAGAAATTTGCGAAAGATATTAGTGATAAATATATAAACCCTGGCACTACTACTGATTTTGCGATTATGTTCGTTCCTATGGAAGGACTTTACGCCGAAATACTTCGTGACCCTGCACTTTTTCATGAGATACAGACACTATATAGAGTAAATATAACTGGACCAACTACTCTAGCTGCATTCCTTAGTAGTTTGCAAATGGGATTCCGTACTTTGGCTATTCAAGAGCGATCTAGCGAAGTGTGGCAGGTTTTAAGTGAAGTTAAAAAAGAATTTTCTACTTTTGGAGATGTCTTAGATAAAGCTCTAAACCAATTGGATACTGCCAAAAACAGCATCAAAACTCTAGTTGGGGTTAGGAGCAGACAAATGCAGAAAAAATTAGAAAAAGTTGTATCTTACCAAAGTGAACCAACTAAATTGTTAGAAGATAATTTAAAAGATAACTTATTCGAAGATAATAGTGGAGATGAGTAATGAGATTAGCTGTTATATTACATTGTAATTTTGAAGGTCCGGCGTACATTGCTGATTGGGCTGCAGAAAATGGCCATGAACTGGATGAGATTCATATTTACAAAGATGGTGTTATGCCCGAAGATGAGTATGATGGATATATATTCATGGGTGGTAATATGAGTTCAAATGACCACAATGAATTGTTTTGGCTTTTAGATGAAAAACAGTTTATTAGCAATCTAATAAGGGCGAATAAAAAAGTACTTGGGATTTGTTTGGGAGCACAATTAGTAGCTAGTGCAGTAGGTTGTAAAGTAGTACCAATGCCTCAGAAAGAGATAGGGTGGTATGATGTTATATTAGCAAAAGATAGGGATATAATCCCCGAATTTGATATTATAGAAACATTACACTGGCATGGAGAAGAGATAATACCTAATGACAAAATCCAAATTATCGGAAAATCGTCACAATGCGATGTTCAGATATTCAAAGTCAATGATAATTGTTATGGATTCCAATGCCATTTGGAACAAACTATGGATTCATTGATTGATATTTACGCACATTGCTTCGATGATATCGATGATTCACCTTTTACTCAGCAACACGACGATTTATTTCATTCCGATGTAATATTCGATGATAACAATAAGATATTTGCTCATTTTCTAAATAATTTCTTCGAAGGTTAATTGAAAAACTTACTAATCATCGCATATTATTTTCCACCTTCTGGTGGTCCTGGTGTACAAAGAGTTCTAAAACATATAAAGTACTTACCCGAATTCGGTTGGAATCCTATAGTACTAACAGTTGAAAATGGTGAATACCAAGCAATTGACAATAGCTTATTAAAAGAAATTCCAGAAAATACAATAGTACGTAAAAGTAGGATCTTCGAACCTTACGATATATACCGCAAATTCACTGGTCGAAAGAAAGGTGAAGCACTAGATGTAAATAATATTAAGAATGATAATCAGAAATCGCCGTTTGTAGATAGAATAGCTGAACTAATAAGAGCCACTATATTTATACCAGATGCTCGTATTGGCTGGTTTTTCTCTGCTAAAAAAGAAGCTAAGAAAATATTAAATGAATATAAGATTGATGCTATATATAGTAGCTCACCTCCTTACACTTGCTCTGTAATTGCGAATAGCTTACAAAAAGAGACTAAGTTGCCTTGGGTAGCGGGGTTTCGTGACCCCTGGACTGGATTTCTTACTACTCCTAATCGTTGGTTTTTACCTGCTGCTATTGATAGAAGTATGGAACACAGCGTTTTCAAAAATGCAACTGCGGTTGAAGCTGCATGGCAAGGTATAATCAAAGATGCTTTCGGCAAGTATAATGACTTAGATAAATCAAAGTTCCATCATGTACCTAATGGTTATGATTCTAGTGATTTCCCTGAAAGAGAGTACTCTAGGAATGAAAAATTCACTTTAACTTATACTGGCTCACTATACGGAAGGCGTAACCCAAAAAGTCTATTCGAAGCTATAGAAAAGCTGATACAGATGGGCAAGATAGACAAAGAAAAGCTGAAGCTAGTGTTCGTAGGTAGGTTCGGAGAAGAAGTAATAGAAATGTTCGAGAACGCAAGTTTCAAAGAATGTATAGAAACTGTTGGCTACGTAACCCATAAAGAAAGCATCAGCTATCTTATCAAATCAGAAGCACTTCTACTAATAGTCGATGAAGCCAAAGAAAGCGAGGAAATCGTCCCTGGTAAGGTTTATGAGTATTTGGGCACTAAGAGACCCCTATTCGCTATTGCGCCTAATGAGAGTGCCATAGCGGAGCTAATATACGAAACTGATGCTGGTCTAGTGGCTCACCAATCCGAGATTGATAGAATTGCTGAAAATCTATTCGAATATTATCATCATTGGGAAGAATCTTTACCTCTAACTCAGCCTAATATAAAGGCGATTGAGCAATACGAACGCAGAAATGCTAGTAAGAAGTTAGCAGAGATTTTGGATGAGGTAACTACCCCATAAACCCCCTCAATAAATTTTCCCGTTTTCTGTGATAGCCTACTGGTTGGGTTTCACTTATCATCAATATCATCTCAGTTGCATAAGATAATGTATCGACAATGTCATCGTGAACGTGGTAAAGGATTCAGAAGTAGAAGCGTATTGCCTTTGATTTTAGACCTAAGACATGCCTGAACCCCCTTAAATTTTAAGGGGGTTGGGGGATTTATTTTAAATACTTATTCAATCTCTTTTCCCGAATATAGGCAGACTTAATATTAACCTCAAATATCATATTTGATTAGATATGTATTGTTCTAACAATAGTTTTTAAGTATATTTGTTTATTACTATTGAAATACGAAATTAATAAATATAAAAGATGGGCAAAGCTATGGTAATCACGATAAGAAGGGGAGCTACTAAGAAAAGCATCAAGAATATATTAGAAAGAATAGCCAAAGAAGTGAAGCCATTGGGTATAAATACTCATAAATACGTTGGCAAAATATCACTTAAAAAAGATGCTTTAACTATCCAAAACGAGCTTCGCAATGAGTGGTAATAGTCTTTTTTTAGATACTAATATCATTCTTTATTTGTTAAATGGTGATGAAACTTTAGCCGAATTATTAGACGAGAAACAACTTTACATTTCGGTTATTACAGAACTAGAATTGTTGGCTTACAAGGGGATTACAAACGAAGAAGACATAATAATAAAAGACTTTGTCTCACAATGCAAAACGATAAATATTAATAGCTCTATCAAACAAGAGACTATCAGAATACGTAAAACGTTTAATATGAAACTACCCGATAGTATTATAATAGCAACAGCTATCTATTTAGACTTACCACTAATTACTTCCGATATAGAGTTTAAAAAAGTTGAGGAACTCACACTAATTCTTTACGAAAACAATTAAATAATTGATAACTGATTTTTTTTGTAAGTTAGATTATCAACACAGTTGTAAACAACTTAAAATAATTGACTAAACTTTTATCATATATAACACTATTTATCTTTTTTATCTCATCGAATCCTCTAACCTCCGATGAAAAGGACGTTAATGTATATGTTGAAATATTAGGTTACTCACCTATGTTTAAACCTACATTGGAATATAATGTAAATAGTTTTGAACTTTTTGGCGGACTACAATCTACATACTTGACACTTGGAGCATCTATGTTCGGAGTGGGGTATCGTACTACATATTCTTCTCCTATTATAGGAATAAATCATGTTATTGGTGACGAGGTTGGTTTTGAACTCGGAGCTAGCTATTTTCGTCAGTATAGAGGTGATTTCAATGGAGATTTCGTAGAAGTAAATTCTATGTATGATCTAGAAAGTTATGAAGCATTAGGGTTTAATGTAGGGTTAAGAGAATATAATGATTCATTCTTTTTTAGGATAAATTACACTCCTCTATATAATTTGACCGACAAAGAATTTCAGAGTGTTTTTAGTTTTGGTTTAGGGTGGGGCTTTTGAAATACTTAATTATATTAATATTATTTTCTTATTCAACTATGCATTGTAAAGACAGTGACATGTTCTTATATACAGAATTATATGGACCACAGGAATCTCTTATTTCTGCAAACTTTGAGATGAACGTACTTTCGTTGGATAATGCCCTTTTTAAGTATGGTGATTTAAGGCTAAGAGGGGCAGTTAGAATTACTGGTCTATCATTATTCACTATTTATCCTAGTTTCCTTGGTGGATTTCATTATGTAGCTGGCGATGGTCATAAGTTAGACCTAGGGATAAATGTTTTATATCAAGAATTACATGAGAACTATGTGATGAATACAGGCACTTCAATTTCTTTTAACATTGGTTACAGACATAATATTGATGATGATTGCTTTGTCGGTTTTGCAATTTGCCCTACGTATGGTATGACTAATAAACCATTCTACCCTGTTAGTGTGAAACTAGGTTATTCTTTATGAGCAAACTTAATTACTAATTGCTATAGTTGATTTATATGCTAAAACCCCCTTATCAAATTCTCCCGTTTTCTGTGATAGCCAACTGGTTGAACTTCGCTTATTTTCATGCTCATCTCAACTACGTATGAAAGTGCATCGACTATATCATCGTGCTTGGCATTTGGGAAGTTCAGTAGTTCATTCTCAATATCTGATAGACAATTAATAGATTTATTGAAATAGACTTTTCCTGCTTCTAATTTCGCAGCGAGTGGCAATGCTCTAGAAACTTTGTCCTTCTTTGGTACCAGCTTAGTTACTGGTAATCCTAGATTACTTAGGTTATGAAATAAACTAGCTTGGTATTGGACTGTTTCTACTCCTATTTGTGATGGCTTATATTTTTCGTAGAGTTCTCTGATTAACTCCGTATGTTTCGAAGGAAGTATTTTTTCTCTCAATATATCTAGTATAATCAGATTCTTATCTTCGTCCTTTACAAACACTGCTATTACTGTATAGTCGGCTTTCTCATTAGTAGAGATAGCCAAATCACAAGCAAAAAAAGTATCTAAATCACTTAGTTCTATAACAAAGTCTTTCGATTTAATGTGCCCACTTAATATCTCGAAATACTTGAAATCACTTCTCTTGAAAATCCCACCTCCAGCTGGTGCAGGTGATTGTTGGTATAGGCTCGAAAACCAATAGCTGCCAATACTATCTTTTATATCTAATAGGGAAGATATAGAATAACGGTTTTCCCAAAGTGCTTCGCCTACTTTTCTCCCTAGTATATCATTCTTTTCCGCAATAGCAGCTAGTATTATTCTGTCCCATTTCTTTTGTTTTAGCAATCGCCCAGCTAGGTCGTCTTCGTGCCATCGGGTCATCACCAGTATAATAGCTCCATTTGGCTCCAATCTCGTTAATAAAGTCGCGTTGAACCATTCGTATAATTTATCCCTGGCCTCTGATGAGTTTGCTTCAGCATCGTTTTTAATCGGATCATCTACTATTATCAGGTTAGCACCTTTACCTGTTAATGAACCACCAACCCCTACAGAGCTAATGCTCCCATTTTTATTAGTTACAAATTCGGACTTTGCTTTTTGTGATGTATTCAATTCTAAACCATATTCACCGCTTATATTTTTGAATAAATCAAGTATTTCACGACCAAAATACTCAGCCAAAGTGCTGTTATAAGCTGCTATTATTATCCTATCTGATGGCCTATTGAGTAACCACCAAAGAGGGTAGATTTTAGTTACTAATTGGGATTTACCGTGCCTAGGAGGCATATTTATAATCAACTTGTTTTTCTTTCCATTATACAATTCCAACAATTGATTTTCAATTAAATATAAATGTTTAGTTGATAACCAATCCTTATGAAATATAGATTTAGCTGTATTCTGCGGTGTGAATAAGTTTAGTAGTTTTATTATTTCCATTCACAAAATTCATCAACAGTACATTTGTAACCCAAGATATTAAAAATAAATAATTTGATAGTTAGTTTTAAATAGTTTAATTTTTAAGCTAATGAATAGCAAAAACGTTTAATTATTATTTGAACATGGACTACACTAAAAATATTAAAGAAGAAATTGAGTTAGGTCTAAAACACTATAAGGATATAGTAGAGAAATCTCCTTTTTACATTATTAAGATTGATAGAGAATATAGAGTCACTTATGCCAATGACTCAGTTTTTATTGATTTCGAATATACAAGAGAAACTATGATTGGGTATAATGCTCAGGAAATGGGAATGCCACCTGAGAGCTATAAAAAGTGGTATATGTATTATGAAAAAGTTTTCTTAAGTGGACAGAGGGAAACTTTTGAAACTAGATTAGATAATAAAGGTCATGTTCAGTTTTTCAGATTTCACCTTTTCCCTGAAATTAACGAACATAATGAAGTGTTTTCTATCACAATTTATATGACTGAGACTACGGATAATAAATTGATAGAAGATGAGCGAGATTATATATTCAATTTTTCATTGGATATGTTTGCTATTCAAACGATAAATGGTGATTTTTTAAAGATTAACCCCTCTTGGAACGAGATACTTAATTGGCCTGCAGAAAAACTTATCGGTTCTAATTGGCTTGACTTTGTGCACCCGGAAGACATTCTTAGAGCTAAGAGTATGCAAGACGATTTATTAAATTATGATTTAGTTGTCTCACATGAAGCTAGGTTTAAATGTTATGACGATACTTATCTATGGTTAGAATGGAATTCTATTCCAATTAAAAACAAAGATATAGTAATAAGTGTAGTAAGGAATATAACCCAATGGAAAGAAATAAATGAGAAGCTAAAAGAGTCTGAAAAAAGATTTAGAGAGGTAGTCGAAACAGCTAATTATATGCTTTACTGTACAGACCTCAGAGGAAATGTGTTACTAATGAATGAGCCTGGCCTAAAGCTCAGCGGGCTAGAGCTAGAGGAATTGGACAGCAATAACCTCATAGAGTTAGTTGAGGAAAGTCATAGAGCACATGTAAAATCTTTCTATAGAAATATGATAGATAGTTTACAAGAGTCAAATGTTTTAGAATTTCCTATAGTAAACAGGAATGGTGAACTAATCTGGCTATTGCAAAGTGCGAAATTAAAGATTGAGAACGGTGTACCAATAAGGATAGACTTTATCTCTAGAGACATTACGGTCCGTAAAGAAGCTGAAACTAAGCTTCGTAATAGTGAGATGAGGCTACGAAATGTAGTTAATTCATCGAATGAAGTGATTTTGGTCATAGGTGAACAGGGAAGACTAAAAGACGCAAATGATACTGCTTACGACGTACTGGAAATAGTAGATAATGAACTTTTAGGAAAAGATTTCAAAGACGTTTTATATGATGAAGAATCTATAGAACTGTTTGAAAAATTTCTGAATAGTAGTACTGAAGTAAGTAACGTAATTGGAGAAATTAGAATCAGTATTAATAGTGCTACTCCACATCATTTTAAAGTTAAAGGGATAGATTATATAGATGGTACTGGAAATAACATACTATTATTTCTAACAAATATAACTGAAATTAGACAAGCTCAGCAAGTTACACAAATCCTCTATAACATATCAAGAGAAGCAAATTTATCTCATAGTTTACCAAAATTATATGAGTATGTTCATAAAGAAATTAGTACAGTTATTAATTCGAAAAATTTTGCTGTAGCGCAGATTGATAACAAAAAACAAATAATTCAATTTCCGTATTTCAGAGATGAACGAGATGAAAAATTTGAATCGATAGACTTGAATGATTTGACTTCTATTACTAATAGAGTTATTTTCAAAAGAAAGCCAATCAGATTAAATGAAGTAGAGATAGCCGCGATGATTGGGGAAACAAACCCTGAATTATATGGTAGTTTATCGAAGAGCTGGTTAGGTGTACCGTTGCTAGTTAATGACGAGATCTATGGCGTAGTCATGGTTCAAGACTATGAGCTAGTAGAAGCTTATGATGAAGAAGATGAAAAAATATTAAGCTCAGTTTCTGAAATTCTTGCTTCTACTATTTCCAAATTACAGTACCAAGAAGAGTTAGAATTACTCAATAAAGATTTGGAACAAAGAGTAGCTGACAGGACTGAACAACTGGAACGTACGTTAGAGAACCTAAACTACGAAAATGATCAAAGAAAAATCACACAAGAAGAGCTTCAGAATACACAAGCTGAACTAGAGAAATCACTAGAAAATGAGAAAGAATTACATCAAATAAAATCTAAGTTTATCTCGATGGTATCTCATGAGTATCGAACACCACTTACTGTTATACTTTCCTCTGCAAATTTGCTAAAAAACTACATGCAGAAAATGACTCCAGAGCAGATAGAAAAGCAATATAAAAATATTTCTGCATCCGTCTCATCAATGACTAATCTACTTGATGATGTATTGATGATAGGAAAAACTGAAAATATGAGTTCACTCAATATTATTGAATATGATCTTACTAATTCAATAATCTCTATTATTGAAAATATCAAATTTATAGACAATGGAAAACACAAATTCGTAATAGATATGCCTGAAAAATTGAGCGTATTTTCGGATAAAAGGTTGCTTGATCATGCAATAAGTAATGTCATTTCCAATGCTGTCAAGTATTCAGAAAGGGATACGACAGTTACTGTTAATGTTATATTGAAATCTGATGGAATGCTTGAAATAACAATATCGGATCAAGGAATTGGTATTCCCGAAGAAGATTTGGATAATGTATTCGAATCATTCTTTAGGAGCTATAATACTGGTGCTATAGAAGGTACTGGACTTGGTATGTCAATAGTTAAAAAATCTATGGAATCACTAGAAGGAAGTGTAAAAATAGATTCTGAACTGAATGTTGGAACAAAAGTGAAACTAATTGTACCCCAGAAAGTAAGTAATTAACATATATTATTTAATTTTGTTTATGGAAAATCTACCAAATATCTCTATTAATCTAATAGTTAAGAATGAAGAGACGAGAATAGCTGATGCTATAAACTCTATTAAACCGTTGGCAAGTGAAATAATAGTGCTAGATACAGGGTCAACAGATAGTACTCCCAATATCTGTACACGTTTAGGTTGTGAAGTTTATTTCCAATCTTGGAATGACAATTTTAGTGAAATGCGAAATAAGGCTTTGGACTATTCAGTTTCTGATTGGATACTAGTAATAGATGCAGATGAAATTGCAAAATTTAGTTTACTTGATTTACCACTAGAGCAAATGAATGACCCAAGTATTGGTGGTATTAACTTACAAATAATTAATCATATCGATGAAAATGATGATACTATAATTTCTAAGCATAGGTACACTCGGTTATTCAGGAATGATAAATCAATTAGATTCACAGGTCGAATACATGAGCAAATTCGCGAATCAATTGAACAAAAGTTTAATATTTACGAGAGTGATTTAATTATTGAACATTTTGGCTATCGAAAAATAGATAAAGAAAAATTAGAAAGAAATACACGTTTACTTGAGCAAGAAATAAAGTCAGATGAAGACGATTGGAAATACTACCATTTAGCTGAAACCTTATTTTCAGGTGGTGATAAGGAAAAAGCTCAAGGTATATTCGAAAAAATAGTAGAATCACCAGAGCTTACAGATTTGCAACGAGATAGAGTCAAGACAAGATTAGGACAGCTTTACTTAGGTTCTGACAGATACGATGAGTCCGAATCTGTACTTAGTTTTACCTCACAGGATAAAGATACAGAGGGTCTTAGAAAATATGTTTTGGCAGCAGTCAAGCTATCTACTGGATTTGTTGAAGATGCTTTGAATCTATATCAATCTGATGAAGTTGAACTATCTGACCTAGTGGATAAGAACCAGTTAAAAGTTGCTTTAAAAGGAGCAAAACAATACAAGTCACTAATAGAGAATCAATAATGAAAAGACCGAATTGGGATCAACTTTATATTACGATGTGTTATCTTGTAGCAATGAGAAGTAAAGATAGCCATACTCACATGGGTTCAGTTATAGTTGACAAAGACAATGTTTTAGTTTCAACGGGTTACAATTCTTTACCACGTGGTATTGAGATTGATAAAGATGAAAGGCGTTTATCTCGTGAGGGGGGAGAGAAATACTTTTGGATGGAGCATGCAGAAAGAAATGCAATTTACAATGCCGCTAGGCGTGGCACTGAATTAAAGAACTGCAAATTGTATGTACCTTGGGCTCCTTGTACTGATTGTGCGAGAGGAATTATACAAACTGGTATTGCTGAAGTTATAGTCCATCAGAACGGACAAGATTTTTACGATGCGCATACTAATGGGAAATGGGTTGAGGCTACTGAGAGAACTATGTCTATGTTCAGAGAAGCTGGTGTAAAAGTTACATATTTTGAAAGTGATATAGTTATTCCAGAAATATATATGAACGCTAAAATGTACGATGCAGCAGTGTACTTGAATAAATCAGGTGAGCAATAGAAGCTTATTTTACTTCTTTATTATACTGTATTTCATATAGATTTTTGTAGAAACCATTCTTAGCAATTAGCTCGGTATGTGTACCACTTTCTACTACTCTTCCTTTGTCAAACATATAGATACAATCGCAGTTAACAATAGTAGAAAGTCTATGTGCCACTATTACGGCTGTTTTATTTTTTAATGAGCTTTCTATTGCATCTTGAACTACCTTCTCCGATTCGGCATCAAGAGCTGAAGTAGCTTCATCAAATATAAGTACTTCAGGATCTCTGACTAATGCTCTGGCAATAGCTACTCTCTGACGTTCTCCACCAGATATTGTAACACCTCTATCCCCGATTATAGAATCAAATTTATCCGGTAAGTTCATTATAAAATTATAAGCATTCGCTATTTTTGCAGCCTCTATCACTTTTTCATCTGATACATCTGTCATACCATATATTATATTATTATAGATAGAATCATTGAACAAGATATTTTCCTGAGAGACTATTCCAAAAAGTGAACGATAGTCTTTGATTTTTATATCTCTTATATCTACACCATCTAAAGTAATAGATCCACTGATAGGGTCATAAAACCTTGTAATTAAATCTAGAGCAGTTGACTTACCACTACCACTCCCACCTACGAAAGCAACTTTTTTACCTTTCTCTAATTTGATAGAAACGTCATTTAAGACGTGATGGTCTATATAAGCAAAAGATGCATTGTTGAATGAAATATCTTTTTCTATCTTTGTAATAGACTTAGTTCCTTCTGTAATAGTTGGCTCTTCATTCAAAATACTCATTATTCTTTCACCAGCAACTATACCTTGTTGCATTTTTGAGTATGAATTTATAAGGGACATTATAGGAGTCATCAATGCAAATAACATAAATAGGAATGTCATTAGATCATCTGCTTTCACAGTTTTATCAACTAAAACTTGTTGACCACCTATAACAAGGACTACACACAACCCTAAGATAGCCCAAATTTCATTTGCGGCTGGAACTAAAGCCATTATTTTAGTATGTTTAATAGCAGAATGAACGTATGAGCTAGTGTCTTTAGCAAACCGCTGATTGGTTGCATCTTTAGCGTTCAATGCTTTTAGAACTCTAATCCCACCAATAGATTCTTGAAGGGTAGTTGTAAAACTAGCCATTGCATCTTGCATTCTTGATGCATATCGTTTTAGATATTTTACTGATATTTGGATGAATAAAACTGATATTAGCGAAGTACTAAACGCCCAAAGTGTAAGTTCTACTGAGATAGTAAGTAGGAAGAACATGAATATTATAACTTGTATAATATCACGTATTATACCATTGAGAGAAGAAATTGTTGTATTATTCAATAAAGAGACATCATTAGAAACTTTTGATATTATTGTTCCTTGTTTTTCTCTATTAAAATAATCCATTGATAGAGATGTAATCTTATAAAAGACGGTATCCCGAATATTTTTAATTACTCTTTGATTAAAAATATCCCCTACTATAGAACCGAAATACTTGAATATATTTTTTATAATAAAAAGCGCCATTATTAAAACGCCAAGCCTTATAATCTGTTCACCAACTGTGTCGGCTAATATAAGTGAATAAAAGAAATCAAAAAATGATTCTTTCATACTCTGAAAGGCACCAATATCAATAGCTTTATTATTTACAGGTGAAGCAGTTTCTACTTCGAATAATATCCCAAGAATAGGGTTAATAAGCGATATTGTCATCGCTGTAGTTATGGAGAAAAATATGTTAAGAAGAAAAGAAGCAAATAATAGAGTTCTATTGTCTTTAGTAAAACCCCAAGCTATTTTATAAGCATCTATTATCCCTAATGATTTATTTTCAGCCATATTAATTTACTATTTCCTTATAAACCTAACAGCGAAAGCACCGTCAGTGTGGTGAACGTTAGGGAAAGTCTGCATAAATCCGTCTTTACATACTTCTTTAGGTAAATAGTTCTCAGCTGGATCAATTTTAAAATCTGGGAAAGTTTTTAGAAACCATTCTGCAATAACTGTATTCTCATCTGGTTCGATAGAACAAGTAGAGTAAACTATAGCTCCATCATCTTTTATTAGATTCGGTGCGTTTTTTAATATGTCTTTTTGAATTGCATTTAGTTTATATACATCTTCTATTTCTCTCTTCCATTTTATATCAGGCTTTTTAGAGAAAGTACCACTACCACTACAAGGTGCATCAATTATAACAACATCGGCCTTGTTTTCTGCCTTACACTCAGAGGCATCTTCTTTTTGTTGTTTGATAATAGTAATTCCTAACCTTTCTGCTTCAGAAGAAAGTATCTTTAATTTACCCCAATACTTATCATTTGAAACTAAGATACCCTTGTTTTCCATCATTTCTGCAATTTTAAATGATTTCCCACCAGGGGCAGCACATAAATCTATTACTTTCATACCTGGCTTAGCATTAGTTAACTCTGCTGCTAATGAGGCTGAGGGGTCTTGAACAGCAATTAGCCCTTTTTTATACAACTCAGTCATCGTAATACTATTACCTAAGTTTTTTACTTTGTAAGTGTCAGGGTGGAATACTGATTTCTCAAATTTTATTTCATTTTCAGTAAGTAATCTTTCTACTTCTTCTGCATTAGATTTAAGTTTATTGACTCTCATAGCTAAATATGGAATTTCATTATTTGCTTCCATTAACTTTACAGCAAACTCTTCTCCCCAAAACTTAACCCATCTTTTAGTCATCCATTTAGGATGTGAGTGTACTATTGAAAGATAAAAGTTTCTATCATCTTTCTCATCGGGAAATCTGATATTTTGTTTGTTCCTAACTATATTTCTGAGGACACCATTGACTAAGCTAGCTGCTTTTTGACCTTGAATTTGTTTGACAAGTTCAACTGATTCATTAATAGCAGCGTGCTCTGGTATTTTGTCCATAAATAGAATCTGATATAGAGCTATTCGCATCGCGTTTTTTACGATGTTCATAGATTTATGGAACTCACCATGAAAGAATCCAATCAATACCCAATCTAATTTTGCTCTCCATCTAACAGTGCCGTTAACTAATTGAGTCAACAATGCTTTATCTTTTCTATTCAAATCATTGCTTTTTAACTCAGATTCTAGTAATTTGTCTATGTATGAGTCACTTCTGTCATATCTATTAAGAATATGAGTTGCTATGGCTCTACATTTTGTCACTGATGTAAGATTACCGAGATGTGTATTTTCGTTATTTGTAACTTTTTCCATTAAATACGCTCTATATTAAAATAGATTTTTGCTAAATTATAAAAAGCAATATAATTAAAATTAAAGAAAGCTATGATAACGACGAAAACATATGCATTTGTATTTGGACTAGTATTACTTTTTTCACTTGATATACGCGCTCAAGTTTACGAATTGTCTAATCCCTTAACACCTTCTAGCAATAAATTGGCAGAGGAATCACTTGGAGGATTTTTAGGAATTGGTCCCAATTGGGCTGGAGGTACACATTATGTAGAGTGTGATAGCTGTGATTTCCAAGACGGAACTGCTACAGGATTTACTATTGGTGGTATATATCAAAGAAAGGCAATGGCGAATCTTTACTTTGGATTAATGCTTTCAATCGATGTTATGAATATCAACTCTTCGTATAGAGAAATAGAATCAATAGACGTATCAAAGTTTAGCGATATTAGTAATGACCCAACTCCTGTAAATATTGAATTCCGTCACGAAGCCCAAATGAATTTGTCTTACATTGGGTTAGCACCCTTTCTAGCTTACTATCCTACAAATTGGTTAACATTAAGAGTTGCACCTAAAATTTCTTTACCTATATATAATAATTTGGTTCACACAAAGACTCCTACGTCTAAAACAGTTTTCGTTAATAATGTAGAGGGGAGACTAAGATTTACTGAAGACGATACTATTGTTCAAGATTCTGAAGTGTCAGAAGTGACTTCCCCGCTTATTAGTTCAGATTTCTCTCTATTGTTTAATTTAACTCCTGGAGAGCGTTCTACATTTTCGCTTGGTTATACTCAAAATGTACCTTTCACTCAAACAAGTTCATTTGGTGATAATTTCACTATTAACTCTTGGCGTTTGTTTGTAGAGTTTAAATTTCTTATTCAGAAAAAGTATGAGAAAATTTCTAATTAGACTAAATAATAACACCAAATCTACTACCTAAACCTTGAAGAATTGTGTATTCTTACTATTGTAAAAATACATTCGTAATAGCAAAAACTTCATATTAACTCCTCTAAGAAACTATAAATTGGGGGGAGAGTTTTTACTATTGCAAGAAGAATTTATTCCATTCTAAACTTAATATTCTAATTAGTAATATGCACCTAAATACTGATATGTATAGTGTCCAAAATAGGTAAGGTTTATACATAAAGGACAAAAAAAAGGCAGCCACAGAGGCTGCCTTTGAAATTTACTTATGTATATTCGAAGTTATTTCTGAATAACCAATCTACCCATAGCTTTCTCTTTACCCATTTCAATCTTGAAGAAATAAGAACCGTTAGCTAATTGGCTAGAAGGAATCTCTATAGTTTGACGACCTTGTTTCATAAT
>Ga0209273_10000950_pt1 | contig 29993 bp, 20 predicted proteins | sample tdAd471_FD_187126 | JGI IMG/M metagenome (GOLD analysis project Ga0209273, IMG submission 187126) | Marine sediment microbial communities from the Atlantic coast under amendment with organic carbon and nitrate - tdAd47.1 (SPAdes)... | ecosystem: Environmental > Aquatic > Marine > Coastal >...
GCGATGCTGCTGGCCCATGTTGCCGCCACTGCCAGCAGCATCGCCCTGTGGGCTTGTAATGTTGGCAAAACCCAAATCGGCGTGCGTTTCCTTGACGCCCTGTCAAACCTGACCGGCGCAAGTGTGTATGCATCAGACCAACCTGTTGGTGCCTCCTCTGGCGGCGGCAGCTGGCATATTGGCATACAGTCGCCTTTTACCATGCAGGCACAGACAGCCTATCCGCATACGCTACCTGCCTCCAACGAAAATTTTGACGACAAAACTCTAGCGGGTTCAACTGGCACATCGTTCGTTGTAGATGACTGGACTTTCACAGCCGACACTGCTGTCAACTTTGCAACCGCCGACAGTGGCGATGTTGGTTTCAGTTTCCAACTGACTACCGACGGGGGCGCGGGCGATCATGCCATTTTCGTCAACTATAACGGAGGTGTTATCGAAGACGGTTTTGGCTTCAAGACCACGGACGGCACCAATTTTTCACTAGAGTCTTTTGACCTTCAAAATATCGTGAACGGTGGCAGCCTTACAGTTACCGTGACCATTTTATCTGATGCCGCTACGGTGGGATCAGGCACATTCGATCTGACCACTACCAGCACCAGCAATGGCATTACCTGGACCTATGGTGGTCTCGATCCAAGCGTAATTAACAACCAAGGCCACTACGGCTCCTTCTCGTTCAGCACCGCCTATCAAAATGTGGACGAAATTCGCCTGGTATATTCCGGAGGCGTGAATGCCGGCACCTTCGCGATCGACAATATCGTTGTGGGTGTTGCTGTCCTTCCCAACAGCGCGCCGGACCTGGGCGGCACGCCAGCCGACGATACAGCCACGGAGGATGTAGCCACCGCGATCGACCTTTCGGCTTATAACGTGTCAGACGGCGACGGCGACACAATCACGCTGACGCTGGCTGTGGACCGGGGCACAATTGCCTCGACTGACGGCAACGGCACAACGGCAGGTGTAACGGTCGCCACGTCGGGCACCACATCCATGACCCTTCAGGGCAGTGAGCTCGACCTCAATAACTACCTTAACGACACCACAAAGATCACCTTCACGACGGACAGCAACGACACCACGTCGGCAACGCTGACGGTCACGCCGAACGACGGCACGGAAGACGGCACGGCCGACACCGTCGCCATCACGATCACACCAGTCAATGATGCGCCGGTTCTGGACAATACCCAATCACCCACGCTGACAGCAATCAACGAAGACGCGGGCGATGATGACGGCTCGGGCGCAGACGGTGACGATGACGCCACCAACAACGCCAACAACACAGGCACCACTGTAGCCACCATGGTGGTCAACAGTTCGATTACTGATGCCGACGGCAGCGCCGTTGAGTCCATCGCCGTGACGGTCGTCGATAACACCAACGGTGTTTGGCAATATTCCACCAACGGCGGCACAAGTTGGAACAATTTCTCCGGCGTTACGGGCCTCAGCATCGATATCGAAACCTCGGCGCGGCTTCTGGACAGCACGAGCTTGGTCCGCTTCGTGCCTGACGCCGACTATAACGGTTCCGCCACCATCACCTTCCGCGCCTGGGACGAATCATCCGGGTCGGTGGGCGGCACGGCGAACGCCTCTACAAACGGCGGTTCGACCGCCTTCTCCACGGCCTCCGACACAGCAGCCGTTACCGTCAACGCGGTCAATGACGACCCGACCATCTCTGGCCTCGTGACAGATGTTAGCGTTACCGAAGACACAGCCAGCAATGTGGACTTTTCGGCCGTCACTTTCGCTGACGTGGACAGCGCCAGCATGACCGTAACATTGACGGCGAGCGCGGGTACTTTCAGCACGCCGGCGGACGGCGCGGGCGTCGGTGGCGGCGTCACCGAAACCCTGGTGAACAGCACCACCATCACGCTGGTGGGCGCACCAGCTGACATCAATACCTATCTCGATACCGCATCGAACATCCAATATACCGGCGCGTCGAACGTGAGCGGTAACGACGTCGCCACCATCACCGTGACCGGCAATGACGGCGACGGCTCCGGCGATGTCGCGCTCGGCACGGTCAATGTGGACATCGCAAACGTCAATGACGACCCGGGCGCCACAGGCGTGCCAACCGATGTAACGGTTACCGAAGACACGGCCTCGAACGTGAACCTTTCAGCCATCACACTGAGCGATGTGGATAGCGCCAATGTCACGTTGACCCTGACGGCTAGCGCAGGCACTTTCAGCACACCGGCTGACGGCGCGGGCGTTGGCGGCGGCGTCACCGAAACGCTCGTGAACGCCACCACCATCACGCTCGCTGGTGCGCCAGCCGACATCAATACCTATCTCGATACACTATCGAACATCCAATATACCGGCGCATCGAATGTGAATGGTAATGACGCGGCCACCATCACCGCAACAGTCAACGACGGTGACGGTTCGGGCGACGTGGCACTTGGCACCATCAACCTGGACATCACGGCGGTCAACGACGACCCAACCATCTCCGGTCTCGTGACAGATGTTAGCGTCACCGAAGACACAGCCAGCAATGTGGACTTTTCGGCCGTCACTTTCGCTGATGTCGACAGTGCCAGCATGACCGTAACATTGACGGCGAGCGCGGGCACCTTCAGCACGCCGGCGGACGGCGCAGGCGTTGGCGGCGGCGTCACCGAAACGCTGGTCAACAGCACCACCATCACGCTGGTAGGCGCACCAGCCGACATCAATACCTATCTCGATACCGCATCGAACATCCAATATACCGGCGCATCGAACGCCAGCGGTAACGACGCGGCGACCATTACTGTGACCGGCAATGACGGCGACGGCTCTGGCGATGTCGCGCTCGGCACCGTGAATGTGGACATCACGGCGGTCAATGATGCGCCTGTTCTGAACCCCGCCTTTACGCCGACCCTAACGGCGATTGATGAAGACGCGGGCGATGATGATGGCTCCGGCGCCGACGGCGACGACGATGCCACCGCCAACGCCAACAACACCGGCGACACGGTGGCCTCCATTGTGGCCGACGGCTCAATCACCGATGTGGATGGCGCCGCCCCCGAATCCATTGCCGTGACGGCCGTGGACAACACCAACGGTACCTGGCAATTCTCCACCGATGGCGGCACAAACTGGACCAGCATCAATTCAGGTACCACGAGCGACAGCAATGCGCTTCTGCTCGATAGCACAGACATGCTGCGCTTCGTACCGGGCGCAGACTATAGCGGCTCTTCCACCATCACTTTCCGGGGGTGGGACCAGACTTCGGGTGTGGCCGGCACTTTCGTGGACGCGTCCACAAATGGCGGCACCACGGCCTTTTCAAGCTCTACTGACACGGCAAGCGTTACGGTGAATGCGGTCAATGATGTGCCTGTGTTCACCGGCCTTGACGGCACGCCAAGCTTCACCGAAGGCGGCAGTGTTGTCGCCCTAGACGGCGATGTCACTGTCTCTGACGCCGAACTGGACAGCCTCAACGGCGGTAACGGCGACTATAGCGGTGCAACGCTGACGGTTGTGCGCAACGGCGGCGCAAACACCAACGACAGCCTTTCGGTTGTCTCAGGCGGCAACCTGACGGTTGCGGGCGGCCCGAACGGCGGCGGTACCATCACCGCCGGCGGCAATGTTATCGCGACCATCGCTGACGCCGGCGACGATGATGAACTGACCATCACCTTTGCTGACAATGGCACAACGCCAACCACGGCGCTGGTGAACGAGGTGATGCAGGCCATTCGCTACTCGAACAGCAGCAATGACCCTTCAGCCAGCGTGCAGATTGACTGGTCGCTCTCTGACGGCAACTCCGCCGACGCGCAAGGCTCGGGCGACAACCCTGGTATCGCCACCGGCTCAACCACTGTATCCATCACCAGTGTCAACGACGCGCCAACGCTGAGCGCCACAGGCCAGAACCCAACCTTCACCGAAGGCGGCGCCAGCAGCGACCTGTTCTCCGGTGTCACGGCAGACACGATTGAGGCCGGCCAGACCATCACGAGCATGACGCTGACCGTTACCAACGTCAGCGACGGAGCAGACGAATCCTTGACGTTCGATGGTTCCACCGTCCAACTGACGAATGGCAATGTAGTGAATACTGCCACCAATGGCCTGACGGTATCCGTCAGCGTTGTGGGCACCACGGCAACAGTGAGCTTCACTGGTGCCACCTTGACCGAGGCCCAGCTCCAGACGCTGGTGGATGGGATGGCCTATGCCAATGCCAGCGATGACCCGACAACGGCCGGAAACCGCGTGGTTACCATCACTGGCATCACCGACAGTGGCGGCACTGCGAACGGTGGCACCGACGCAGCAACACCAAACCTGACGTCGACCGTAGGCCTCACGCCGGTCAACGATGCGCCTGTGATCTCAAACCTCAATGGCGACAGCGCCAGCGAAGTTGTTTCAGGGAGTGGCGCACAAGACGTGACCGACCTCAACGACGTAACGGTCACCAACGCCGATTCAGCCGACTATAACGGCGGATCGCTGCTCCTTACTCAAGGCAGTGGCACAGCAAACGGCAGCTGGGGTGTTGACGGCACCACGGTGACCTCCGGCGGCGATGCCACCATCGCGGCAGGTGAGACCATCAGTGTGGGCGGCACGGCGATCGGTACGGTCCATGCCACGAACGACGGCCAGGGCGGCAGCACACTGCAGATTGACTTCGATACCGCCGATTCTACCTCTGCCAACATCCAGACATTGATCCGTGCCCTAACCTATGATGGGCCATCCGGCATTGGCGCACGTGTGTTCACCCTGACCCTGAATGACGGCGACGGCACCGCGAACGGCGGTGACGAAGACACTGCAGCCACCTTTACGCTGACAGTAACGCCTAATCCACCTGTGATCAGCAATGTGGACGGCGACAGCTTCACCTTCACCGAAGGCGATAGCGCGACACTTCTGGATGTCAGCAGCAACGCTACCCTTACGGACGCAGATTCAGCGAACTTTGATGGTGGCAACATCACCGTCGGCTACCAATCCGGCCAACAAGCTGATGACCGGATTGAAATCGATACATCTGGGACAGTCAGCCTGTCTGCCGGCATGACAGCAGGTTCCACCGTTTCTGTAGGCGGTACTGCTATCGGCACGATTGACGTCGGGGCAACAGGCGGGTCCAGCGAAGACCTGACGATCACCTTCAACAGCAGCGCAACGCCAGCACGCGTGCAGGACCTTATCCAAGCGCTGCAATATAACAACGCGAGCGGTGACGACCCAACGGATGGTGACCGTGTCGTCCGCATCAGCGTCACCGATGCTGGCAGCAATTCTGCAACAGGGACTGCAGATGTGACCGTGACGGTAGACGCAGTCAATGATGAGCCAACGCTGACCGCCACGGGGTCAGACCCGACCTTCACCGAAGACGGTTCAGCTGCTGACCTCTTCAGCGGCGTTACGGCATCAACGGTTGAAAGCGGTCAAACCGTCTCCAGCCTCACGCTGACGGTGACAAATGTTGCGGACACGGGCAGCGAGATCCTGAATATCGACGGTACTGCCGTCACCCTGGACGACGCTGAAAGCGGCACAACAGCCACCAACAGCCTGACCTATAACGTCAGCGTCACAGCGGGCACAGCCACCGTAACACTCACGGGCGGCACCATGAGCGAAGCTGCGGTGCAGACGCTGGTTGACGGCCTGAGTTACGAAAACACTAGCAGCATGCCATCGGATACATCCAACCGCGTCGTTACCATCACCTCGATGGTTGACAGCGGCGGCACAGCGAACAGCGGGGATGACACCGCAGCACTTGCGCTTTCATCGACGGTTGATGTCGTGGCCGTCAACGACGCACCTGTGCTGGATAACACTCAGTCACCTGTGCTGACGGCGATTGATGAAGACGCGGGTGATGATGACGGCTCTGGCGCGGATGGTGACGACGATGCCACCAACAATGCCAACAACACAGGCAATACCGTTGCTTCCATCGTCGTGGACAACTCCATCACAGATTCAGACGGCAGCCCCATGGAAGCCATCGCCGTAACAGCGGTGGACAGTGATCAGGGCACATGGCAGTTCTCCATCAACGGCGGCACCAGCTGGACGAACATCAACGCAGGCACCACGAACGATAATAATGCGCTGCTGCTGAGAAGCACAGACATGCTGCGCTTCATTCCCAATGCGGATGCAACCGGCACGGAAACGGTCACCTTCCGCGCCTGGGACCAGTCAACCGGCACGGCGGGCACGTTCGCCGACGCTGACCCGAATGGTGGCACAACAGCCTTCTCCTCAGCCACTGATACAGCAAGCATTACGGTCAACCCTGTGAACGATGCCCCAACGGTAAGCCTACCGGCAAACGTGACAGTTACCGAAGAAACCGCAAGCAATGTGGACCTGTCTGCCGCCAACTTCGGCGATATCGACAGCGCCACGATCACCGTGACGCTCAGCATTGATGCAGGCACCTTCAGCGCGCCAGCGGACGGCGCGGGCGTCGGAGGCGGTGTCACTGAAACGCATGTGAACGCGACTACCATCACGCTTGCAGGTGCCCCGGACGATATCGATACCTATCTCGATACCGCATCGAACATCCAGTACACGTCAGTGCTTGACGCGGACACAGCTGGTGCGGCCACCATCACCGTCACAGCAAATGACGGTGACGGCTCGGGCGATGTATCCCTCGGCACCGTCAGCGTGGATGTCACTGGTGTCAACGACCTGCCAACCAGCAGCGGTGGTTCGATCTCGACGGCTGAGGACAACAACAAGGCCTTCGCGGAAAGCAACTTCAACTTCAGCGATGTAGACACCGCCGACACGCTTCAGAGTGTCCGGATCGACACGCTGCCAAGCACCGGCACGCTGAAGCTTTCCGGTGTGGATGTCACCGCGGGCGACGTGATCGCTGTCGCAGATATCGGCAACCTGACCTACACCCCACCATCGAACCAGTCTGGCTCCACCAGCTTTACCTACACCGTCAATGACGGTACGGGCTTTGCGACCAGCACGGCCACGATGAATGTCTCCGTTTCCGCCCGCAATGACGCGCCGAATAACATCAGCCTGTCAAACAGCAGCGTTAAGGAAACTGTCCCGGGGGCTGTGATCGGTACCGTCAGCGCAACGGATGTAGACGACGACAACAGTACGCTAATCTACACTGTCAGCGACAGCCGTTTCATCATCGATGCGAACAACCAGTTGAAGCTGAAAGCCGGCCAGACACTGGATTTCGAGACCGAAAGCACGGTTACCGTGACGCTCACTGCGACCGATGACGAAGGCGCATCTGACAGCGACGACTTCACCATCACTGTTATTGATGTCAACGAAATTACGGGCGGCAATGACCCAGATACCCTTGATGGCGGCGACGATGATGACTTTGTCATGGCCCTTGGTGGCAACGACCGCGTCAACACCGGCAACGGGCGTGACACGATCGACGGCGGCGATGGCAACGATGATATCAACGGCGGCGGCGACGACGACTTCCTCAAGGGCGGCACTGGCAACGACACAGTTGATGGCGGGTCGGGCAATGACCTTGTTTATGCGGGCCTGGGTGACCTTGGAAATGACACCGTACTCGGCAACAGTGGGTTCGACAGCCTGGGCGGCGGCGCCGGCGACGATTCCATCAACGGCGGCGATAATGACGACCTGTTGTGGGGCCGGTTTGGCAGCGATACCGTTGACGGCGGCACCGGCGACGACATGCTCTATAATGGTGAAGGCAACGACACCGTCATCGGCGGCACTGGTGATGACACCCTTTGGGCCGGCAACGATGACGACCTGCTCTCTGGCGGCGACGGCGATGACGTCTTCATCTTCGGCGCCAACTCCGGCAATGACACCATCACCGACTTCGAAGTCGCAAACGACGCCCTGGACCTGCAATATAGCGGCGCGGGCTTTGGCGCGCTGGCGGATGTCCAGGCAGCCGCAAGCGATGTCACGCAGAACGGCCAGGACGGCCTGTTGATCGATCTTGGGAACGGCCAGAGCGTGTTCCTGATCGGCCTGGATACAGGCGATCTGGCAAGTATGACTATCACAATATAGCCTAAACGCTCGGGACTGGCGGCACTTTGTCGCCGGTCCCTTTTTCACCCCACACATGTCTGGCTTCAGGCTGAAAAACGCGTCATGATGACATCATGAATGTGATGCTTGCGCTTTTCCTGTTCCTTCTACTGGCCCGCTTTGGCGGCTTTGTCGCAGAGCGCGCGCGGCTGCCCGTGTCCGTGGGTGAAATGATGGCCGGCGTGCTGATCGCCATGGCCGCCAGCAATTTCGGCGACAGCGTTCCTTTCCTGCCTGCCATCATCAAGGATGAATTCGTGGCCGCTGCGGCCGATATCGCGGTGTTTTTCCTTGTGCTGTTGGCGGGTATCGAGCTGGAGCCGCGTGAGATCGCGCAGGCCTCGGGCAAGGCCTTGTGGATTGCGCTCGGGGGTGTGCTGGTGCCGCTTGTGGGCGGTGTGTGGCTGGCGTGGGAATGGCTGCCCATGGGGCCGGAACACCATAGCCAGGCCCTGGTGACCGGTGTTGTGCTTTCGATCACCGCGCTTCCGGTGGTGGTCAAGGTGCTGACCGACTTCAACAAGCTGAGAAGCAGTGCCGGTGAAATGGTTATCACTGCCGCCCTGTTTGACGACATTATCGGGCTGGTGCTGATCGCGCTCCTGCTGGCGATTGTGGAAACAGGCGGCCTGCCTGCCCCCGCCGACCTGGGCCTGATGGCGCTGAAAGTGGCAGCCTTCTTCACCATCACCATGCTTCTTGGGGTTCATGTCTATCCCCGCGTGCAGAAGGGCCTGAAGCTCATGAAGGCTTCGGCGATCGAGTTCAGCGCGCTTGTCACCGCAGCTCTCGGGTATGGCTGGCTCGCCGAAACCATGGGGCTGCACTGGGTGATTGGCGCTTTCATGGCGGGCCTGTATTTCGAAAAATCGCGGGTTGGCGGGCGCAGCTACACTGAAATTCTGGCCATTGTGAACACCATGGTACAAGGCGTTCTGGGGCCGCTTTTTTTCCTGTCGATGGGGCTTTACGTCGATATTGGCGCCGCCGGAGATATGCCTGTCCTCCTGGTCGGGCTGTTGGTGTTTGCACTGCTGAGCAAAATTGTTGGCGCCGGGTTGCCCGCGCTCTTTTTGGGCTTCAACCCCCGCGACGCCGTTATCATCGGCACCGGCATGGCCGCGCGGGGCGTGGTGGGCCTTGTGGTGCTTGGTATCGCTGTGGACGCTGGTGTATTTAACGGCGCGGGCGATAACCCTGCCGGCACACCCCTGTTGACGGCGCTTGTGCTCGTCAGCGTGCTCACCACCGCACTTACGCCGCTCTTGTTGCAGTTGGTGCTCAGGAAAAATCAGACCAGGGGCTAAAGATCCGCCTCAGCGGAAGGCCGGGCCATGCGCCCAGGCAGCGAGTGAATAGCGCCGCCCCGCGGTCACAGGTGTCACCCGGTGGAGCACATAACTCGGGAAGGCCGTCAGTGTACCGCGCGCGCGCACCTGCGCCGCCGGTGTGCCGTCTGCATTCACTTCAAGACAGCCGCCTTCATAGTCGGCCGGGTCCGAAAGCTGCAGCACCAGGCTGAGCTTTCGGCTGGCATTCAGGCCCTGTCGGCCGATATCGATATGCCAGTCATAAAAATCGCCGCCCTCTGCCGTCCCGTCATACCGCAACAGCTGGAAGCCTTCATCAAAGCCCATGAGCGCGAAATCGAACCAGCGCCGATTGAGAAGCGCGAGGCCCTCGATCAACCGGTCACCAAACCACGGCAGGGTATCATCATCCAGCCACAGGGTGCTGGCGGACCGGATGCCTGATACCATCACGCCGCCGGTCAGGCGCCCTGGCGCCATGCCTGCGGTCTCGCCAAAGGCAATCAGGCGGTCACATTCATCAGCGCTCAGAAATTCAGGCAGGCTAACAACCGCCTCCCTACTGGACACGGCAGGCATGAATCCGATATCACCGCGCGGAGCCATGGTCTCAGCGGTCCAGGTCGTAAAGGTCGATCAGGTCGGCGACGTCACCGACACTGACACTGTATTTGCTGGCGATCTGGCCCATGGTGCGCCCACGCTTGAGCGCCGCCGCGAGTGTCGCTTCGTCGATCGGCCTAGGAATCGCTATAGCTGGGCTCATAATCCAGCCCCAGCTCATCGTCAAAAAATCCAGACCGCGTCATCGCATTGCTCCAGAAGGGACTCGGCCCCGCATGGGACCGTTCATTTTTCTTCTGCGCTTGCGCTTTTCATTTGAAAAGCGGATAAATTAGATAGTTTATATCGAAAAAATCGATACATGAGGCAGTCATGGACATCATGCAGGCACGGACATTTCTGGCGGTTCTGGAAACCGGCACTTTCCTTGGTGCCGCCGAGAAGGTGAATGTGGCGCAAAGTACAGTCAGCGCCCGGATCAAGGCGCTTGAGGACATGCTGGGGCAGGAGCTGTTCGTGCGCAACAAGACGGGCGCCGCACCCACACGCGCCGGCCAGGCGTTTGCCCGCCATGCCCGCGCCATCCAGCGCCAGTGGGACCAGGCAAAACTGGCGGTCGCCATGCCCGAAGGCCAGCAGAAGATGCTGACAATCGGCGGCCAGCCCAGCCTTTGGGATGGCTTCCTACTGCACTGGCTGCCCTGGATGCGGAGCCACGCGCCCAAAGTGGCCATTCGCGCCCAGATGATTGCATCCTCAAGCCAGCTTATACAGCAGTTGGTCGATGACACGCTGGACCTTGTGGTGCTGTATCGTCCCGAAGCCCGCCCGGGAATGGAAATCCGGCAGATATTTGAAGAACAGCTGGTGCTGGTGAGCAGTGCTTCTCCGGCCGAGCGTGGCAAAGAACCGGAATATGTCTATATCGATTGGGGGCCGGAGTTTGAGGCGGATCATGCGCTCAATTTCCCCAATGCAGCCACACCAAGCCTGAACCTGAATGTGGGGTCGTTGGGTATCTCCTTTCTGCTGAACAACATTGCATCGGGATATTTTCCCATGCGCATCGCCGCACCCTACCTGGCGGCGGGCACCCTGACGCGCGTTGAGGGTGCGCCCATATTCACCTACCCGGTCTATGCAGCCTTTCCGGAGGATCACGACAGTGCCCTCATTGGCACGGTGATGCAGGGACTACGGCAAATTGCCGCCAAGAACCTTTACTGACACGCCGACCCCACTACTCAACCGTCTATTGCCCGCATAATTTGTATAACGTTTGCCGCCGTCTCGGCTTTTTTCTATAGTGGCCGCGTCCATTCGGGGAGGAGGGGACATTTCACGCCAGGGGAGCCTCACTGTGTCCATTTTCCGCCACACCCGCCTGCCAATCCTGATCCTTGCCGCATTGACTTGTACCGTTGCTGCACCCGTATCTGGCGATGATACCGAAGGGGCGATGGAAGAAATCATCGTGCATGCCCGAAAGCGCGAGCAGACCCTGACGGACACGCCGGTTTCCATCAGCGTGGTTGGCATGGCGGCAATCGAGGACTGGACGCTGGTGTCGCTTGAGGACCTGGAAACAGCGGTCCCGAACCTGCGCACCGCGGCCCAGTTTGCCTACAATAATACTGTCTCGTTGCGCGGCGTCGGCACCTTCAGCCGCAACATCGGCTTTGACGAACGCGTCGGCCTGTATCTCGACGGCATCTATCTGGGGCCGTCTTACGGCCTGAACCAATCGCTGCTGGATATCGCGCAGGTGGAAGTGATGCGCGGGCCACAGGGCACGTTTTTTGGCCGCAATTCCATCGCCGGGGCGGTCACGCTCATCAGCCAGAAGCCGGGTCCCGATCTGGCGGGGCGGTTCCTTGCCCGCTATGGCCGGTTCGACACTCGCACCCTTGGCGGCAGCATCAATGTGCCGCTGTCGGATACGCTCTCTGCGAGCTTTTCGGCCAACCTCCATAAGCGCGACGGACTGACCACCAATATTTTCGATGGCTCGAAAATCGATAACCGAAACAGGCACAGCCTGCGGGCACAAATGCTGTACCGTCCGTCAGACCGGTTCGAGGCGCACCTGAGCCTGGACCGCAACGAAATTGATGAGAGCATGCTGATCGGCGACCCGAACTCCGATACCTTCGGCATCTTCCCTGAAACAACAGCCCCAAACGCCTTTGAGGTGGACTTCAACCGCGCACCCCGCCAGAGCGTGGTAACCAAAGGCGCGGGCCTCAGCCTAGCCTGGACGTTTGAGAGCGGCTTGGAGCTTCTCTCCCTCACCGGCTTGCGCGCCACCAATACCGGGCATACCTACGACACGGATTATTCAAGCATTGACATCCTCTATCTGGATTACCGCGAGGATTATGGCCATTTCTCGCAAGAACTGCGTCTGACATCGCCAGAAGACAAACCGCTCGGCTATGTATTCGGCCTGACTTACCTGGACCAGAAAGGCGAGACCGACCGCCACGCCATCGGCGGCGCTGCAGCCTTCCTGCTGGGCGCCCAGGAAGGCGCTGACATGGCGAGCGTGGGGCGCGTAGACACTGAAGCCTGGGGGCTTTATGGCAGCCTGGACTACCGCCTCAATGACGCACTCACCCTGTCGGCAGCGCTCCGGTGGTCGCGTGACGAGAAGGCCGTGGACTGGAGCATCGACACAAGGGGCGCACCCGCTTTCAGGCTGGCAACAGGAACCCTTTTTGGCACCAGGCACGATAGCGACATATCCCCCACGCTAAGCATCAGCTATGCACCCACTGACGACTTCACCGCTTTCCTGCGCTATGGCGAAGGCTTCAAAAGCGGCGGCTATAACCTGGATTATGTCAGCGCCGCCATCTTCCCCGACCAGCTTGAATTCGACAAGGAAAGCGCCCGCAGCTATGAGGTTGGCATCAAGGGCAACCTGTGGGATGGCCTTGGCTGGTTCAGTGCCACGGCTTTCTGGGTGGATTATCGGGACTTTCAGGTGAACCAGTTCCTGGACCAGGGCGGGGGCAGTACGGTTATCGTCATCGCGAACGCGGCCAAGGTGCGCACCAAAGGCCTGGAGGTCGAGTTCACCGCGGCACCGACGGAAGGCCTGTCCCTATCCACATCGCTCGCGCTGCTTGACGCCGAATACCGCCAGTTCACCGACGGCGGAGTGGGTGCCACGGACGTTTCCGGCAACAAACTTGAAGCGCCGGACGTGGAAGCCAGCTTGAGCTTGGCTTATGAGCGCGCGGTCACTGAAAGCCTGATGGGCTTCTTAAACCTGAACGCCTCCTTCGCTGACGGCTATTTCATCACGCCGGACAATGTTTCCGAACAAACGCTTCTGGGTGGCAGCAAGGTACCGTTCGGGCGGATATCCAGCCGGTCCCAGCTGAACGCCAAGGTTGGCGTCAAGAGCCCGGCGGGCGGCTGGACCGCGGCATTCTGGCTTCAGAACGGATTTGGGGACGGCGGCACAGCGGCGAGCCTGAGGGACTTTTTCGGCACTATTGTGGAAGCCCAGACCGCCCCCAGAAGCTATGGGCTCGAGCTGACATACGCTTTCTAGCACGCTTGAGAGGCTTGACTTGAGCCTCCTCAGTTTCTAGCGTTCGTCGTGTAAAGGCTTGCCAAGAAAGGAAAGCGCCTCACACACTGCGCCAATGGGCCCCTGTGGCCCTGCCCACACTGTGACGGCCAATCATGCCCATGACTTTCCGCGTCGACTTCCGCCCCATCGTTCAGGTTATTGGCCTCCTTCTGGTGGCTCTTGCCTTCTTCATGATGGTTCCGGCCGTGGTGGAAGCCCAGATGGCGGGCACCACGCCTTGGGAGTTTATCTTCTCATCCGCCTTTACCGGCTTTATCGGGCTGGCCCTTGTGCTGGCGACAAGAGATGATGAGCCCGTCAATCTGGACATCAAGCAGGCCTTCCTCTTGACCGCCACAACCTGGCTGGTGCTGCCCATCTTTGCGGCCCTGCCGCTTCTGGGGCTTGGCCTGCCTGAAGATGCCACGCATTCCTACACCGACGCGGTGTTCGAAACCGTCTCTGGGATCACCACCACCGGGTCGACGGTGCTATCAGGCCTGGATACCATGCTGCCGGGCATCCTTTTGTGGCGGTCGCTCCTGAACTGGATCGGCGGCATCGGCATTGTGGTGATGGCCATCATCATGCTGCCGTTCCTGCGCATCGGCGGGATGCAGCTTTTCCGCACCGAAAGCAGTGACAAATCTGAAAAAATTGTGCCCAAATCTGCCCAGTTGGTGAAATGGATCACCGGCGTTTATGTGGCGCTAACCGCCCTTTGCACTATCGCCTATTACCTGTCCGGCATGACCATGTTCGACGCGGTCAACCACGCGCTGGCGACCCTGGCGACAGGCGGTTTCAGCACGCATGACAGCTCGTTTTCCGGCTTCGGCATGGGCGCACAGTGGGTTGGCATTCTTTTCATGCTGGCAGGCAGCATTCCCTTCATCGCCTATATCAAGTTCGCCCGGGGCCGCAAGCACGCCTTCGCACGCGACCCGCAGATCACGGCCTTCCTGCGCTTCCTGGCCATTATTATCCTGGGTTCCACCTTCATGCTGATGGCCGACCGGGACTGGGACTTTTTCCATGCCCTGACCATGGCGGCCTTCAACATCGTCTCCATCGTCACCACAACAGGGTTCGCCTCCACCGACTATACGCTGTGGGGCACAGGGGCGGTGGCCGGCTTCTTCCTGCTGACATTCGCAGGCGGCTGCGCCGGGTCAACGTCGGGGGGAATCAAGGTTTACCGGTTCCAGGTTCTGTGGATCACGCTTCGCGAACAGCTGCTCAGGCTCAACAGCCCGAACCGGGTGGTGATCCTGAATTATCACGGTGCGCGCATGCCCTCCGACCTGCCACTGTCGGTGCTGGCGTTCCTGGCGGCCTTCTTTGCCTCCATCGCCATCGTCACGCTTATGCTGGCCATGATGGATATCGATTTTGTCACCGCGCTATCTGCCGCGACCACCGCCATCACCAATGTGGGGCCGGGCTTTGGCGACATCGTCGGCCCGTCGGGCAATTTCGCCAGCCTGCCGGACGCCGCCAAATGGCTGCTCAGTTTCGCCATGATCCTTGGCCGGCTGGAGGTCTTTACCCTGATCATGCTGTTTGACCCGCACTTCTGGCGGGACTAGGCACGGTTAGTCCGGCATTCCAGCCTTCTTCTTCAGGTGCTTGGCCGCAAGGCCTGCGGTATGGTCCAGAAGGCTGACGTCGGCCACCGTGCCATGGCCTGGTACAACGATTGTTGCGCCTCCGTAATGATCCTTTGCAAGCATCATCGCAGCACCCCAATTGCCAGGGTCGCCTTCCTTATAGTAGCCCAGGTTGCGGGCTGAGGCTTCACGCACCGCGCAGCCGCCGAACAACAGCTTCTCGCGCCCAAGCCACACGATGAGGTTATCACTGGTGTGTGCCGTGCCGGGGAACATGACCTCCAGCGGGCCGAGCTTTGTGGTGGCGCCCGGATCATCGGCAAGATCAAGCTCATACTCGGGCGGCACCTCGCCGCGGGCGAGCATCAACTGGCGGGTCTGGCGCGACGCATAAAAGCGGATGCCGCGGGCTTTCATCACCTCTGCCCCCGCCGCGCGATCGGCGTGCGAATGGGTGGCCACCGCCATGGTGACCTTGAGGCCGATGGCGGCTTCGATTTCATCGAGGAGCGTAGCGGTCGCAGCCGCGCCCCAAGCGCTGTCCACCAGCACCAGATGGCCACCGTCACGCACGATCAGGCCGTTCGATGTGGCGCTGTAGCCGTTTTCGAACGTGTGGCTTGAGACATGCAGCCATACACCGTTCACGAGCGGGCGGATGCGCACGCCTTCATCTTCCGCGCGCCCCACCGGGGCGATAAGCATAAGGAACAGAAACAACACAAGCACGCGCACGGAGACCTCCTCGGACAAACATCGGCTGCCCACCCTTGTGGCATGGAATGACGGCGAAAAATGGACAAAGAAAAAGGCGCACCGGGAACAGGTTCCTCTGGGCACGCCTTTTGCTGAGTCGGCCGAGTCGGGCCCGAGTCAGGCCTTAATTGTTATCTGAAGTCTCGTCGGATGTCTCGTCGGATGTCTCTTCAGGAACGCCTTCTGCCGCAGCGGCGTGGGCCGCGTGGGCCTCTTCCGGCGTGAAGTCATAGGTGGAATTGCAGAACTGGCAATGCACGCTGATCTTGCCGTCCACTGTCATATGATCGATATCGTCGTCAGAAAACTGGCTGATCACGGTGATCAGGCGCTCGCGGCTGCAGCGGCAGGCGTGAATAAGGGCCACGCTGTCGAACACGCGCACGCCGTCTTCGTTATAGAGCCGGTAAAGCAGTTGATCGAGCGTCAGCTGCGGATCAAGAAGCTCTTCCGTCTTGACGCTGTGCATCAGCACGCTTGCCCGGTTCCATTCTTCCGCCGTATTGCGCTCAAGAATGCGTTCCTTGCCGGTTTCACCACGCGCCAGATGCTGCACCATGATGCCGCCCGCGCGCCAATAGTTGGTCACCGGGTCATGATCGCACCGCAGCCGAATTTCCGTGGGCGTCTGCTCGCTGTTCTCAAAATAGTTGCGCGCCACTTCCGACAGCGTCTCGCCCTTCAGCTCAACAATGCCCTGATAACGGTCCATGTCCTCGCCCTGATCGATCGTGAGCGCCAGATAGCCGTTCTTGGACCCGATCAGGCCGTGGAAGCTGGGCTCCTTGCCGTACTGCGCCATGATCTCTGTGTTGATATCCGCATAGCCGCGCAGGCGTCCAACGCCGTCTTCCCGAAGCTCATAATCCGCCACCATCATCGGCACTGGCCCGCCGGACTTGGTCTGGATGGTGACAATGCCATTGAACTTGAGCATGGAGCCAAGCATGGCCGTGAGCGTGAGCAGTTCGCCCAAAATCTTCGCCACGGGTTCCGGATAGTCGTGCGCCTTCAGGATCTGGTCCACCACCGTGCCAAGCCGCACGGCGCGACCGCGCACATCCATGCCTTCAATGGCAAAGGGGCGGATTTCATTGTCCCGGCTGCCTGCCGGGTCTTTGACAACGATCGGGGTTTCGCTCATGGGAACGCTTTCCAAACTCAACTAAAAGGCCAAAGGGCCCCTTGGGGCCCGTTTCCCGGCGCTTTTATATCTTTCCGAGGCACCAGGCAAGGATTGCCTTTTGGGCATGCAGGCGGTTTTCCGCCTCGTCCCACACCACGCTTTGGGGGCCGTCCATCACATTGTTGGTCACTTCTTCGCCGCGGTGGGCGGGCAGACAGTGTAGGAAAACGGCGTCATCCGCCGCTTTTTCCATCAGCGCCCGGTTGACCTGGAAGGGCTCCAGCGCGCGCACGCGGCTGCCTGTGCGGTCATCGCCCATCGACACCCAGGTGTCTGTGAACACAGCATCGGCGTCCCACACGGCGGCTTCGGCTTCGGTCACCACATGGATGTCGCCGCCTTCGCGCTCTGCCCATTCAAGCACATCGTCATAGGGCGCGAAGTTTTCCGGGCAGCCCAGCATCAGCGTGAAGTCGAACTTCACCGCCGCTTCAATCAGCGACGTGGCGACATTGTTGCCGTCGCCCACCCACGCCAGCTTCTTGCCTTTGATGGGGCCAAGGTGCTCCTCAATCGTCATGATATCGGCCATGATCTGGCACGGGTGCGAGCGGTCCGTGAGCGCGTTGATCACCGGCACATCGCCTTCTTCCGAAAGCTCGATGACCGCTTCGTGGGTGTTGGCCCGGATCATGATGGCGTCCACATAGCGGCTCACCACACGCGCGGTATCGCCGATGGTTTCGCCGCGCCCGAGCTGCATACTGCCGCCCTGCAGCACAACAGCCTTGCCGCCCAGTTGGTGCATGGCCATTTCAAAACTGATGCGCGTGCGGGTGGAGGACTTCTCGAAAATCATGGCGAGCGCATGGCCCGCCAGCGGCGCACCTTCATCCACCGCACCCTTGGGGAGATGACGTCGTGCCTCTTTCCATTCCTTGGCCGTATCCAGGATATGCCGCAGGGTTTCCGCGGGGATATCCTTCAGGTCAATGAAGTGGCTGTTGGGTGTGCTTGTCATCTCACCGTTTCCTCTTAACTAAGTTACAGGGTTATTTTCCCGGCAGGCCGTTGGCCCGCCAGTCATTCATGGCCGTGTCCAGCTTGTCCATGGCCTCGTCCAGGTGCTCGTCTTCGATAATCAGCGGCGGCAGCATGCGCATAACCATGTCGCCCGCCACAGCCGGCAGCATGCCCCGGCCGATCATGTCCACCACCGCATCGCGGGTTGGCACGTCCGGCAGCCGGATACCGGCCATCAGGCCCATGCCGCGCACTTCGGAAATATAGTCGCCGTGGCGTTGCTGCAGCGCGCCGAGGCGCGCCTGCAGCTTGTCGCCCATGTCACGCACGCGCTCGAGGAAGCCCGGCGCCAGCATTTCGTCCAGCACAGCGTTCCCGACCGCCATCGCCAGCGGGTTGCCGCCATAGGTGCTGCCGTGGGTGCCCACAGTCATGCCCGAAGCCGCTTCTTCAGTCGCCAGGCAGGCGCCCAGCGGGAAGCCGCCGCCGATGCCCTTTGCGGCTGTCACGATATCCGGCTTGATATCAGACCATTCGTGGGCAAACAGCTTGCCAGTCCGGCCCATGCCGCACTGGATTTCATCAAACACCAGCAGAAGGCCGTGCTCGTCACACAGGGCACGGAGCGCCTGCATCTGCTCTTTGGGGATCGGGCGGATGCCGCCTTCGCCCTGCACGGGCTCAACCATGATGCCGCCGGTCTCTGGGCCGATGGCGGCCTTCACGGCTTCAATATCGCCAAAGGGCACCACGTCGAAGCCGTCCGGCAGGGGCTCGAACCCCTTCGTCAGCTTTTCCTGGCCCGCGGCGGCGATGCCCGCCAGCGTGCGGCCATGGAAGGCGTTCGACATGGTCACAAGGCGGTATTTGCCCTTGTTGCCTTTGTCATAGTGATACTTGCGCACCATCTTGATAGCGCATTCGATTGCCTCAGCGCCCGAGTTGGTGAAAAAGACAGTGTCGGCGAAGGACGCCGCACACAGGCGCTCGGCCAGCTTGGTGCCCAGCGGGATCTCATAGGTATTGGCCGTGTGCCACAGTTTGGCGCCCTGATCCGCCAGCGCTTTCACAAGTGTGGGGTGGCTGTGCCCCAGGCACATCACGCCGATGCCGGAATAGAAATCCAGATATTTCTTGCCGTCGGTGTCATACAGATACATGCCTTCGCCGCGCTCGAAAGCGACAGGAATACGGGCGTAGGTTGGCATCAATGGGCTAATCACGTCTTCTCTCCATCCGGCCGGTTTTCCGGCTCATATTAGGATTGTTTGCAGGGCCTTTAAACAGATTGAGCCGGAGTGCCCCCGCGCCCCGGCCATGTAGGGCGCAAGGATGCCCCTACGGCACGGTCAAGTCAATGGCGCGCCACCGCAGGAAACACGAAAAAAACTGGGCTATCCGGGAAGTTCTGTTGAATTGGGGGGAGGGCGGCCATAGCGATTAAACTCTACTGCTGTTCTTTCGCTAAAAGCCGCGCGTTACGATCTATGTTGATAATGACTTTACGTTTCAGGTCGCCACGAGATCCCTCTACCTCTACCCCCTTATGTCCACAACTTTCACAAATCAGTTGTACGGTAGGAGACATAAAGGAAGGGGAAACAAATTGAGTCATCATTGCATCGCACATCGTGCAGAAAGGGACAAAGTGCTCCGGCTCATTGTACCTTGACCATTGCCATTCATACCTCGCTCCAAAGAAGTGGTCCGAAGTATATTTTTTCCACTCCGGCATATTCTCCGGATTTGAACGAACTTTTTCCAGTAGAGCGGAAGAAACTGCCACAACCAATAGCCCCGTTGGAACAAGCAGCAGCAGTAGCAACCACATGGGTATCGCAACATCTGTCATCACCCAATTCCAAGCAGAAACAAGGCCATTTGTCACCGGAGGCAACAAATCCAACGCCCACGTCCCGATGAAAGACAGCAGGGCCAAAATAGCTACCGCAATAACTTTACTCCAAACTGGGTCTTTCCAAACCTTGGAGACCATTTTTCGCCTACCCGTTTCAATCAGCCGTTCATGTGGCCATTATGATTCAATTAAGTAAGTTCGTCATGCTGAACTTGTTTGGCGTGCCGCCTGCATCGCAAACAGCATCCACAAAGCTTACCCGCCCACACCAACATTTCCAAGATGACCCTGAAACAAGTTCAGGGTGACGGGTTGGCTAGAGGGGGTGCCCAATGAAAAAAGGGGAACCGACGGATGTCGGCTCCCCTGTTCGGGAAGGGTTACCCGCATGGGAAAGCATTGCGGGTAACCCTTCCCTCAGTCTCTTGGTCCGCCCTTAGAAGCGGGTACGGAACTTCACACCGATGGTGCGAGGCTCGTTGGTGCGGAACGCCAGACGCGCCCGGCCGCCACGCTCACGGTCGAACGACAGGTTGGCGTTTTCATCAAACACATTGTTGATGTAGGCCACGACGTCCCAACGCTCCATCTCAACACCGAACGACAGGTTCATGGTCTGGTAGCTGTCGAGCTCCAGATCAAGAACCGTAGTGTCAGCGCCCGATGCACCACCGAACGGCAGGCCGGAAACAAACGTGCCAGCGCCCGCTTCCTGGTCAGACGGCTGCGTGAAGATGCTGCCGCGATGCTGGAAGGTGGCGGAGAAATAGGCTTCCGCGCCGTTTGCGATGAAATCAGCCGGGAAGAAGTAAGTGGCCGTGGTGCCAAACTGGAACTTCGGTACGGATGGCAGACGGTTGCCGTCGCGCACGCCGCCCAGAACCGCGTTAGTGCTGTCGGTCACGGTCGAATCAAACTCCGATTCGATCAGGCTGCCCGCGAAAGTGAACTCGAAGTTGTCGGTTGGACGTGCCTTGAACTCTGCCTCAACGCCCATGGTGTGGGCTTTCGGCACGTTAAAGCTGATCCGCGACGAACAGGAGCCCGCGTCCAGCGTGACCTGCAGGTTCGAGATATCGGTATAGAAGGCCGCCGCGTTAAAGGACACCTTGCGCTTGTTTACCTTGATGCCTGCTTCATAGTTCCACAGCGTTTCGTCTTCATAGTTCTGGAAGCCGCCGAAGATCTCTAGGTCAGATGCGTTACAGAGCGCTGTATTGAGCGGGTCGTTCACGCCGCCCAGACGGAAGCCCTTGGATACCTGCGCGTTCACTGTGACGTCATCGCTAACGTCATAGCGTGCCAGCACCCGCGGCGTGAAGCCGTTGGCGGATGTCTCATCAAGCTGGTCAACAACACCGTTACCGAACAGGCCAACCTGGGTGACATAGCGCTCTTCGCTATAGTCATAATAGCGCCCACCGGCTGTCAGTTGCAGTCGGTCTGTGATGTCGTAGGTCATCTCACCAAAGAGGGAGATCTGCTCGATCGAGTATGGCAGTTCGCTGTAGAAAGGCGAATCAACCGGGCCAACACCCATGGACGTCGCAGCAGCCGTGCCCGCGCCCAGAACGGCGTCGGTGAAACCGTCATAGCCTGGCGTTGGCAGGAACTGTTTATAGAAACGGTCGGTGTCGGAATAGAAGGCACCCACAACCCACTGCAGCGGGCCGTCACCGTTCGATGACAGGCGAAGTTCCTGGGTGAAGCTTTCCACCTTGGTGGTATCACGCAGGTTCGATGGCAGCATCACAGCTTCGGTTGGGTAGCCAAGGTCAACCGACACACTGCCGGTCAGCGCAGACGCATCGCGGGACACCAGGATATCGCGGTCGGTGTAGCTGGTCACGGACGTGATATCGACACTGTCCAGGCTGACTTCAAGCGTGGCATCGGCGATCATGGTCTGGTCTTCGAACGCTTCGTCGAGAAGCAGGAACTGCTGGCGCTCGTCAAACGTCACAGGCTCGCGGCCACCGGCCACGGATGCATCGGTGAACGGGTTGGCATAGAGGTTGAACACTTCCTGCCGGTTGAAACCGTTCATATCGATTTCCTGATACACCACGCGCGGCGTGAAGGTCACGCTGTCGGATGGCTTGAATGTCAGGGCAAAACGGCCGCCGGTGCGGTTGCCGCTGTTGACGTCTTTGTCAATTGAGCCGCCTTCGCGGATGGCATCGATAAAGCCGCCATATTCCGTGTGGTAGGCCACGGCGCGCACAGCGATGGTGTCGGAAAGCGGCACGTTGATCATGCCCTTCAGGCTGCCGCCGGTGCCGCCGTCCTTGACGGTATTGAGGTCAGCCTCGAAGCTGCCTGCGATGCCGTCGAAGCTTGGCTGGTTGGTGATGTAACGGATGGTGCCGCCGATGGAACCGGAACCGAACAGCGTGCCCTGTGGGCCGCGGAGCGTTTCAACACGGTTCAGGTCATAAAGGTCAAGGTCTGGCGTAAAGAGCGACAGCGAGATGACGGATTCGTCCAGGTAAACGCCGACTTGCTCTTTCACGCCCGGCTGGTCGCGCACGATCTGGCCGGCGGATACGCCGCGGATGGCAACCTGGCTCTGGCCCGGCCCCAGGTTCTGGATCTGGAGGCCGGCAACGTTACGCGCCAGGTCTTCCAGATTGCTCGCGCCTGTGCGCTTGATGTCGGTCTCGCTCATGGCATTGATCGAGAAAGGCACATCCTGGATGGAGGACGCGCGCTTGGTTGCCGTCACAACGATTTCTTCAAAGGTGAAATCGCTATCACTGTCTTGTGCGATAGCCGTGCCCGCGGACGCGCCCACAAGCGCGGCAACAGAGGAGCTCAGCAACAGTGTTTTCTTGGATATCATAAAGATTACCTCCCTGGTTCGGCACTTTGCGCCGATGTTTTTTTAAGCGATCGGCGGGCACCCATCTGCCCGCTGACACCCTCCATGACGAAGAGCGGAAGCCTTTTAGGAATGAAATAGTTAATAAAATCGAACGATTGGACGATTAATGTAAAAAACCCCGGAAAGCCGGGGTTTGCATACAACTATACCAATAGTTTATCTATCGCTCGTTTTGTTCTCGCGTCCGCCTAGGCCTTCAGGCGGTAGCCGGTTTTGAACACGCGGTAGACCCACAGCACCAGTACGGTGTTGAGCACCAGCGTATAGATAATGCCGGTCGTCAGGTCACTGTCGGCCCGGTCGATAAAGCCGTAGCGCACACCGTCGATCATATAGAAGAAAGGGTTGATCTGGCTGAACACCTGCCAGCCGGTTGAAAGCCGCTCGATCGAATAGAAGGTGCCGGACAGCAGGCTGAGCGGCGCGATCACAAAGTTGGTGATGGCCGCTGAATGGTCGAACTTTTCCGCCCAAACGCCGGTGAGCACACCGATGAGCGACAGCATGATGCTGGCCGCGAGCGCGAAATAGACCACCGCCCAGATGTGGGCAATTTCCATGGTCACGCCGGGCATGGCCCAGAAAGCAGTGCCCACGGACATGCCCACCAGAAGCCCGCGTGTCACCCCGCCCGCGACGAAGCCGATGGTGAGCTCAAGCGCCGAGAGGGGTGGCATCAGCGTGTCGACAATATTACCCTGCACCTTTGCGATCAGGATTGAGCTTGAGGTGTTGGCGAAGGCATTCTGCAGGATCGCCATCACAATCAGGCCCGGCGCCAGGAACTGGCCGTAGGGCATATCCGCCACCATGCGGCCGCGGCCGCCAAGCGCCAGCGTGAAAATGACCATGAACAGGATGGTCGTAACCGCCGGGGCCGCCAGCGTCTGCGCCCATACTTTCATGAAGCGGCGCGATTCGCGCATATAGAGCGTCCACAGGCCCACCCAGTTGACAGCCCCGATGGTCCGGCTCCCCAGTTCCGGGTAGCTTTCGTTGGCATCATCTGGCGTGATACTGGATGTGGTCGATTCCATGGGCTGACTCCGTAAAAAATTGCGGGCCTCACCATATGGTGTCGTTTGTCCCCTTGGCAAGAGGGGTCGTTGGGCGATATAAGCTTTAGGGAATCGGGTGACTCGGGAGTCACCGGCACCCAAAAAAGAAATACAGGGAAAAGACCATGGCATGGACGGATGAGCGGATCGACAAGCTCAAGAAACTTTGGGACGATGGCCTGAGCGCCAGCCAGATCGCGAAGGAACTGGGCGAGGGTGTGACCCGCAATGCCGTGATCGGCAAGGCCCACCGCCTTGGCCTGAAGTCGCGCCCATCTCCTGTGAAGGCCGACAAGGACAAGAAGAAAGCCGCGCCCAAGAAGGTCGCAAAAAAGGCTGATAAACAGTTAGTTACGCTTCTGGACCTGACGGACCGCATGTGCAAGTGGCCCATTGGCCACCCTGGCGACGCGGACTTCCATTTCTGCGGCAAGCAGGCCGAAGCGGGCATGCCTTACTGTGCCGGCCACTGTGCTGAAGCCTATCAGGCACAGCCGCCGCGCCGCGACAAGCGCCAGCAGCCACCGCGCACCATTCTATAGAACGCGCGCGCTGCTCAAACGGGCGGAAAACCGAATCAGAATTTGCGACTCGCAGGTGGACACCCTGCGGGTCTTTTATTTTGGGGGCCGCGTCGCGCCGATCACAAAATCGCGATTGGGAAGGCGCTTGCCCTTAATCGCGGCTTGGGTAATGCTTGGCTGGAGAACTCGCGGTGCGTCATCACCGCTCAAGATCAACAGGGAGAGATACATGACGAAAAAGCTTCTGGTAGGCACAGTTGCTGCCGCGCTTATGCTGGGGGCAGCCGTCCCAGCCACAGCACACGGTGAAGGCAAGCGCTTCAAGGAATCGAAAGTGCGCCACGATATCATGGAAGTGTTCGGCAAGGGCTTCGGCAAGATCAGCAAGATCATGAAGGGCGAGGAAGGCACGCCTGCCGAACTGCCGACCATTGCGAAAAAGATGGCCGAAGCCTCTACCAAGACCAAAGCATCCTTTGAAAAAGACACTCGCGGCATGGAAGGCTTTACCGAAGCCAAAGACGAGATCTGGGACAATTGGGAAGATTTCGCCGACCGCCTCGACAAGATGGAAGTTGACGCGCAGGCTTTCGCGGCCGCAGCCGAGACCGGCGACATGGCGCAGATCGGTCCGGCCATGAAGCAGCTCGGATCAAACTGCAAAAGCTGCCACGACAAATATAAAGCCGACCTGGACTAACATCATTTCGTCATTCGCCGACTGGATCGGCGAATCCATGACTACGAACTCAGTCTTAGCCAATGGACTCACCGGTCAAGCCGGTGAGTGACGAAATGGGGATAAAATGGCTTATTATGTCTATATCCTAGCTAGCCGGAAACATGGCACCCTCTATATTGGAATGCCCAACAATCTCATCAGGCGGGTTCATGAACACCGCAAACATGCGGTTCCAAGCTTTACCGAAAAGTATGATGTGACAAACCTTGTCTGGTTTGAACTCCACGCCACAGCAGAATCGGCGATCAGGCGCGAGAAACTGCTGAAACGCTATAAACGGCAATGGAAAATTGATCTGATTGAGGCTGAAAATCCAGAATGGAATGACCTTTACCAATCCATTCTTTGAGCTCGGCCAAGCCTGTTCCTAGCCCAGAATGGCGAACCAGAGGATGGACGCCACGGGGACCAAAATCCCGAGCGCCAGCCAAGCTGAAGCCATCCTTGGCGCCTTCTTCGCTTCCGCCTTGGTGCCGGTGATCATGGCGCGCAGAATACCCGCCTTCTTGATCAGCGTGTAATAAAGCACCGCCAGCACATGGAAACTGGCAAGGCCGATCAGCACCAGCCCCAATTGCTTGTGAAGGCGGGTCAGCGTCCCCGCCCAACTGCCGGCCTCGCCGTTCAGTGGGCCGGAGAAGAACATGTCATCTGTGGCGAAAAGCCCCATCACCGCCTGCGCCAACAGCAGGAGGATCATGGCAACCACGCTAAGCGCCCCCAGCGGGTTATGCCCTGCGCATTTCGCAGTGTCGCCATGCTTGAGATATCCCATGATGGCCTTGGGGCCACGCACGAAGCTGCTGAAACGTGCGGTCTCAGAGCCCACAAGCCCCCACAGGATGCGCCAGACCATCAGGATCAGGATCGTCACGCCCGCATAGGTGTGCATATCGGCATAGATGCCGAATTTGTCCTGAAACGCCGAATAGGCCGCCATGATAAACGCAACGACCAGCGTCCAGTGGAAAAGCCTGATGGCAATGTCCCAGATTTTCATAAGCCCTCCTTATGCGGATGCCAGCGTGCGAGCCGCGCTCAGAATTTCATCCACGCCCGGCAGCCACACGGCTTCCGCCCTGCGGCCATAGGGCACCGGCACGTCCGGCGGGGTCACCGAAACCGGCGCCGCCTTCAGGCTGGAGAAGGCGCTTCTTGCCACGAAGGCGGTAAGCTGATCCGAGAACCCACCAAAGGCTGCGTCTTCCGCCGCGACCAACAGCCGCCCTGTCTTTTTCACACTCGCCAGAATCAGGGCTTCATCAAGCGGCTTGATGGTGCGCGGGTCGATAATCTCGACGCTAATGCCCTCTGCCGCGAGCGTGTCGGCTGCCTCCACAGCCTTGTGCACAAAGGCGGAGACCGCCACAACCGTCAGGTCTGTGCCCTCACGCATCAGGCGGCCTTTGCCCAGCGGCACAGACGGTAGCTCATCTGGAACATCCTCAGCAACGCCATAAAGGCCCTTGTGTTCCATGATCACGGTAGGGCCCTTGGCCTCAACCGCAGACTTCAGAAGCCCTGCCGCATCCGCAGGTGTGCTGGGGCATACGACGGTCAGCCCGGCGACGGATGCCAGCATGCCGAAGGTGGACTGGCTGTGCATGGCGCCTGATCCGTCCCCAGCGCCCATTGTAGTACGGATGGTGAGCGGAAGATCAAACCGCCCATTAGAGAGAAAGCGCGCCTTGGCCGCCTGATTCATGATCTGGTCAAAGCAGACGCCCATGAAATCACAGAACATCACCTCTACAATCGGCTTCAAGCCGGTCATGGCCGCGCCCGTCGCCATACCGACAAAGGCGGTCTCCGATATAGGCGTGTCGATCACCCGGCCTTCGCCGAATTTGGCTGCGAGACCGCTGGTCACACCGAACACGCCGCCGAGCTCAAGCCCGCCGTCAACCCCGCTGCCGCCGCGGATGTCTTCACCGATCACCAGCGTGCGGTCATCCGCGGCCATGATATGGTGATGCGCGCGGTTCAGGGCTTCGGATATGCTCATGCGGGTCATCACTGCGCCTCCTTGATATAGGCATCAAGAGCCGTGTCACTGACATCGGGCGCCGCGATGGCTTTATCAATAACGGCACAGGCCCGTTCATGGGCGCGGTGCTTCATGTCCTCAACAAGCCCTGAAGGCACATCGCGGTTCAAAATCATCGCCTCCAGCCGCTGCAGCGGGTCAGCCGTCTGGCTGCTTGGCGCGCGGCTGTCTGCGGCTCGGTATTTTTCCTCATCCCCATGATAGTGGCCGGACAGGCGGGGCACGCTGGCCTCAAGGAAGGCGGGCGAACCGGATGTGCGCACCCAGCTTACAAGCCGTTCAGCCGTCTTTGTGGATTCAACCGGGTCCGTGCCGTCCACATGATCGGCGGCAAGGCCGAAGGCACGCGCGCGCCCGAGGAGGCTGGTACCGCCCGCCGAATAGCTGGAGGCCGTGGACTGGCCAAAGCCATTGTTTTCGCACACAAACAAAATAGGAAGCTTGAGCACCACGGCCAGATTGAGCGATTCCATCACCGCGCCCTGGTTGGCCGCCCCGTCACCAAAATAGCTGACGGCGATACCGCCGGTTTCAAGCGTTTTGGCGCTGAGCGCGGCACCAAGCGCCAAGGGCACCTGGCCGCCGACAATGCCGTTCGACCCCAGAAAACCGCTTTCCGGCGCGATCAGATGCTGCGTGCCGCCAAGCCCGCGTGAAAGCCCGCCTTCCCGGCCAAGAATTTCACATGCCAGCGCCTGTGGGTCCACGCCCAATGAAAGCGCGATGCCGTGGCTTCGGTGCGAGCCGGTCACCTGGTCTTTCTTGGGGTCCAGCACGCTCGCCACAGCAAGTTCAAGTATCTCTGCCCCGTTTGACAGATGCACCAGCCCCGGCACTTCGCCCGCGTCCGCCGCAGCCGCCAGTGCGCCTTCAAACGCCCGGATGAAATGGGCCTTTTCAAACAGCGATGTCAGGTCTTCAAGTTCCATAAACGGTCCGTATACCAAACGCTTCCCTACCCGGGGTTTAGCGAAATTTGGCGGCCTTAACCACAGTTTTACCCATGTCCTGCATTAAATAGGTGTAATTTTGTCAGAAATGCGCAATAAGGCGCTGCAAATCTGTTGACTCCTTAGCCAGACACGCCCATATGTGTGTCAATTCAGAGTAAATTGGTAAGAATTTACCGATATGGTTTGAACTGGCGCCCCGCACCGGGGTGAGAGAGCAAGGACAGGACAGTGATCCGGCTAACCAATCTAGCAGACTATGCCGTCGTGTTAATGTGCGAAATGTCGCATGCTGACGCGCGCCTCAGCGCGCAGGACCTTTCAGGCGCCACCAGCATCCCGGCGCCCACTGTTGCCAAAATCCTGAATGCCCTCGGCAAGGCCGGGCTTCTTGCGTCGCATCGCGGCCTCAAGGGCGGTTTCTCATTGTCGAAACCGGCGGACGAGATTTCTGTCGCTGACATTATCGAAGCCATCGACGGCCCGATTTCGCTGACGCACTGCGCCGAAACGGGCTCAAGCGACTGCAGCTTCGATGATATCTGCCACATGCGCCCGCGCTGGCAATTGATCAACAATGCAGTCCGCGGCGCACTTGAAGACGTAAAGCTTTCTGCGCTCGCTGGCCCCGAAGGCACTTTTGACCTGGCCTCGCGCTTCGAGCAGAAGGCACAGGCCGACAAGAAGGCCGCAACGGCCTGAGGCCACTGAAACAAAGCGCCAAGCGAGTCGTCAGTTTATTGAGTATGGATAACGTAAGGAGCCGCCACCATGGCCGGAACCGCTGAAGCCCAAAAACAAGTCCAGGACGTTACGGGCGAGTATAAATACGGGTTTGTCACCGATATCGATATGGATATGGCACCCAAAGGCCTGTCCGAAGACGTGATTCGTTTCATTTCCGCCAAGAAAGAAGAGCCGGAGTGGATGCTGGAATGGCGCCTGAAGGCCTATCACGCCTGGCTGAAGATGGACGAGCCCGACTGGGCCAAGGTGAACTACCCACCGATTGATTATAACGACAGCTATTATTTCGCCGCGCCGAAGAAGAAAGACGGGCCGAAAAGCCTTGATGAAGTAGACCCCGAACTGCTGGCGACCTACGAGAAGCTGGGCATCCCGATCCGCGAGCAGGAAGTGCTGGCGGGTGTTGAGGGCGCGGCCAAGGTTGCCGTGGACGCCGTGTTCGACAGCGTGTCTGTGGCCACCACTTTCCGCGAGGAACTGAAGAAAGCCGGCGTGATCTTCATGTCGATTTCGGAAGCCATCCGCGAATATCCAGACATGGTAAAGAAATATATGGCGAGCGTGGTGCCTGTGCGCGACAATTATTTCGCCGCGCTCAACTGCGCTGTCTTCACCGACGGTACGTTTGTCTATATCCCCAAGGGCGTGCGCTGCCCGATGGAGCTTTCGACCTATTTCCGCATCAACGCGGAAAACACCGGCCAGTTCGAACGCACGCTGATCGTGGCCGACGAAGGCTCGTACGTTTCTTACCTTGAAGGCTGTACCGCCCCAATGCGGGACGAGAACCAGCTGCACGCCGCCGTGGTTGAGCTGATCGCCATGGACGATGCCGAAATTAAATATTCGACCGTGCAGAACTGGTATCCGGGCGACAAGGAAGGCAAGGGCGGCATTTATAACTTCGTGACCAAGCGGGCGCTCTGTAAAGGCAAGAACTCGAAAGTCAGCTGGACCCAGGTTGAGACAGGCTCCGCCGTGACCTGGAAATACCCCAGCTGCGTGCTCGCGGGCGATGGCAGCGTGGGTGAGTTCTACTCGGTCGCAGTCACCAACAATTACCAGCAGGCCGACACCGGCACCAAGATGATCCACCAGGGCAAGAACACCC
>Ga0209273_10000953_pt1 | contig 29786 bp, 30 predicted proteins | sample tdAd471_FD_187126 | JGI IMG/M metagenome (GOLD analysis project Ga0209273, IMG submission 187126) | Marine sediment microbial communities from the Atlantic coast under amendment with organic carbon and nitrate - tdAd47.1 (SPAdes)... | ecosystem: Environmental > Aquatic > Marine > Coastal >...
GGTCAATGTTACCGGTCATAATCGTTACCTTCTCTGGTAGTTGAAATCAGCCGCGGAAGCTAGGCTCTCTGCGGCGTTCCGTCAAGATATAGCTTATTTCCAATCACGCAACTTATTCACTGTTTTTTGGATCATTGCCTCGCTATGCTCCGGGGCCATGGAAGACCTTGTTGTTAGTGCGGAGATGAAAGGCGCGGACCTCTCTAGGCTGCCTGTGGCGGTGGTGGGGGCCCGAAGTGCGCAGTTTCTCTCAGGTCACGGCGAGTTTGAGCGCCTCTCGCTTGAGGACGCGGCAGAGCGGATTTCCAGCATTCCCCACCTGATGGTCAACCGGGTGATGGCGGCCCGCAGGCTTGGCCTACCGCCAATCCGCGCGTTTGACGCATTGGAGCTATACGCATTTGTCAGGCCAGCGCGCTACTGCCTGCCCACCATTCAGGGGCTGATGGAAGCCCTGCATCTCAGCCTCGATATCGACTCGGACGAGGATAAATGCCTGGCCGTCAAGGCGATTGCCGAGCGGTTGCTTGTGGATATGGAAGCCCAGACCTATGCCTACAGGGCCGGGGGCGCGAAGGTTGCCATGATGATGGCGCGCGCTGGCTGGACATGGGGCCCCTATGCCCTGAAGGCGATCGAGACCTACCCTGACCACAGCCGAGAAGATGGCCTCCTTGTTTGGACGGCGCTCACTGAATGGGAAGACGGTGCCCCGCCACCCCCACCGGGGGACGAGCCGGTGGAGGCGGATGAGAGCCAGTCTCGCCTTGCAGATCTGCTAGGTGAAGGCTCTGAAACGCGGGAAGGCCAGCAGCGCTATGCCGCTGCCGCGACCCACGCTTTTCGGCCGCGCGAATTCAAGGACGGCCCAAACCTGCAACTTCTGGAGGCAGGCACCGGCACGGGCAAGACCCTGGGCTATATTGCGCCCGCCAGCATGTGGGCGCAGAAAAACGACGGGGCCGTGTGGCTCTCCACCTACACCAAGAACCTGCAGCGCCAGTTGGATCAGGAACTGTCAAAGCTTTACCCGGACCCGAAGGTGAAGGCCAAACGCGCCGTGATCCGCAAGGGCCGCGAAAATTATGCCTGCCTGCTGAACATTGAGGAAACCCTTAGGGCTGTGATGATGCGGGCGGGGGTCAATGAAGCCAAAGGCATGGACCGGGATAAGATCCTGATGGGGCTTGTGGTCCGCTGGGCGCGCTATAGCCGCGACGGCGACATGATCGGCGGCGATTTCCCCAGCTGGCTTGGGGCGCACTTCGGCGCCGGGCGCATCGCTGGGCTGACGGACCGGCGCGGCGAATGCCTCTATTCCGCCTGCGCCCATTTCCGCAAATGTTTTGTCGAAAAGACGGCGCGCAAGGCCAAGCATGCCGACCTTGTGGTGGCCAACCACGCGCTGGTGGTCACCCAGGCTGCCACCCGCGGGGATGACCCGGACCTGCCTCGCCGTCTGGTGTTTGACGAAGGCCATCATGTGTTCGAAGCGGCCGACAGCGCCTTTTCCGCCCACCTGACCGGCATGGAAGGGGCGGAGCTCAGACGCTGGCTGCGGGGCAAAGAGTCGGGCGGCACGACAAGGGCGCGGGGCCTCAAGTCCCGGCTTGAGGAATTGATCAGCGACGATATGGACGCCAGGAAACTTCTGGAGGAAGTGCTGGACGCCGCAAGCCTTTTGCCGTCAGACAATTGGCTGGGGCGCGTGACGGGCGCGGCCGCCATGACCCGTTTTGAGACCTTTCTGATGCTTGCGCGGGCGCAAGTGTTGGCGCGCTCAGACGCGAACGAAGGCCCTTACGGCCTTGAGGCCACTACATCTGAGCCGATTGAAGGACTTGTGGACGCGGCCCACGCGCTGGGCGAAGCCTTGATGCAGCTCGCCAAACCCATGGGGGCGCTGGCGGTGTTGCTCGTAAGGCGCCTGGATGAAGACGCTGAAGTGCTCGATAGCACGTCGCGCGGACGGCTTGAAGCCAGCGCGCGGTCGCTGAAGCTTCGGGCAGACACGGTGATGATGTGGGCCCAGATGGCTGAAGGCTTCGGCGCACCGGTGCCCGAACAATTTGTTGAGTGGCTGATGTTGGACCGCGCGTTCGGGCGCGAGCGGGACATGGGCCTGTGCCGCCATTTCATTGACCCAACCAAGCCTTTCGCCGATGTGGTGCTTGAAAACGCCCACGGTGTGGTGATCACGTCCGCGACGCTGCGCGATAAAGCCCAAAGCGATGATGCCTGGCGCACGGCCGATATGCGCACGGGCGCGCAGCATCTGACCATCGCGCCCAAGCGGCTCGGGGTGCCGTCTCCGTTCGATTATGCGGCCCAAACCAAAGTGCTGATCGTGGGTGACGTTAACAAGCATGACCCGGTGCAGGTGGCGTCAGCCTACCGGTCGCTCTTCATGGCGTCAAAGGGTGGGGCGCTCGGGCTTTTCACGGCCATCAGCCGCCTCCGGTCAACCTACGAGCAGATTGTCGGGCCGCTTGAAAGCATGGATATCCCCTTATATGCCCAGCATGTGGACCCGGTGGATACAGCAACCCTTGTGGATATCTTCCGCGACGAGCTGGACAGTTGTCTCCTGGGCACGGATGCGGTCAGGGATGGGGTGGACGTGCCGGGTGAAAGTTTGCGCCTGATTGTGTTTGACCGGGTGCCGTGGCCCCGGCCCACGCTGCTGCACCGCGCGCGGCGGGCAGCCTTCGGCGGACGCGGTTATGATGAAATGCTGACGCGCCTCAAGCTTGCACAGGCTTATGGCCGGCTGGTGCGCCGCGCGGGTGACCGCGGCGTGTTTGTGATGCTCGATGGCCAGACGCCCAGCCGCTTACTGGAAGCCCTGCCCGAAGGCGTGGAGATTGAGCGCGTGGGCCTTGCCGACGCCGTCAAATCCATCTGCGAATTCTTTCCGGAAACCGGCGAGTAAGAGAATGTTGAAGTTGAGTTTTTCCGATACACAAGGTAAGCCCTGAAACATCAGGTTGGGGGCGTGCAATGAATGAAACACGATTTGATATCGTGACAGTGGTCTTTTCCGCCGACCTCAGGTTGCTTCAATTGCAGGCGCGTTCGCTTGCCCGCTTTGCCAATGCAGGGCTGGTGGGTAAAATTCATGTTATCGTGAACGATGTCTGCTTCAATGCTGTTCACCGCCGGTTTATGCGCAAAATACTGCCGGAGTATGGCGTTCTATCCCGTAATGTCAGGCTCCACGACTATCGCGCCCTGTGGTCATCTGGTGTCCGAAAGGCCGGTTGGCGATCCCAGCAAGCAATCAAGCTTCTGGCCGCTAACCTGGTAGACACCGAAAACTTTCTGATTCTGGATGCAAAGAACCATTTGATCCGACCTTTGATGGGTGACGCGCTGATCGCTGAGGATGGCAGGTTACGGTCGCACATGTACCGAATTCACCCAGGTTTTGAGGACCATTTTCGGCGCGCCTGCGCCTATTTTGGATATATGGAAAAGCCTGACCTTAAGTTGGGCCTTCCAACAACAACTCCTTTTTTGATGAAGCGGTCCCTCGTCATGGATATGATGACTGAAATGGAAGAGCGGGAAGCTATGCCGTTTCCAGATGTCTTCATGAAAGACAGGTACTATACGGAATTCTATCTTTATTACGGATATATCCTTGGCAAATTTGGCAGCGTTGAAGACATCTATATTCACGGTCCGAAGCCGGTGGCAACATTGTTTGCTGGACAGGCGAAGGATGTAGGAGCCTGCACGAAGGAGCTCGAAGCCCTCAATCAGGACAATGTTTATGCCATGGGCATCCACCGTGAAGTGTTGAAGGAAGCCAATCCGGTTGTGATTGGCCTGATCAAGGCGGCCTGGGACCGGTTCGGCCTGGTCACGGATGAGCGGGAGCAAGCCTATTTCGCATTGTTCCAGGATCGCTTTCCTTCCTGGCGGCGCTTTCTGCCTTTCTGATACTGAAACAGGGGATGTAACGTGGGAACAGGCCGGAAATCTTTTGATGTGGTAACGGTTGTCTTTTCAGGTGAGCTAAGGCTCATGAAGCTTCAGGCCCGCTCCATGGCCCGCTATCTCGACCCCACCCTTGTGGGCGATATCCTGGTGGTCTTCAATGACCCGTATAAAAAGTGGGTCGCGGACTATTTCAACTGCCAGATACTACCTGAATATGGACCGATACAAGGGAAAGTGCGCTTCATTGATAGCGAAGACGCCCGGCTTGGCGCGCCAAAGCGGTTTGGCTGGCAATCCCAGCAGGTTCTGAAACTAACCATTGCGCGCGCAGTGACGTCTGACAGCTACCTGATCCTGGATGCGAAAAACCATTTCATTCGGTGGGCATCTGCGGATGCTTTTTTTGCTGCTGATGGACGGTTGCGATCTCACCTCAACCCTATGGCGCCGAAATTCATGAAAAATCTGTCCGCTGCCTGCGCGTTTTTTGGTGTCGAAGTGCCTTCTGGCGGACGGCTTATGCCCACCACAACGCCTTTCCTTGCCGATACGGCCCTCGTGGTGGCGATGCTTGAAGAAATTGAAGGCAAGAGCGGTTTGCCGTTCGGGGATTTTTTCATCCGGGCCAAGGGCCTATACACGGAATTTACCCTCTACAGTGCTTACCATCTGCTGGTCAGGGGAGCGTTTGACGCAACCTATGAAGAACGAAGCGGGCCGACTGCAACGCTGTTTCGTGGCGCCAGATCAAGGCCCGATCGCGCCGCTGCAGTGTTCGATCGGTTGCAGCGGGACGAAGGCATCTACTGCATGGGGGTGCACCGAAGCGTGCTGCTTCAGGGTGATCATCAGATTATCCCGGCTGTTCAGGCAGTCTGGCAGAGGTTCGGATTGGTCGAAAGCGCTGCCGAGGCAACCTATTTCTGTGATTTTGAACCGATCCCTCTAAAGGAGAGGATTCGCCGCTTTTTTGTCTGGATGGCCGGCTAATTGTCTTGTGTCTTCACCGTTTGCTCGGCTACTCTCTAGCCGCGATGAGAGGAGTTTATGTATGTCGACAATCAGTCCAGAAACCGCGCTAGTTTACGCCATGGTCACCGTGTCCGCGTCGGACGATGAAATGACCGATAGCGAACTGAACCGGATGACCGGGATCATTGGCTATCTGCCGGCTTTCCGGAATTATAATATCGAGCGCCTGCGCACGGACACCAACACTTGTATCGAGCTGTTGCAAAGTGAAGAAGGCCTTGATGCCGTTCTTGGCCTGATCGAGGAAGCCGTGCCCGCAAGCCACATGGACCTGATTTATGGTCTGGCATGCGAAGTGGCGGCATCTGACGGCTCGTTGAGCCAGGAAGAGCTGCGCCTTCTTGAGATGATGCGCCACTATTTTGATATTGACCGGTTGACGGCTGCGGCGATCGAGCGCGGTGTGGCCGCGCGGCAGAAAACCTTCTCCTGAGCTTCTGGCCACGGGTAGAGATGGAAGGGTGCCGTTTTGGCGCCCTTTTTTGTTGGTCGGCAATAGGCCTGCCGCTGAGGGCTGATATGGCGTTTAGTCTGTTTCTAGTGGATAGGCTGGCAGGTTCTTGTGATCGCGGATACTCGCGAACGGGGTGGCGGCTTCCAGTGCATCCTGAAGGCCGCTTTCATCCTTTGCTTCAATCATGGCGCCAATGGCTTTGGTCTTGCCTATCATATACTGGTCGAACGCATCGTGGGCAGGCAGGGTGGCAACCTTTTGGATTTCCGCAAGTGCTTCTTTGTGCTCGTCCCCATTGCCATAAGCCAGATATTTGATGAATTCAAACCGCACGCCAATGTCATTGGGTGCAAGCGTTACGGCCTTCTCGAATTGCTGGCGCGCAATGTCGCGCTTGGCCCCGAGCGCCAGCCGGGCAAAGAAACCGGCTTCATACACGGTGGTATGCCAGCCGCCGAGGGCGGCGTGAAGGATGCCATAGTCGCCTGAGACAACTATAAGGTCTTCCAGCTTCCGGCGTGATGCTTTTGCGTATTTCACCTTCTTCAAACGCTTGCCTTCAAACCCAAGGCCGACGGCATAGCTGATCCGGGCGTCCAGTTGGTCGCCATCCAGCTCAATCGCCGCCTTGCAGTCGTCAAGTGCGCGGTGCAGCGTATGCACCTGTGTTTCGCCGTTTTCAAAAAAGCCGCCCAGCACCAGCCCGGTTCGGCAAGCGGCCGCATAGCCTTCAGTGCCACCGGCTGCTTCAAAAAGGTCACGCGCTTTCTGGTATTCGCCGGCATTGTAGGCCTTCCAGCCCACAGTTAAATCCGCGCGGGCCGGTGGCAAAGGGCCAAGGAAAAGGAGACAAAGCGTAAAAATCAGAACTCTCATAAGACCTACTTTTAGTGCGCAGATATGAACATTCGTATAACGCACCCGACAACTCACTCTGATACGCAAGCGTCAGGCGCGCCAGAAAACCGGCGACAACAGCACGAGCACGGAGAAAAGCTCCAGCCGTCCAATGAGCATACCGAAGGAAAGCAGCCATTTGGCCGTGTCCGTGAGGCTTTTGAAGTTGCCGGCGGGGCCAACCACATCGCCGATACCGGGCCCGACATTCGCCATCGCGGTTCCCACAGCCGACATGGCGGTGACAATATCTGTCCCTGTGCTGGCGACAAGGATTGATAGGATCAGGAAGATGGCCATGAAGAACATCAGGAAGCTCATCACAGAGCCGCGCACATCGTCCGGGATCGGGCGACCGTTATAGCGCGCCACGAACACGCCGTTTGGCTGCAATGTGTGCCTGATCCAGCTTCGCATGGACTTGAGGAGCACCTGAAAGCGGAAAATCTTGATGCCACAGCTGGTGGACCCGGCGCAGCCGCCAATAAACATGACGAAGAAGAAAAGCGTGCTTGAGAAGGCGCCCCACTGGCCATAGTCCGTCGAGGCATAACCAGTTCCCGTGAGCACAGAGATGATATTGAGGCTGCCGTACCGGAAGGCATCCGCCACGGTGAAATCCTTCCAGATCACCAGCCACACGGTGACAAAGGCGCACAGGAAGGCAACAAGCCATAGGAACCCCCGGGTCTGTTCATCCCGCCAGAGTGCGAGCGGCCTGCCCCTAAGGAGCTGTAGAAACAACAGGAACGGAATCGACCCGATGATCATGAAGGCCAAGGCAATCATGTCGACGCCGTAGCTGTCGAACTTGCCTATAGAGGCGTCAGACGTGGAAAAGCCGCCTGTGGCGATGGTGGTCATGGCGTGGGCCAGCGCGTCAAACGCGCCCATGCCAGCCAGCATGTAAAGCATCATGCAAAGGGCCGTGAAAGCCACATAGATGCCGCTGATGGCCACGGAAATCTGGGCTGCCCGAGGCAGGATCTTCTCAACTGTCTCGAAGCTTTCGGTCTTGAAAACCTGCATGCCGCCCACCTGCAGCATCGGCAGCACGGCCACAGCCATCACAACAATCCCGATCCCGCCGAACCACTGCAATAGCGCCCGCCACAGAAGGATGCCGGGCGGCGCATGGTCCAGCCCGCTGATGACGGTGGACCCGGTGGTCGTCAGCCCGCTCATGGCCTCGAAATAGGCGTCGGTGAAGCTGAGGTCCAGTTCCGAGAAGGCAAGCGGTAGCGCGGCAAAGCCCGGCAGCACCGCCCAGGCCAGCGTGGTCACAAGGAAAGCCTGCCTGAGGTTCAGTGTATCGCTGCTGTCACGGGTGGAGAGCATCAGCATGCCGCCGACCACGGCTGTCAGGAACAGGGCGATCAGGAAGGTCTGCCAGTCGGGGTTGCCCATCACCAGATCTGTCAGGGTCGGCAGGATCATGCCTGCTGCCAGTAACACAACAAGCGCGCCAAGCGTGTAAAGAACAGGTCTCAGGTCCATGTATGCCGGGTTTCCCGCTGATCCAACTGTGGCTTAAACGATATCAATGTTTAATTGATATCAAGCGACGTATGGGGACTATCCAGCGAAAAGGCAGGAATTTCAACATCAAAGGTATGGCCGTCCGTGCGGCGCATCTCGTAAGAACCGCCCATGAAGCCGGACGGTGTGGAAAGCGGCGTGCCGCTTGTATAGATGAAACTGTCGCCGGGGCTGATGAGCGGTTGTTCGCCCACGACACCCTCGCCGCGCACTTCATGGATGCCGCCAACGCCGTCGGTGATGATCCAGTGACGGCTCAGAAGCTTGACCGGGGTATCGCTCTTGTTGGAGATCTTGATCCTGTAGGCCCAGACATACTGGCCCTCTTCAGGCTCTGACTGCTCATTCAGGAAATAGCTCTGGACAGCGACATGCACACCTTCCGTTTCCGCTTCAAACGTCAGTACGCCATCGATCAGATCGTCATCGCTGTCCATAATGTCTCCTGTTAGACCCTCACACGCCCGCTTTGTCGAGCGCCTGCATCACATCCTGAACCAGATCGTCCCCGTTCTCAAGGCCAACCGAGAAACGGATCAGCCCCGGCGTGATGCCGAGCTCAAGCCGGTCTTCCTCAGCCAGCGCCTTGTGGGTCGTGGACCAGGGGTGCGTAGCGATCGACCGGCTGTCCCCAAGGTTGTTGGAGATATCGGCGATTTCAAGGCTGTTCATGAAGGTGAAGGCCTGGTCGCGGCCGCCCGGCAGCTCGAACACCACCATGGTGCCGCCGCGTTCCATCTGGGCGCGGGCCAGCTTCTGCTGCTTGAAGTTCGGCAGGTCAGGGTGACGGGTGTCGACCACGCGTTCTGCCACGGCTTTCGCCACCTTCTCGGCGTTGTCGCACATGCCGTGCACCCGAAGGGAAAGCGTTTCCAGACCCTTCAGGTTCACCCACGCGTTGAAGGGCGACATGGCGCAGCCCGTGTGCCGGTAATAGGCGTAAAGATGCTCTTCATCGAATTCCTTGCTGCAGAGCACGATACCGCCCAGGCAACGGCCCTGCCCGTCGATATGCTTGGTGGTCGAATAGGCCACGATGTCGGCGCCAAGCTCCATCGGGCGCTGCAACACAGGCGTGGCGAACACGTTATCCACCACCAGAAGCGCGCCATTTTCGTGCGCAAGGTCCGCCAGCGCGCGGATATCCACAATTTCAAGCGTCGGGTTGGCTGGCGTTTCGGTGAACAGGGTTTTCGTGTTTGGTTTGATGTTCGCTTTCCATGCTTCAAGGTCCGTGCCGTCCACCACTGTGGTTTCAATGCCGAACCTGGGCAGATAGGTGTCAAGAAGCCAGCGGCAGGAACCAAAGAGCGCCCGCGCGGCCAGCACATGGTCGCCTGCCTTCAGGCTGGCCATCAGGGATGCGGTCATGGCCGCCATGCCGGTGCCTGTGGCGCGGCCCACGTCTGCGCCTTCAAGAAGCGCCATCCGCTCTTCGAACATGGCGACGGTCGGGTTGGTCTGGCGGCTGTATGTGAAACCTTCTGCACGGCCATCGAAGCGCGCTTCCGCGACTTCCGCGGTCTCATAGGTGAAGGCCGAGGTCATGAACATGGCCTCAGACATTTCCCCGAAGTCGGACCGCATCGAGCCCGCGCGCACCATCTGGGTCTGGCGTGCCCATTTACAGGTTTTGCTGCGGTCTGTGCCGGTGCCTTTTTTCATCTGTCGTCTCCAGAGAGTGCTTACTTCAGGGATTGAATATAGCTGCATAAAAGCATGCGAGCCTTTGATGCGCTGCCATTTTGGACGCGTCAAGACAAAGCATGTGACGGCAGTCTATCATTTCTTGCTTTTCAGAGAAGCTGTCGTTAATGGTGTTTTCACCAGCCATGGTACGCGCGGGTGTAGCTCAATGGTAGAGCAGAAGCTTCCCAAGCTTAAGACGAGGGTTCGATTCCCTTCACCCGCTCCAATCACATTGTCAGCGTTATGGCGCCGCTAAATTCAATTTCATATAAACAAGTTGATCTCTGCCTGGCCTTGTAATTTTCCCAAATCACAAGCATTTCTAGGCGAGAGCCTTTCCAATCGAGCTTTAGGACTTCTCCATCGTCCCCTGTCATGCCAATGACATAATGTTTCTCATGATCCATGCGCATCTCAGATACACCTGAGACATGAAACGTCACATCAATCGGCCCTTTGTCTGTTTCAACGGACTCCAGTTTGATGGTTAACACACCGTTTGCACCTTCAAGCGCAACAATAACGGAGTCATGGAAATTGATGTTGTGCATGGTGCGATCCTTGTTCGGACTCTTCAGATCAAGATGAGCTATCTTGATCTAACTTCATATCACCGCTAAACCCTCGGGTAAGCAATTTCAAACATTCAGGGGAGCAACCATGGACCTCACCATCTGGCACAATCCGCGCTGCAGCAAATCCCGCCAAACGCTGGCGATTCTGGAGGAAAAAGGCCTCGCACCCACCGTGCGGCTGTATCTTGAGGACGCGCCAAGTGAGGCCGAAATCAAAGACGCGCTCGCCAAACTGGGCATGGATGACCCGCGCGCACTGATGCGCAAGGGCGAGGATGAGTATAAAGCGAATGGCTGCGCCGACATGGAAGGCGACGCGCTTGTGGCCGCGATGGCCGCCACGCCAAAGCTGATCGAGCGCCCGATCGTGTTCAACGGCGAGAAGGCCAAAATTGGTCGCCCACCCGAGGGCGTGGTAGATATCCTCTAGGGTATCTGAACCGGTTCAGGAAGGGCGTGATTTTCGCGCCCTTTTTTTATGGCAGCGCCAGCCCCCCGCGTATGATCAACAGCAGTCCGACGGCCAGCAGGCCAAGGCCGCTCAGCATATCCATATTGAGGCGGGCGCCAAAGCGGGACCGTGTGGCGCCGTGTGCGATTAGCGCGTAGCCAAAAATGAAAGCCCCATCGATCAGGACGAATGCCGTGCCGTAAATCACCGACTGCATCGCCACGCTAAGCGTTGTGTCGATAAAGCCGGGGAACAGGGCCATGAAAAACACGATGGCCTTCGGGTTGCTCACACACGCCAGAAAGCCGCTCAGGAAGGCTGACCGGTAGGCCGGGGGCTTGGAGGTTTCATCATCCGCTTTCGCGTCCCTGAGACTGCGATAGCCCAGATAGAGAATGTAAAGCCCACCCACGATCTGCAGCCACGGCAGGATTTGGGCGGCGGAGCGGATCAGCACCTCAAGACTGAGAACCGCCACCAGAATATGGACGACTGTACCGAGCGCATCGCCCAGCGTGGTAATGAAGGCAGCTTTCGGTCCATGGCGAACCGCCTGGCTTGAGGCCAGCGCAACAGACGGACCGGGCGAGACGGCGATAAGGAGCGTCGCGGCCAGAAAACCAAGAAAAAGGGCTGTGTTCATTCCCCAAAGCTCCCATCCAGCCTGCGCTCAAGCCGCGGATACCATATGGCCTGCGTAAGCCCGCGCATGCCAAGGAAGACCATCATCGCGATCCAGAGCCCCACCAAGCCAAACCGGTCCGCGAGCGGCCCGATTGATGGTACGAAAACGGCCACGGATACTGCAATGGTGCCGAACATGGCGCGGCCCGCGGTGGCGCCGATATAGATACCGTCATACTGGTAACACCAGGCGCCGATGACCGGTAGCAGGGTGATCACCGGGATCACAGCGGTGGCGGCAGTGCGCACGCTTTCCACGTCTGTCAGCGCGTGAATGAGTGGTGCGCCGCCAAAATAGAAACCGGCGGCATAAAGAAGCGCCATCGCGCCCGACCAGGCCATGCCGTATTTGACCCATTCACGAAACTCGTGCCGGACACCTTTGCCATATGCCGCCCCCGCCAGCGCTTCGGATGCGTAGGCGAAGCCGTCCAGCCCAAGGGCGATCAGCATCATGAAGGTATTCAGCACATGGTGTGCGGCCAGTGCCACTTCGCCCAGCGCCGCGGCTTCGCGCGTCAAGATGGCAAAGGCAAAGATGAGGAGGAGCGTGCGCACAAAGATGAAGCCGTTCACGCTCATCAGCTTTTTCATCTTGGCCGGGTTATAGGTTTCGCTCTCTCGCACGGCCATGGCCAGTTTGCGCAGCCCCAGCGTGCGGCTGATGAACAGGAACCCGAGTGCCACTGCCAGCCATTCCGCGATCAGGGAGCCAAGCGCCACGCCCGCGACGCCCATGTCGAACCCCAGCACGAACAGTAGGCTGAGGGCGGCGTTGGCGATATTGAGCGTCAGCTGCAGATAGAGCGACAGCTTCGCCCGCGCTGTGCCGATGAGGAAGCCATTGATACCGAGCCCCAGAAGGGCGGCGGGGATCGCCCAAAGGCGGATGTCGAAATAGGTGTCGAAAAGCGGCAGCACATCAGCGGGAGGGTCAAGAAACGCGAGCGCCGCAATCCGGAACGGCGTGGACAGCAGCAGGAACACAAGACCCAGCATGGTTGCCAGCATGGTTGCCCGCAGGAGTACCCGCGCCACCTGGTCCTGGTCGTCGCGCCCGTGCGCCTGCGCCACCAGCCCCGTGGTGCTCATGCGCAGGAACCCACAGGCCCAGTAAACATAGCTGAAAAGAAGGGCACCCACACTGACCGCCGCCAGATATTTTGCCGCCGGCAGGTGGCCGATGATCCAGGTGTCGACAAGCCCGACAAGCGGGGCCGACGAATTGGCGATGATAGCTGGTCCGGCGATCGCCCAGATGCGCCTGTGCGGGTGTTTGATCGCAGCCTCTGTCATGGGACAGCCTTTTTGGGCACATTAGGGGCCCTATGGGTGTGCCCTTTTGTGCCATAAGGGCACAATGGGAACGAATGTGTGCCCTTCCTGTCGGCCCCTATTCCGGGCACCGCCCCACGCCCACATATTTGAAGCCTTCGTCCGCCATATTGGCGCGGCCATAGATATTCCTGAGGTCAACCAGCAGGGGTGCCTTCAGAAGGTCTTTGACGCGGCCCAGGTCAAGCGCACGATATTGGTTCCATTCTGTCAGGATTACAAGCGCGTCGGCATTTGTCATGGCATCATAAGGGTCGTCACAAAACTCCATGTTTTCAAGGAGGTCGCGCGCTTCCTCCATGCCTTTCGGGTCATGGGCGGCCACACTCGCGCCTGCTGCCTGCAGCGCCGGGATGATGTCGAGCGAGGGGCTTTCGCGCATGTCGTCGGTGTTGGGTTTGAACGTCAGGCCGAGGATGGCGATCTTTTTGCCGTCAACTGATCCGCCGCAGGCGCGGATGATCTTGTCGGCCATTGCCCGCTTGCGCTCCTCGTTTACCTCAACCACCGAGCGCACGATCCGCATGGGAACCTTGTGTTCGTCCGCCGTGCTTACCAAGGCCCTGGTATCCTTAGGGAAACAGCTGCCGCCATAGCCTGGGCCAGCGTGCAGGAACTTACCGCCGATGCGGGTGTCGAGCCCAATACCCTTGGCGACTTCCTGCACGTCTGCGCCTACTTTTTCGCACAGGTCGGCCATCTCGTTGATGAAGCTGATCTTGGTGGCCAGGAAAGCATTGGCCGCATATTTGATCACTTCTGCCGTCTCGCGACTGGTGAACAATACCGGTGTTTCATTTAGGAACAGCGGGCGATAGAGCTCTCTCAGCACCGCCTGCGCGCGCTCGGTGTCGGCGCCGCACACAACCCGGTTTGGGCGCATGAAATCCTCAATCGCGGCTCCTTCACGCAGGAACTCCGGGTTTGATGCCACGTCAAACAGGGAGGCGTCCAGTTTGGCGGACAGGATGTCCTTGATCCGGGCACCGGTGCCTACCGGAACTGTCGATTTGGTGACCACCACCGTGTAGTCCTTGATATGGTCAGCCGCTTCTTCGACTGCGGCAAAGACATACTGCAGGTCGGCTTGGCCGTCGCCGCGGCGGCTTGGGGTGCCAACAGCGATGAACACGGCCTCAGCCTCTTTCATGGCGGTACCCAGGTCGGTGGTGAAGTGTAGCCGCCCGGCCGCCCGGTTCTTGGCAACCATGCTATCGAGCCCAGGCTCATAAATTGGCATGATATTCTGGTTCAGCGCGTCTATTTTTTTCGGGTCCTTGTCCACACAGGTGACCGTATGACCGAACTCGGAAAAACAGGTGCCTGAAACAAGCCCAACATAGCCGGTGCCAATGACTGCAATTTTCATGATCTATTCCCTGAAACAACGCCTTAGCTGATGTTCATTGCAGCTAGCGACTGGTTCGTCAATGGCGCATGCCATAGCGTGGTGATATTACGCTAATGTGATAGGCTTATTCCGTCACCTCGAAATTTTGCAAAGGGTGGCGTGTCTCTCATCCGTATCTGGATCAGAGAATGTGATCTGCCTGAAGAGTAAGAGCTTGCGGCAAAAGAGTGAAGAACTGGATGACGAAACGCTGGTGACCCATGTTGCCGCGGCCGACAGGGGGGCTTACGCCGTGCTGGTGCACCGCCATGGTCTCCGGTACAGGGCCCTTGCCTACCGTATGCTGGGCGACATGGCGCTGGCGGAAGATCTGGTGCAGGAAGCTTTTGTCAAACTATGGACCCACGCGGACAGGTTTGACGCGAAGAAGGCCAAGTTCACCACCTGGTTTCACCGAATTGTGGTGAACAGGTGCCTGGACGAAAAGCGCAAGCGCACCCCCGATCCGTTGCCGGAGGGTTTTGACCAGCAGGATGAGGCTGACAATGCCGAGGACATCATGGTCACCGACGGCGCCAACAATGTGCTGAGGAACGCGGTCTCAAACTTACCGGAGCGCCAGAGGGTGGCGGTTACGCTTAGCTATTTTGACGGCCTGTCGAACATAGAGGCCGCAGAGGTAATGGATTTGAAGTTGAAGGCCTATGAAAGCCTGCTGATGCGGGCACGGGCGAAGCTCAGGGACGAGCTAGAAGGCAGCAAGAATGGTTTGCTTGCGGTTTTAGGATAGGAGGGCAAAGATGAAGCCCATGACAATTGAAGAGTTTGAACTGGCGCGGGTGGCGCATGGGGTGGACATGGCCGATTGGCCCTCGGATATTGCCGAGCGCGCACGTCAGTTCCTGACAACCGAGGAAGGCGCGGCTTTCGCGGCTGCTGAGTTGTCGCTGGATGCCCAGTTGGCCGATATGGCCGCGCCGAAGGATGCAGACGCTGGCGCCGACGCCTTTCTCGATCGCCTGCTGGACGTACCGGCACAGCATACCCAGGTGATTGAGGGGGGTGATGCCGGGTTCCTGTCCACGCTTACAGGCCTTTACCGAGATTTTCGCAACCTGTTTTCACCTATTGGGGCTTTGTCCCAGGGTCTTGCCTATGCCCTTGTTCTGGTTGTTGGGGTTTTTGTCGGGCTGCAGCAGCCCTATGATGAAGAAAGCTCGCTTGATCTAAGTAGCACGCTTTTCTCAAGCAGTGCCGATTTTTACGTTGGGGATCAATAAGATATGACCGGCAAAATGAAATGGATATTGGTTCTTCTGGCCGCTTCACTTGCGGTTAACCTGTTCATTGGCGGCGTGATCCTTGGGCGCCAGTTCCGCGCTGAAGACGGCCCACGGGGTGCTCCGCGTGAGCGTGTAGAGTTCAACCTCAGGCGTCTCGCGGCGTATCTGCCGGAATCCGAGCAGGATGCCCTCAGGGAAATTCTTCAGGATCACCGCCGCAGCCTGCGAACCCATTTTCGAGACATGCGGCAGAGCGAACAGCGCATCAAGGACCTTCTGGGGGCGGAAAGCGTTGATTTGCCTGCCCTTGAAGCCGCGCTTGAGAGCCATCAGGCCAAGGCGGAAGAGCTCAAGGCTCCGCTGCGTGACATCATACTGAATGTTGTTGCCAAGCTGGACCAGGAGACCCGCAAGGCTCTTGCAGAGGACCTGTTTGAGCGCCGTGGGCCTGGCCCGGAAGGTCGCCCGCTGCGCCGACCAGGCATGGGTGGACCCCCGGACGGCAGGCGCCCACCACCCCCGCCGCGGGACGATGACGAATTCGACCCAAATGACAGGCCGCCGCTACCTGGCACCTAGCCGGTCACATTTTCGTAAAGAATTCACGAAAATTGGCGCAGATGCGGGTTTCATGCTAAAATGCGCGCATGACAAGCGCTAGCACGTTGCCTTCGGTTGGTCCACCGCCGCCGAATATGCGGCGACCCAATGTGCCGGAGGACTTGAAACCAAAGATTGCCACCCGGGCGGAAGAGCTTTCGCGCCCGGCCGTTTATCGTGCGCCCCCTGAAGCCTCACCAGCACCCCAACCCAGGCAGGCAGCTTCAGGGGGTCAGCAAGGCCCTGCAGGGCCGGGCCAAAAGCCCCAAGGCAACAATTCCGCCGTTGCGCTTCAGGTGCTTGAAGGCCAGCAAGCTGCCGCGACTGTTGCTCAAGGGGCTAACAACAGGCCTGTCACACCGCCCAAGCTCGAAGAACAGCAATCGAAGTCTCAGGATATCAAGCTCTCTGGTGAGCTCTCAGAAGAAGACAAGGCATATGTGCGCGAGCTTAGAGCCCGCGACAGAGAAGTGCGGGCACATGAAGCAGCACACGCCACTGCGGGCAGTGGTTACACCAGTTCTCCCAATTTTGAATATGTCAGGGGCCCCGACGGGGTTCAGTATGCCGTTGGCGGGCATGTGAGCATTGACACGAGCACTGTGCCGGATGACCCGGAAGCCACCGTTGCCAAGATGGAAGTCGTTCGCCAGGCAGCACTTGCTCCGGCCCGTCCGTCTGGTCAGGACAGGGCCGTGGCTGCAGCGGCCGAGCAGTCGCTGAGAGCTGCACAGGCGGAACTGCAGGAACAACGTGCCGCAGAACAGCAGGAACAGTTTGAAGGCAGTGATGGGCCGGGCGAGGCCCAAGCTGATGCTTTTGGTTTAGCCGAACAGAATGAAACTGAGGCTGGGGTAGCGCCTGAAGGCCCAGTATTTGGCGTCAATGCGCCGCGGCCAGAGGTTCAGCAACCAACAGCAATCAGCATTGACTTGATCGCCTGATACGTCAGCGGTGGCCGGAACCAACCGCCTCCCCAACAGATTTGAACCCGTCGGCTTTCAAGAGTGCTGCCAGGTCTTTTTTTACCTGATGCACCAGCGCCGGGCCTTCATATACGAGCATGGAATAAAGCTGTACGAGTGAAGCGCCAGCCTTGATCTTGGCATAGGCATCCCGCCCGCTTGCAATCCCACCAACGCCGACAAGCGGCACTTTTCCATCTGTCGCCTGATACATGGCGCTTAAGGTTTCGGTGGATAGGCTCATCAGCGGGGCACCGGAAAGGCCGCCAGTTTCGCCCTTTTGGCTTGAGACAAGCGTGTCAGGGCGGGTGATCGTTGTGTTGGAGACAATCAAACCGTCGATCTCTGTGTTTAGCGCGATGTCTGCAATGTCTGCGATGTCCGCCTCAAGAAGGTCTGGCGCGATCTTGACCAGCATCGGGACATAAGGCTTGCCGCCGCTTATTTTCTTGGCGCGGGCTTCAAGCACCCGGCCGATCAAGTCCTCAAGCGCGGCCTTTGACTGAAGCGCCCGGAGGCCCGGCGTATTCGGGCTTGAGATATTGACGGTGAAATAGTCGCTGAGACCATACAGCTGATTGATGCCCGTTACATAGTCTGCGGTTCGGTCGTCGGCGTCTTTGTTGGCGCCCACGTTGGCGCCGACAGGCTGACGTGTTGCTGGCAAAGCCTTCAGTTGCTTTTCGAAATAGTCGAGGCCCTCGTTATTGAAGCCGAACCTGTTGATCACTGCCCGGTCTTCAGAAAGACGGAACAGCCGCGGTTTGTCGTTGCCAGCTTGGGGTTTTGGCGTAACCGTGCCGGCTTCGGTGAAGCCGAACCCCATTTTCTGGGCCCCCATAACGGCGTCGGCATTCTTGTCAAAACCGGCAGCAAGTCCAACGGGATTGGAAAACTTGAGACCAAAGGCTTCCGTTGCCAGTACAGGGTCGTCGGCCGCACTGCCGAAACTGCCGGTGATGCCTGCTTTGAGCGCGCTTATGGTCAGGTTATGGGCTTTTTCAGGATCCAGCGCGTGGATGAACGGGCGTGCTAGCGGGAACAGGTTAATCATTGCGCAAGTCCTTGAATATGGGGCTAAAATCAAACCCGTCAGCAGACTTCTCAAGGGGCCAAACCTTTGCTACAGCAGCCAAAGGCAGACGACCGTATAAGTGGGGAAACAAGTCGCCGCCGCGTGATGGTTCCCACTTCAACTCACCTTTGGGCAGGCGTTCCGGGTCAACAGCAAGCACGTGAATGATTGTTTCATCCGCAAAGTACCGCGCGGCGGTTTCTGCGACCTGGGTGTCGGACGACAAGTGAATATATCCGTCCTCATGGTCGATCGGTGCACCACCGAACGTGTCGGCATGCTCGGCTTCTTGCCATTCGCCTGGGCGCAGAATTTTAAAAATCATGGCTGACATGTGGTTTGAATAGGCGCTTCGACAGCGGCTTTCAAGCGAATAGTCGCACCAGAACGCGCTACTTGGCCCGTTCTGTGGTTTCCTTTGAAACATCCGAGAAAGACTCGATGCGGCAAGGGGTGCCGCTCCGGGTAATGATATCATCAAACCGGGCGCAAAGCTTACCGTTCACCGGGGTGAAGGACATATATTTGTGGTAGTAGAGTTGCGGGCAATGTCTTTTCAGCCGCAAAAGAACGTCTTTCTGGCCTTGCATCTCAAGGCGCACGAGTTCGTCCGATACGACCCGGTAGCCATTTATCATATCCGTGTTGATGCATTGCTTGTCATCAATAGGCTTGGCATCATTGGTTTCCTGCGCTTGTGCAACAGCAAACGACACCAGGGCCAACACACCGGCGATTGGGACAAACAAAGACAGTCGGCTAACGTCAGGCATCGCGTTCCTCGGATTCAGGCTTGGTTCATGCTGTGAAATTCAAGCTGAACCGATCATGAATTTACACAGTCTTTCGCCAGATAGCACTTGTTTTGACCCCGATTAGTGACGACATTAAGGGTTCAGGCAACGAATTTCCGTCAGGGAGGCAACCGGATGGCAAAAGAGATATGGCTCTGGCTCAAGGAATTGGCAGGCAGGGCAGTTGGCGGCCTTGGTCGCTGGCTCAAGAAGCTGTGGCGTTATCTTGCTGGTTGGCTGTCGACCGTATCGGGGAGCACCTGGCGCAAAGTGGCTGTCGCTGTGCCTGTCCTGTTCTTCCTTTATATCGTTATCGGCATGATGGTGGTTCACCGCGTGGATGACAGCCTTGACGGCGGCCCAAATGTCGCGCCTGGTGGCTCGAATGTGGTGAATACGGTGTCTTATCTCGTGCGGCGCGAGGTGGTCGATAATAACTGGACACCAAACGACCCTGCCTTCTTGCCAGGTTGGTGGCTTGATAATACGCCGAACTACCAGAAAGGCATGATGGGGGCCTTGGCGCGGTTCTCGTTTGAGCTTCGTGACCAGCTTGGGCGCACGCGCGGCTCCAGCGCGGTTGACGAGAACCTGCAGAGAGCTGCGGGTGACCTGTCCAAGGAACCTGATCGCTGGGTGATTGATTTTTCCACATCTCTTCTGCCAACAACGCCGTCTCATACCTACTATAGGGAAGCGATCAAGCAGCTTGATGCCTATAACGCCAGACTGGTTGCAGGAGAGGCTGTGTTTGAACGCAGGGCCGACAATTTCCTGGCCACGCTTGACCGCATTGCGCTCGACCTTGGCGCATCGTCCGCAGCACTTGAGCAGTATGTCGGCGAGAATGCCGGCGGCGTTCTGCCGGACTTTGGCGCAGATGATCTCTTTTATCAGGTGAAAGGCCAGGTTTATGGCTATCTGATGATCCTGAAGGCGCTGAGGCAGGATTTCCCGAATGTGATTGAAAGCCGAGAGCTTGGTTCACTGTATGATGAGCTGCTTGCGTCCATGACAGCGGCGGCGACGCTTGATCCCATGCTGGTGACAAATGGTGCTGCCGACGGCTTTATCGCTAACCATCTGTCTGTTCAGGGGTTTTATCTTCTTCGGGCCCGCACGCAACTGAGGGAAGTCAGTAATATCTTGCTCAAATAACTTGCGGATAGACCGGTCATAAGCCACTCTGGAGTACGAAAAAAGGGGGACTGGCAGAGTGACAGAAGAAATCCACGGGCCGATACGGCCAGTCACGAAACGGGTTCGAAAACTGATGGTTGTGGTGGATGGATCGCCTGAATCCAAGGTCGCCATCCGCTTTGCGGCTGCGCGTGCTGCCCACATCACTGGCGGCGAGCTGATCCTCTTTCACTGTATTCGCCCAGGCGAATTCCAGCACTGGATGGCCGTGGCGGACCGCATGCGTGAGGAAGCGTATGAGGAAGCTGAAGCCCTTTTGGCGGAAGTGTCCGAACGCCTCCACGCTTATTGCGGCGTGACACCCGAGATCATCATTGCCGAGGGCGAGCCTCAGGAAGAAATCAAGAAAAGCATCGATGAACAGAAGGATATCTTCGGCTTGGTGCTCGGTGTCGGGTCGGAAGGTGGGCCGGGGCCGCTGGTGGACTATTTCACCAATGAACTCGCAAGCCAGCTGCCGTGCCCGCTGTTTCTCATTCCAGGCAATATGACGTACGAGCAAGTCGACGCCATGGCCTAGGTTTCAAACTCTATTTTTCCGATTTTATCAGGTCCGGCAGGGCATCCGAAAAGCTTGGGTAAATCAGATTGATGCCCAGGTCTTTTTTGATGCGGTCGTTTCTTACCAGCTTGCTTTCCGCATAAAAGCTTCGCGCCATCGGGCTCATATCCGCCTGTTCCAGCGGGATTTCCGGCGGCGGGGTGATGCCCATTGCTGTCGCTGCTTCCAGGATGACATCCTGCGGCGCACACGGCGCGTCATCGGCCAGGTTAAAGATGCCGGTTGGGCGGGCGCTGTTCATGGCAGCCCAAACGGTCTGGGCGATATCAGACACATGAATACGGCTGAATTTCTGCCCCGGTTTGACAATGCGCCTTGCCTTGCCGTCAAGAAGGGAGCGTACAGCATTACGCCCCGGACCATAGATGCCCGCCAGGCGGAAGATGTGGAGTGATGCGCCAAACGTGTCTGCGACCTGCCGCCAGCAGTTTTCCGCTTCTACCCGGCGCTTGCCGCGATCCAGGCTGGGGGCTGGTGGTGTGTCTTCATCCACCCAGGCGCCGCCATGATCGCCATAGACATTGGTGCTGGAAAGATAGCCGATCCACTTGGGTGCATTAAGTTGTCCCAGGTGACTTTCAAGCAACCGCAGGACAGGGTCCCCTTCCGCATTCGGTGCGGTGGACACCAGCCAGTGTGTTACATCTTCAAGCGCCGCTTTGAGGTCATCTGCGTTAAACGCAACAGGCGCGATGCCGAGCGCCTTGAGCTCTTCCACCTTGTCAGGGTTTCGGTAGGTGCCGCTCACTGTCCAGCCGGCATCCAATGCCTTTTTTGCAATGGCTCGGGCGCTGAAGCCCGGCCCGAAGATCATAAGGTGGGGATTATTCGACATGAAGATCACTTACTGCCTTGAAATTGCCACGCGCATTGCGCATTTTCCCTGCCATGAAAACAAAAGCCAGCATAACCATTTTCCTCCTGGTTGCCAGTACGGTTGCAATCACGTCTTTGACAGGTGCTGCGGCCGCCCGGTCCGCAGTCAAGGATGAAGACCGATACGCCAATTGCATGGATATGGCGGACCGGTCACCCGACAAGGGCATCAATCTGGCATTGGCCTGGATTGCAGATGGCGGCGGGGTGCCGGCGCGCCACTGTGAAGCCTATGGCCTTGCACGCTTGGGTGAACATGCGGAAGCTGCGGCCCGGTTCCTGAAAATCGCGGAAGACATGCGCATTGGCCGGGACATGCCGATCCGGATGGGTAAACGCATTGTTGCCAGTGCGCCAATGCTTGCTGACATGTATGGCCAGGCCGCGAACGCCTGGTTGCTCGCGGACGAACTGGTCCGCGCCGAAGATGCCATTGATCTCGCGCTAACACTTGCACCCAAAAACACGCCGCAGGAATATGAACTGGTTTTGGACAGGGCACGCATTGCAGCTGCGGACGAGGATTTCCAGCTCGCGCTCAGGGACCTTGACTATGTCTTGAAGGGTGATCCGGGCAGGAAGGACATTCTGGTGCTGGTGGCCGCTGCCGCTCGTGGCGTGGGTGATTATGGCCGCGCCAACCAGGCCCTTGAAGCCTTTCAGGCGGTATTCCCGAATAACGCAACGGGCTATCTGGAACTCGGAAACCTGAGGCACGCGGAGGGCGACAGGAAAGCCGCCCGGCAGGCGTGGCTCAAGGTATTGCTTCTTGAGGATCAGGGGCCGAGCGCCGATGCTGCGCGGGCTAATATTCAGAAAATGGATGTGCAGGCAGCGGACACGCCAGCAGGCTAGAAGCTCACTTTCGCCTCATAGAGGTCCGGCAGGTTATTCTCAAACAGAACGGCGTCGCCTGCTTTCCAGTGGCTGCGCACCCATGTTTCGGCATCTTCCTGTTTTGCGAAAGTCATGACCGTGACATGCCCGTCATTGGCTTTCTCCAGCGCTTTCACAAAGGTGGGGATGCGGTCCGGCGTCACGACTGCAACGATATCGCAGTGCCTTGCCGCCAGCGCGCCCAAATGGGCGTGTTCTTCTTCGTGCTTGTCGCCCAGTTCTACCATGCCAGGGGTCACAAGGATGCGCCTGCCGCCCTCATTCACCAGTACATCAAGTGTTTCAAGGGCTGCAGCGAACCCCACAGGGTTTGAGTTGTAGGCGTCGTTGATAATCGTGGGCTGGCCTTTGCTGCGGCTTACTTCCAGCCGGTGCCTGATCTGCGGCATGCTTGCCAGCCCGCCTTTGATGGCGGCCCACGGCAGGCCAAGGGCCCGTGCGGTCGCGGCTGCAAGGGCAATGTTGCCCGCTTGGTGGCGCCCATACAGGGGCACCTTGAGAGCATGTTTTTCACCGCCTTCAGTGACATGCACAGTAAGTCCGTCTTTGGTGGCGTCGAAGCCGTCAAACGAGACATCCTTGCCTTCACCCACCAGTGTATAGGGGCCTTTGACAGCCGCCATGCGTTCGTCCAGCAGCCGGTCTTCGATACCGGCGCAATTCACCACAACCTTACCGCCTCGCGCGAAGGCTGCTTCGGCAATCTCGAATTTGGCGCGGGCCACAGTCTCAAGCGACTTGAAGCGTTCATAATGCGCGGCCCCCACAGCCGTAATCAGCGATACATCCGGCGGCGTCAGCGCGCACAGCCGGGCGATGGAACCGGGGCCATAAGCGCCCATTTCAACGATGAAAAACTGGTGTTCCGGCTTTAGCTGTTCGCGGATCACCCGCGTGATGCCCATGTCTGTGTTGACACTGCCTGGGGTCGCAAGCGTTGGTGCTGCAGCTGCCAGAATATGGTTCAGAATATGCTTGGTGGATGTCTTGCCAAACGACCCGGTGATGGCAATCACTTTGGGTTGCAGCTCAGCAAACTTATCAATAGCCTCCTGCCTGAATTTGGCTTTGACACGTTCTTCGGCGGGTTCAAGAAGCTTGTTGGCAAGTACCAGCATCATGGGCGGCGCCTGCACGAAACCGAGAAGAAGGACAGCCAGCAGGACAGCTTCCCAGTTGAAAGTCATGGCTGCAAAGCCGATGCCGGACCGGTCCAGTTGAAGGGCATAATTGGTGCCTTGCGGCGCCAGTTGCGCCGCCAGCACAATAATCACCAGCAAAGCAGCAGAAAGCCCCATATAGACCGTAAGGATGCGCTTGACCCGCGCAGTTTGTACCAACGGCTTCTTGGATTGCGTGCGGATGGCGCGGGAGCGCAGAACACCGTGGCCAAAACCCAGGAAAATCGGAACCCAGCCGATTGCCAGCAGGATTGTGGCAAGGTCCGTCATTTCTGACAGGACAGGCAGGTGCGGAACTATGCCAGCAAGAATAGCCAGGACCAGCCATGCACTCGTACGCTGGTCATAAGCTTTGTTGTCATGAAGCCAGTTGAAAAAACGCGGTGCGTCATATTCTTCCTGCTGGAAGAACATCATAAGCGCCAGGCCGCGCTCATAGGCAAAGTAGAGCGCTGCGAGGGCTGCAAGTGCAGGCCAAAGATAAGGCATAATCGCGTCAATCATCTCGAACATCCTTTAGGAAGGATTTGATCAGTGCCTGACATTGGTAGGCACCGCGGGTCAGGATATCCCAATGGTTGAAGCCCTTCACTTCGGTGAAGCGGGCGATGGGCATCAACTGTTCATACTTGCGCCCGATCTCGGGTGGCGCTTCCGTATCGTCAGAGCCATAGATCAAAAGAGCAGGGCAACGCACGGCCTTGGCTTCCTGTATCAGGTTTTCATTCACCACCTTCACAAAGGTTTGGCGCAAGGGGCCTGCGTTTTTGTAATCTGCGCTGCCAAAACGTTTCGCATAGGCTTCACGGAAACTGGTGCCAAACAGTTTGTCGGAAAATCCGGCCAGACGACCAATGAGTTTAAGTGTTGCGGCTCGCAGCCGAAAAGCCAGAGATCGCCGGCGCTTGAGTCCAGCACCACCAATCAGCACGATGGCTTTCACCAGGTGCGGGTGCCTTGCGGCCATCTGGACAGAAACCCGACCACCAAAACTGTGGCCGATAAAAATATGTTGTTGGGGGCCGATCTTCTCAAGTTCAAGCGCCAGGGCATCCGCATAATCTTCTGTCCCAGCACCGTCCGGCAGCCGGTCTGTCTGGCCGAAACCCGGCTGGTCGTAGATCCGGTGGCATCCTTCGGTCTTGAAAAGGTCCGCGAGCCGCATCATGGATGCGCCATCCTGACCCCAGCCATGAAGCCATACGAAGGATTGGCCCTCGCCGTCTGTCACTTCTGTGCCGACCTCTTGATAATGCCACTTTGGGGTGTTCGCGGTCATGCGGGATACCTGCGTCAGTCCTTGCTCATGAAAATCGTGGCGCCGCCCAGGCCTTTGTCTGTACTGCCGAGCCTGTCGGCAGACAGGCGAAAGCCTTCCTCCACGATTGCCGATGTGAGCTCCAGGAAGGTCATGGGCTCTGCCGCCGCTTCCCAAAGGAAATAGGCGAAAGAACCAGGGATGGTGTTAACCTCATTGAGCCACAATTCGCCGCTTTCACTGTTCGACAGGAAATCTATGCGCACACTGCCGCCAAGCGACAGAAGATCAAACATGCGGCTTGCGCTGTCGCGGATGAAGCGCTCCTGCTCGGGCTTGAGATCTGCAGGGTTCAGCTCTCGATTGAGGGAGGCCATACCTTCGCTTGGGCCTGTGTCGAGCTTGGGGCCACCCGGCTCGCCGCCAGCCAGATACTTGTTCTTGAAATCAAGCAACTCGGCCTCGCGCAGGGGACGCTCGATCGCTGAAGTAACAATAGCGCCCGAAGCTTCCCGGCGCGCTGCGATATTATATTCTGTCAGGTTGGCGACAAAGGGCTCGACGATCACGCGGCTGTCGAGCCTAAAGGCGGACATGAGCGCAGCGATGAGACCGTCCATATCGTCGGCCTTGCCCACACCCACGCTGGAGCCCAGATTGCAGGGCTTGACGATATAGGGGAAAGCGATATCGCCAAAGGCGCCCTTGAGCTGGCCTTCAAGGATATCGGGGTCAAGGAAGGTACCCTTCGCCGGGCGCGTGAGAGCAAGCTCGGGCAGTACGTTGATGCCGCCTGCGCGCGCCACCGATTTGGCGAATATCTTGTCCATCGTGGCTGCAGCCCCCAAAGACCGGCAGCCCGCGAACGGGATATCGGCAAACTCAAGCATCCCCTGCAGCGAGCCGTCTTCGCCGTTTGATCCGTGGATCGCAGGCACCATCAGGTCGAACGGGACCACGGTGCGTTTCTCGCCCATCAGGCCCTTGGTGAAGGACACCAGCTGCGGCCGACCGTTTGCGGGTGTTGCCAGGTCCAGCATCACTTGCCGCAGGTACTTGTGTTTGTCGCTTTTGAGCGGATAGTGCGCCCGCTTGGTGAGCGCGTCACCGGTCCACCACTGGCCCAGCGGGTCCACATAGATGGGCAGGCCGTCATACTGACCGGGATCAAGCGCTTCAAGAAACTGCAAGCCTGTGAGCACGCTGACGTCATGCTCCACGCTTCTTCCGCCAAAAATGACTGCAATGACCTTCTTCTGGGCCACGGGCGCTCCCCCTTAATGAAACCAAAACTGTGCCCGGCCAGCCATCAGCCACCGGGCTTCTTATTCATGTAGCCAATTAGTGGCTTTTGGGCAAAGGCTAATCCAAGCCCAAGGCCACTAAAAGCGCAAAGCTTGGCACTTTGATGGCAGGGATGGGGCGCTGATTTGTGATCGGGCGGCGGCCTTCACCAAGCTGTCAATTGACGACAGGCGCAAAAACCCTAAACTTCCCGCCAACGGATACAGAACAAACTTAGACAAGTTTTGGGAGCATGAGATGAAGAAATCGATCTGGGCCAAAGCCCTGGTGGGCGGGGCACTGCTTGCGGGCCTGACCGGCGGCACCTTTGCGCAGGACTGGGACAAGGTTGAAATCAAGACACAGCCGCTCCGAGGCGGACTTTATGCCCTTTATGGTCAAGGGGGAAACCTTGGCCTGTCGGTGGGCGAGGACGGTATCATCCTGATTGATGATCAGTACGCTCCGCTTACGGGCAAGATTAAGGCGGCGATCACGGCAATCTCTGACGCGCCAATCCGCTATGTGATCAACACCCACTTTCACGGGGATCATACAGGCGGCAACGAAAATCTGGGCGATGCGGCAGTGATTGTGGCGCATGACAATGTCCGCCAGCGCCTGAGCGAAGGCGCCTTTATCAAATCATTTGGCATGAAGATGGACCCCCAGCCCAAGGTGGCGCTGCCCTCCATCACTTTCAATTCGGAAATGTCGCTGCATATGAACGGCGACGATGCACGGATCATTTTTGTCAAGAACGCCCACACGGATGGCGACAGCATCATCCATTTCCAAAGCTCGAACGTGATCCATATGGGGGATATCATGTTTAACGGCATGTTCCCTTTCATTGATGTGGACAATGGCGGCGATATCGACGGTGTGCTGGCAGGGCTCGACATGGCCATCGCAGCTGCGGATGACGAGACCATTGTGATCCCGGGCCACGGCCAGGTGACGGACAAAGCCGGGCTAGTGACCTACCGCCAGACGATGGCTGAACTGAGGGACATTGTCGCGAAGCTGAAGGCGGACGGCAAAACGCTTGAGGAAGTTGAAGCCATGGACCCCTTCAAGGACTATGACCTGATCCAGTTCAGCGACGGCTGGGCCAGTAAAGTCGCGGGTTTTATCTATAAAAGCCTGTAGGCACCCCGCTTATTCCGAACACATAAAAGGCCGCCTTGCGGGGCGGCCTGGCCATCGTTTTCAGGAAGGCATTTCAGGCTGAAATAACGTGAGAATTTTGGGCGCCTTGGTCTAAAGCGCCAGCTTGACTATCCAGCCGCAAGGTTCGTTCGCACGGGGTTCAGTTTCATCCTGCTAGAGAAAGCCGCTGGCCGGGTTTTGGTATGTTTATATGCATTCCAGCTACTTGTTGCTGGCTGATACGCTAACAAGTAGCCATGTGCCCGAGACTTTTGACCAAACCTGGGTACCCCCGCCAGCAACAGAGAGCTTTTCGCCTGATCGCAACAGCATCTGTTGCTCATATTCATTGACCAATATTGCAGTTTGAGAATCGACTGTGGTGATTTGTACCACTGGAAATTTCAGGTCCAGCACTTTTTCAACAGCATCGAAACCAGGTCTGACAGACACAGAGAAATCATCTAGCGATCGCCAAACAGTGCCATCTGCGTTCAGGCCAGAGAAAATCGCTTTATCGAAAAAGGCAATATAGCGATCGTAATCCAGATCAGCCGCGGCATCTGCAAGGCTGTTGAATTTCTGTAATACCTGTTCTTCCACTTGTTCTTCCACTTGGGCTTCTTCAACATCCTTGGCCTGTGCCTGGTTGTCGGCAAAGATCATTATTGTGATCAGGAAGGCCATTGTTTTTCTGACAATCAATTTCATTGTTTGGTCCCAATCACCAGCAAAGTTGTCATGCCTGTTCCGGTACAGAGTTGCTCTATAGCGTACGGCTTCACCCTGTCCCAACACAAAATAAAAAGCCCCGGCGGTTGGCCGGGGCATTGGTCACTCATGTAGCGGGGTTTATTTGCCCGTATCGTCCAGGTCGACCCGGATATGGCGGGTTACGCCTGATGGCCCGGGGAAGTCCACAAACAGCGCTTCAGCGAGCAGCGGCACAACCTCGGGCACGGCTTTGGTGCGGGTTTCGGTTTCCGCGCGGCCCTCAAAGAGGAGCGTGCCGTCGGGTTTCCGGACTTCCATCACCAGCGTGGCGGTATAAACCGTGCGCGCCACCACTTCGGTGTTGTGGCGGTAGAAGGGGTCATACGGGTCCCAGAAATAGCCATAATGCCAATAGCTGCGCCAATAGAAGGGGCGTGGGCCTGCGAAGCCCGGACGGGTGTCCAGCTTTTCGCGGCCATCGTTGATCATGACATCGAAGCCAACGATCAGGTCGGGCTTGCCATTGCCGGCCTGCTCATAACCTTCAAGGCGCAGGTGATTGCCAAGAATCGCGGCATACTGGCGAAACTCCAGGCTGTCCTGCTTCGCCTCGTCCATTGGCAGGATGGAAACCTTTTCCCCGCTCGGGGCCGGGAGTTCGTGGAAGGTGGCCACGTCACTTCGGAAGGTATTGGTGCAGGCTGCCACGGCGAGCGCCATAGCGCCGGCCAGGACAGGTTTCAATCGGGACATGAATGCAGTCATAAGCCTCTCTCTCCAATTACCGTCACTCTAGCAGGCCTTGCTGTGTTCGCAAGGGCAGAGCGCGGGTCTTGGTGCAGTTTTACCAGAGGCTGGCTGAACGGAAACTGAACGCCGTGTGCGTTCCCGCTTTTGTCATTCGCCGGCTTGACCGGCGAATCTATATTTTATGCTGTTGCGGGCGGTGGACTCGCCGATCAGGTGGCTGGTGACGAGGAGGGTATCCTAAGCAAGGAAGCCAACGGCCTTCTTGACGTCCGCAAGGATCGGCTCTGCGATGGCCTGCGCCTTTTCGCCGCCTTCTTTTAGGATGCTGTCGATATAGGCCGGGTCATCCATCAGGCGTGTCATCTCGTTGGTGATGGGGGCGACTTTGTCGACCACCACTTCAGTGAGCGCCTTCTTGAAGTCGCCAAAGCCCTTGCCTTCAAACTGGCCACAGACCGCGTCGCGGCTCATATCCATCAGCGCCGCATAAATGCCCACAAGGTTCTGGGCTTCAGGGCGGCCCTCAAGGTCTTTCGCCAGCGCAGGCAGCAGCTCAGCGTCCGTTTTCGCCTTGCGGATCTTCAGCGCCAGCGTGTCGGCGTCATCGTTCAGGTTGATGCGGCTATATTCCGATGGGTCTGATTTGGACATCTTCTTGGTGCCGTCCCGCAGGCTCATCACCCGCGCGCCTTCGCCCATGATCACAGGCTCTGTCAGCGGGAACAGCTCGATGCCGAAATCGTTGTTGAACTTCTGCGCGATATCACGGGTCAGCTCCAGGTGCTGCTTCTGGTCTTCGCCCACCGGCACGTGCGTGGCTTTATACAGAAGAATATCCGCCGCCATCAGGTTCGGATAAACATAGAGTCCCACGGACGCATTTTCGCGGTTCTTGCCCGCCTTGTCCTTGAACTGGGTCATGCGGTTCAGCCAGCCAATCCGCGCCACACAGTTGAAAATCCACGCGAGCTCCGCGTGGCCGGGCACCCGGCTTTGGTTGAAAAGGATGGATTTCGATGGGTCTACGCCAGAGGCAATATATGCGGCAGCCGCTTCACGCACCTGGTCCTTGAGGCTCTCCGGGTCTTGCCAGACAGTGATCGCGTGCATGTCAACGACGCAGTAAATGCATTCATAGTCGTCCTGCAGATGGGCCCAGTTGCGGAAGGCACCAAGATAGTTGCCGAGATGCATATTGCCGCTGGGCTGGGCGCCCGAAAAAACACGATTGGTCACTTGTCTG
>Ga0209273_10000960_pt1 | contig 29584 bp, 26 predicted proteins | sample tdAd471_FD_187126 | JGI IMG/M metagenome (GOLD analysis project Ga0209273, IMG submission 187126) | Marine sediment microbial communities from the Atlantic coast under amendment with organic carbon and nitrate - tdAd47.1 (SPAdes)... | ecosystem: Environmental > Aquatic > Marine > Coastal >...
CCCCTCAAGCCGCAACCACAGCGCTTCACTCACAACAAACCGGTTCGGGTCCACACCTTCGCTCCCAAAAGGGAGCTTGAATCACGTCTCAGCGCAAAATGAAACCCCTATTGTCCACAGACCTTAGGGGTTTTGCACTGATTGTTATGCATAAAGTAAAGAGCCAATATCATGTCAACACAAACAATATAGACCTTCGGGCGCACAGTAAAAATGAAAAATAACTCAAATAATAATATTTGAGCAAGGGAAGGAATTGCATGAATATGATGAGCCGCCCGGGTCAACGGGCAGGCCGGGGGGCCGCAACTGAAATCAAGTCTCAGCGTTATGATGTAATGATATGTGTTTCTGTCAATGAAGCACAGCGTCTTTGGCGTGCCGCCGCCGCCTATGCCTTAACCTATGAGAATTGTAGTGATCTCGATGTTGAGGATATGCTGGGGCCGATGGAAGACCCGTCGGTCAGCGCTTGTCTGACCATGCTGATCGGCCCGCGCGATATTCCGGGCTGTCTGTTCGAAAGCTTTGCTCTTGTTCCGGTTGACACAGCTGCAGCGCATGCGGGTCATAGCGAGGTGCAACAGGCGCGCAAAGACCGTTCATCCTCTCTGGCCCGGGTCAAGTCGATTGTGCATCCGGAAAAACAAATGTCATACGGGCGGAAATAATTACCCCGCTGCCCATGGTATGACATTGATCCGGCTGCGATGGATTACCTGATACCGCGCCGGCTTATACCCAGTCATTCAACCCGTGCTTTCCCACGCCGCACAGGGTAAAATGACTGGGTTTTTTTGTCTTGTTTCGGCATAAAAAATGGAGCCAGCGGACAAAGTGGGGGGACAGGTCCGCTGGCTCCTTGGCACGCAATCTGATCGTGTCAGAGCGGGTAAGGCAGCATCCCGGTTTGGGGACTGGACTGGCTGGAATGACACCTCACAAACATATTATAGGATGAATGCTGTTTCATAGGGCGATGCTGCTGTATATTATTCACACCATGCTGATTATATTCACGAAAGTGGCAATGTGACATCGCGCAAGGCGTCGGCTGCTATGACAACACCGCTTACCGAAAGGCTCAATGTGCCGTCGCGGGAGGATACGGCCTCTATGCGTCCGCTGGCTTCGATGTTCGTGGCAATTGCTTCATTGTTCGCGTCGCGCGCTTCCAGCGTCAGGCTATAGGCGCCCGGTGCCGCCTGTGTTCCGGTTTCGAGCTGCCCACCCCATGTCAGGCTGCTGGCATCTTCGGGCAATATTTGGGTGGAGACGATCTTGCCTGATGCGTCACTGATGGTAGCGATCAGGCTGGCAGGGGCGCGCTGCGCTGTCCAGTGCCAGCGTGCCGGGGTTTCGGCGCCGAGGCCCGCTATGGCGCTGGCATAGCTTACATCGTGGCCGATGAGCGCCGAGGTCTGGATCATGTCCTGGCTGGAGAGGCGCGCCACTATGTCCCTGAGCGCTGAGGTTTGCTGGATCGATTGCTCGACCTGCGAATATTGCACGAGCTGCTGGGTATATTGGCTGGTGTCCATCGGATCGAGCGGATCCTGATTTTGCATCTGGCTGGTGAGCAGGCGCAGGAACATCGTATAATCTCCCGACAATTTGCTGAGTGCCGTCTCGGGATTGCCAAGGGCCGTGCTGTTTTGCGCGGCAACAGGATTGGTAGCCATAATATTTCCTCTTCAGGTAATCAGGTTGACCGCGCTGTTATTGCGCAGGCGACGATAGTCCGGTGCGGTTTCGGTGGCGCTGGACAAGGTTTGTGCATCATTGTCGTTAAAGCCTTCCTGCAGGGCTGACCGATGCGTCGCAGCGCTATGCTGCTGCCCTTGCCCGCCATTCTGGCTGCGACTTTCAAACTGGAAGGAGTGTGCATCCGTACTCACGCCCGCCTGACCCAATGCACGGAACAGGTCGGCGCTGTCGCGGCGGAGCATGTCGAGCGTGGCCGGGTTGCTGGCGAGCAGGGATGCGCGCAGTGGTGCGCCGTCTTCAAAGGTCAGTTTTATTTCGATGCGCCCATGTTCGGGTGGGTCGAGCCGCAGCATCAGCGTTTCTGAGCGCGCATCAGCGCTTTGATGGGTGTGACGGGCAATGGCGACGGCCAGCTCTTCACCGAAACGGCCGGGCTGAGTCGAAACGGGCTTGCCGGGTGCGGCGTTCTGGCTGGCCGAGCTGTCTGTCACTATGTCGGGCAGGGTGATCATGGCAAGTGGGTCGCCTGATTTCGGTTGCGCGGATGTGATACTGGCCGGGCTTTGCGGAATACCACTGGTTTCCGCTATGCGTGGCGCTTGTGTCGCCGGTGGGGTGATTGTGGTTGTCTGCGTCATGCTGCGCTGTGCATCGCTTGCCGACGGAGCGGTCGTTTGCGATGGGACCACTTCGGTAGTGCCCTGACGCGAGATGAGCGAGGCGTCGAGGGATGATGCCCCATTATTGCGTGGCTTGGTCTGCGTGCTTTGCTTGCCGGGAGACGGGGGCCCTTCGCCTGCCATCACCGTAGCGGTGATCGGCCCTGTCGGCCCGGTTTTTGCCGGTTGGGTCTGTGAAGGTTCGGCTATGGTCTGCTCAGGCATTTCCGTCGGTGTCGCTTCCTCTTGCGATACATTTACGGCTTCGCTTTCGTCACCTTGTGCCGGACTGGGCATATCAGCATTGGTGAGAGCGGGTGTTTTTACGACCTCGTTGCCCATATTTGGCTGTGGTGCCATAATGCCGGGGGCCTCGGCGCTGTCGTGCTGGTCCGTTTTCTCCGGTAAGGTGGGTGCTTTTTTGTGTGCGGATGCTTTGGCCGGATGTGCCAGAGGCTTGGGCAGGTCTGTAATAGCCGTATCATGTATATCAGCGACCTCACCGGCGTCTGGCAATGGCTTGGCAGCAAGAGGTGTGGGTTCCGTCAGGGTAGACACAGACAGGTCAGGCGTTGTTGTCGCCGCGCTTTCGCTTTCAATGACAGCATCGGGGTTTAGACCAGAAACCGGGCGCAACACCAGGGGGGCAGACACCAGCTTGGCCTCGTCTTTTTGCCCGGCTGTAGCGGGCGTCGTCGCCGGGTTTGCAATAGTGACCGCAGGCGTCGCGGCCGATGCACCGCTTGCAGTGCTGGGGGCAAGCGTTGGTGCGATCAGGGCCATGAAGCTGGCTGCACTGTCATTGGCGGGCGCTGGCGTGCCCAATGATTGCATGGGGGGCGTTGTAGTCGGGATGATGCTATCGGGTGTCATATGGGCCTTGTCTGCGCGCATTGCCGGTTCTCTCATTATAGGATGGTTGGACCTCATCCGATCATCCCCAAGGCGCGAATGCGCGCGCGCGGGTGGATCTCATTTTGCGAGAGCACGACCGTTGCCGGGCGCACCCGCTCGATGATCGAACGCACGAACGGGCGGATTGCCGGATTGGTGAGGATACAGGGTATCTCGCCCTCGGTGGCCATGCGATCATAGCTTTCGCGGATATGCGCGATGAACCCTTGCAGGCTGCTCGGCGCCATGGCGAGCTGGCGATCATCGCCTTCACCCATGATGCTCTCGCTGAACTCCTGGTCCCAGCGCGCCGAAAGGGTAAGCACCGGGATCGCGCCTTCGCGACTGTTGGCTGAGCTGATCTGGCGGGCGAGGCGGGCGCGGACATGCTCGGTCATCTGCGTGAGGTTTGTGGTGAGCGGTGCGGCTTCGGCAATGCCTTCGAGGATGGTCGGCAAGTCGCGGATCGACACGCCCTCGGCGAGCAAATTCTGCAAAATGCGCTGGATACCGGAGACGGAGAGTCGCGCGGGTACAATGTCGGCGAGCAGCTTTTCCATATCCTTGTGCACATCGGAGAGCAGCTTCTGTACTTCGGCATAGGTCAGCAGATCGGCGATATTGTCCTTCACCACTTCGGTCAGATGCGTGGTGATGATGGTGCCGCAATCGACCATCGTCAGGCCGCGTATCCCGGCTTCATCGCGCAGTTCCTTGGCGATCCAGAGCGCGGGCAGGTTGAACACCGGTTCATAGGTTTTTTCGCCAGACAGACCCAGATCGCCACCGTCCGGGTTGATGACGAGCAACCGGTCGATCCGTGCTTCGCCCTTGCCGACTTCTGTCTCGCGCACATGGATGACATAGTCATTCGCGCCCAGCGCCATATTGTCGAGAATGCGCACCGGTGGCAGCACGAAGCCATAATCGCTCGCCATCTGCCGTCGCAATGCGCGCACCTGATCGTCGAGCCGTTGTTCGGTGCCTTCATCATCAACCAGCGGCAGCAATGCATAGCCGATCTCGATACGCACCGGGTCTATGGCGAGCGTTTCGGCTATCGGCTCCTCGGTGATGGCGGGCGGAGCGTTGGCGGCTTCCTCTTCGGCATGGCGCGCAATGCGCTGTTGGTTTGCACGCCTGCCCAGCTCCCACGCGATCCACCCGCACCCGCTCCCCATCAGCGCGAAGGGCAGGAAGGGCAGGCCGGGCAAGAGGGCGAGCGTGACCAGCAGCACAGAGGTCATGCCAAAGGCTTTGGGGAAGCGGCCCAACTGGTCGGAAAGCGCCGCGCCTGCGCGCTCGCGTAAACCGCCCTTGGAGACGAGCAGGCCCGCTGCGGTCGAGACGATGAGCGCCGGGATCTGGCTGACCAGCCCATCGCCAACGGTCAGGATCGTATAGCTGTTGAACGCCACGCCAAATTCCACACCATGAATGGCAACGCCGACGATGAGGCCGACAATCACATTGACCGCCGTGATGATCAGGCCCGCTATCGCATCGCCTTTGACGAATTTGCTTGCGCCATCCATCGCGCCGAAAAAGCCGCTTTCCGCCTCTAGCTCGGCGCGGCGCGTGCGGGCCTGGGTTTCGTCGATCATCCCGGCATTAAGGTCAGCGTCGATCGCCATCTGCTTGCCGGGCATGGCGTCCAGACTGAAGCGCGCGGCAACCTCGGCGATGCGCCCGGCGCCTTTGGTGATCACCACGAAATTGATGATGATGAGGATGAGGAATATGGTGAGGCCGATCACCGTTTGCCCGCCCATCAGAAACTCGCCAAAGGCCGCGATCACACCGCCTGCCGCGTCTGGTCCTTCATGCCCATGGCCCAATATGAGGCGCGTGGAGGCGAGGTTGAGGCCGAGGCGCAACATGGTCGCGATCAGCAATATGGTCGGGAAGGCGGAGAGTTCGAGCGGCTTTTCGATAAACAGCGAGGTCATCAATATCATCACGGCAAAGGTGATGGAGAGCGTCAGGCCGATGTCCAGCAGCCAGCCGGGCATTGGCAATATCAGCATCGCTATGATGACGATGACCGAGAGCGCAAGAGCAATATCGCGCTCGCTGCCGATGCGCTGGAGAAGGAGGTTCAGGCGCTCATGCATGGTGAGCAGACATAGCGCTTAATAGGGGGCGTTCGCTTCGAGCGCAGCCGAGAAACATCCAGCGGTGTCTCGACTGCGCTCGACACGAACGAGAGCGGGTGTGGGGGGAGCAGTACAATGTTCACCGCACTGCATAGCCCGCTGCAGAAAATTCGCGCAGCTTGTTGCGCATGGTGCGCACGGAAATACCGAGGATGGCTGATGCGCTGGTACGGTTGCCGTCGCAGCGTTCCAGCGTCTTGAGGATGAGATCGCGCTCGACGGCCGCGACGCTCTGGCCGATCAGCGCGTCTATCCCGCTCGTCTGTCCATTGTCTGTTGTTTCCTGCGCCGCCACCGTCATCAGCGCGGCAGCGATCAGCTCGCTGTCTGGCGGCAGCGGCACATAATCTCGCGCGCCTGCATGGATCGCGGCCACCGCCACTGACGCAGGCGCATCGATCCCGCAGGCGATCACCGGCGTGTCGATCTGCTCTGTCTTCAGCACCGCGATAAAGCGCGCAATGTCGAGCCGCACATCGACCATGGCGAGATCGCCGCCCTGATTGCGCAGATGGTCGAGCGCGCCTTCGATATTGGCTGCGAGAGACACACCGGCCCCCGCACTCAGCGCCATTTCAGCCGCGCGAGACAGCGCGCTGCCCGGTTCCCCCGCGAGGATCAGGCGGATTGGTCGGCTGGATGGTTCGGTGCGGGGCTGGGTCATGCGTCCTGCTTCACGATTTCGGTCAGCGTGACGCCCAATGCGCCGTCGATCATGACGATCTCACCACGCGCGATCATCCGGTCGTTGACGAGTATGTCGATCGGCTCGCCCACGCGGCGGTCCAGCTCGAACACATAGCCGGGATGCATGGCGACCAGCTCGGAGATCGGCATTTTTGCGCGGCCCAGCACGGCCTGCACCTTGACCGGCACATCGAACACCGCGTCGAGTGCATGGCCATCGCTGCCTTGTGCGTTTGTATCGCCTCCGCCCAGCTCCTCATTAAAACCGCCGCCGGGCGGGTCAGGCAGGTCGTCAAAATCCATGTCCATGCCTGTTGGCTCGCCGCTCGCAGCCGGTGGTTCGTCGCTCGGCACCAGCTCGTTGCCAGCCCCTTCCTCTGGAGCAACCGGCATGTCTTCCGTACCATCCAAAGCGGCTTCATCTACCGGTATCAGGCCTTCCTCATCCTCGGATTTCGGGATTTCTGGCGGATCATTCTGTTCTTCCATCATTTCACCTTCATGCGTTCATCCACTGACGAATGACCGAAGCCGATTCCGCCGGGCTGTTGGTGATTGTTTCGCCAATGCGCTTGAGCGACGAGGCTTTGATCCCGCCCTCGACCTGCGCCAGCGCTATTTCCTGATCGAGCTGCGCCATATGCGACGGGTTGGCCATATTGGGCAGGCCCGGCGTATCCGGGTCATCGCTATCGAGCGCAGGCAGAGGTGTTTCGCCATTCTCATCCACTTCACCCGGCAGCGCGATGCCATCGGTCGTGCGGCGATTTTGGAGCGCAGCGCTTGCAGCCGTATTGCTCCCGCCTGCGCCGGCCTTGCCGCGCACGACCTTCATGATGAACAGGCCGACAGCGGCAACCACGAGCAGCTCGATGATTGGAAAAATCCTGTTGGCTGGTACATAAGAGAGAATGTCGAAACCGGGGTCTTCTGCTTCTTCCAGCGCGGCAAAGGCCATAGCTTCGACGATCACATTATCCCCGCGTTCAGCGTCAAAACCGACGGCATTTTCGACGATCCGGGTCATCTTCTGCATCTGTTCGGGGGGCAGTGGCTCCGCGCCGGGGTCTACCATCACCGCGACCGTCAGGCGGCGTACCGCGCCGGGCGCGCGCATGACGACGCTGTCCGTTCGGCTGTTCTCATAGGTCGTGTCTTCGGATGTCTCGTTGCTGCGCGACTGGCTGGTGTCACCGCCCGCGCCGCCGCCTACAGCATTGGCATTGGGGAGCTGGTTGCCCACCGTCACGCCGTCATCGCCGGCCTGATTTTCCTGGCTCTGATTGCCCGCCTCCACGGCAATCTGCCGGGCCACCACCTGCTTGTCCGGGTCATAGACGCGGGCTTCCTCGCGCTTTTGCTCGCGGTCTATCTCGGCCGATACCTGCGCGCGTACCTTGCCGGGGCCGACCAATGGTTCAAGCAGTGTTTCAATCTCGCTGCGCAGCCGCTCTTCAACCGCGCGCTGGCGTTCGTCCACTTCGCCGGAGAGCGCCTCGCCATCTTGCCCCGCGCGGGCGAGCAGGCGGCCTTTATCATCGACGATGGAAACAGATTGCGGTGTCAGCTCCGGCACGGAAGCGGAAACGAGATTGCGGATTGCTTCGATATTCTCGCCCGACAGGCGCCCGCGTGTCTTGAGCGTGACAGCAGCAGTGGCCTTGCGGGCCTCGCGCGCGAAGATCGCTTTTTCCGGCATGACAATATGCACGCGCGCGGCGGTGACGACATTGAGCGTGTTGATTGAGCGCGCCAGTTCGCCTTCTATGGCGCGGGTTTCGTTCATTTTTTCGCGCGCGGCAGAGAGGCCGAAGGCTTGCTCGGCGTCCAGCACTTCATAGCCAATGCGCCCGCCAATCTGTTCGCTTGCAAGGCCCATGCGCAGCTCGGCGATGCGGCCCTGCGGCGCCATGATCGCGGTGCCGTCTGCCGAGAGGCGAAAGTCGATATTCTGGCTTTGCAGCTTCTCCGCAATGCTCTGTACGGCGGACGGGTCAAGGTCTGTATAGAGATAGCCCATTGCGCCCGCGCCGGGGCGCAGCGCGATCATGGTCAGCGCGCCAAGCAGGGCAAGGCCGATCGCGCCGACAAGCAGCGCGCGGCCCCTGCCGATTTGCGCGAGAAGTGATTGCAGAAAATCCAATCCACACCCTGATAATCAAGCGGGCCATGCGCCCTTTGCTTTCATTATAGGATGGGGGTGCGGCAGAAATTTCCGGGCAGCGGCAATTTTTGCCGGGCTGGGAAGCATAATGTCATGTTGTGTTGATTATCATTCGTCACTTCGGACTTGATCCGGGACCCAGAGGTCAAAAAAAGCTGTGCTTGAGGCTCTGGATTACCTGCGGTGAACTCGCGTTTCCGGCTTTCGCCGCAATGACGGAATGGCGGGTTACCCCGCCGCCTTCACAATCTCGGCCCATTCCGCTTCGTCGATCACCTTGATGCCCAGATCAGCGGCCTTTTTGAGCTTGCTGCCCGCGCCCGGCCCGGCGACGACAAGGTTGGTCGAAGCGCTGACGGACCCTGCGGCGCGCGCGCCGAGGCGTTCGGCCTGCGCCTTGGCTTCATCGCGGCTCATCGTCTCCAGCTTGCCAGTGAAGACGATGGTCTGACCAGAGACCGGGCTTTCGAGCGTTTCGACAATATAATCGGGGGGAGAAACCTCGCTGAGCAGATCGTCCCAGACCTCGCGATTGTGCGCTTCGTGGAAGAAGTCAGCAAGAGTGTGGCCCACGGCAATGCCTATCCCGTCGGCCTGAACCTCGAAGATACGTTTCACAGCTGCGACCATGCGGGCGTTGAATGGGCTTTCCTTCTCTTCCTGCCCTCGTGGGTTCTCTGATCGATAGGCAGCAAATTCCAAGGCTTTTTCCGGGAGCAAACGGAGGTTGCCCAACCCTTTCAGCAAATCCCGCGCCGTCACCACGCCGATATGGCGGATGCCAAGGCCGAAGAGCAGCCGCGCGGCGTCCGGCTGGCGTTTGTTTTCCACAGCTGCCAACAAATTATCCACAGACTTATCCTTCCAGCCCTCGCGGCCAAGAAGTTCGTCGCGATGCTGGTGCAGCCGGAAAATATCAGGCGGGCCATGTTCCAGCCAGCCAAGTTCGAAAAATTCCTCGATGCTTTTCTCACCTAGCCCGTCAATATCGAGCGCGCCGCGCGACACGAAATGCTTCAGCCGCTCGATCCGCTGCGCCGGGCAGATCAGCCCCGCCGTGCAGCGCACATCGACCTCGCCCTCTTCCGCCACCGCTTCGGACCCGCAAGCCGGGCAATGATCGGGAAAGGCATAAGGCGCGCGCTCTTCATCACGGCTCAGATTTTCGACAATCTGCGGAATGACATCACCAGCGCGCTGTACCAGCACCCGGTCGCCGGGAAGCACGCCAAGGCGCCCTATCTCATCGGGATTATGCAGCGTCACATTGGAAACGACCACGCCGCCCACCGTCACTGGCGTCAGGCGGCCCACGGGCGTCAGCTTGCCGGTGCGCCCGACCTGAATGTCGATTGCTTCCAGCGTTGTCTGCGCTTTTTCGGCGGGGAATTTGTGCGCGATTGCCCAGCGCGGGGCTTTCGCCACGAAACCCAGCCGCTCCTGCCAGTCGAGCCGGTCCACCTTATAGACCACGCCGTCAATGTCATAGGGCATGTCGGCGCGCGCGGCCTCTATGCCGCGATAATGTGTGATTAGCGCATCCGCCCCTTCGAGCTGAACAAAATGCTCGGATACCGGGAAGCCCCAGCTTCTGATCGCGCCGATCACATCATGTTGTGTCTCGCCCGGCACGGCGCTGGCCACACCCCAGCCATGAGCGAGGAAACGCAAGGGGCGCGTGGCGGTGATGCCCGCATCTTTCTGGCGCAGGGAACCCGCAGCGGCGTTGCGCGGGTTGGCGAACTGGCGCACGCTTTCCGGGTCGAACTCCTGCCCCTTTTGCTCGGCCAGTATGCGGCCTTCGTCCATCAGTCGCGCATTGAGCGCCGCGAAATCCGCCTTGGCCATATAGACCTCGCCGCGCACCTCGAAAATGTCCGGCGCATCGGCAGGCAGCTCTTGCGGGATGTCGGCTATGGTGCGGACATTGGGCGTGACGTCCTCGCCCACCTGCCCGTCGCCGCGCGTTGCCGCGCGCACCAGCTTGCGGTCTTCATAGCGGATGGAGAGGGACAGGCCGTCAATCTTGTCCTCAGCGGTCATCGCCACGGGCGCGTCTTCAGGGAGCGCGAGATAGCGGCGGATGCGCGCGATAAACTCGGCCACATCCTCGTCCGCAAAGGCATTATCGAGGCTGTAGAGGCGCTTCTCATGGGTCACTTTGGCGAGCGGAGACGCCTCGACCGACGCGCCAACCTGCTTGTTCGGGCTGTCCTCACGGATCAGGTGCGGGAAGGCGGCTTCCAGCGCGTTATTCTCGCGCATTAAAGCATCATATTCCGCATCGCTGATCTGCGGCGCGTCCTGCGCATGATACAGCTTGTTATGCCTGGCGATTTCCTTCGCCAACCGCATCAGCCTGTTGGCGGCGTCTGCTTCTTGAATCTCGTTCATATAAGCCCCTCCTCTTTAGAGGAGGGGTTGGGGGTGGTGTCTTCCATATCAGATCACACACCCTCCAGCAGCTTGCCCGCCTGTGCGCGGGCCTCCGCTGTAATATCCGCGCCCGACAGCATGCGGGCGATTTCTTCGCGGCGGCCTGCTTCGTCCAGTGGGCGGACATCGGTGCGGGTGACGGTGCCTTCCGACGATTTGGCGATCATCATATGGGACGTGCCGCGCGCCGCGACCTGCGGGCTGTGTGTCACGACAATCACTTGCCCCGCCTCCGCCAGCCGCGCCAGCCGGTCGCCAATGGCGCTGGCCACCGCGCCGCCGACGCCCCGGTCGATCTCGTCGAAGATCATCGTTTGCGCGCCGCCTTGCTGCGCCAGCGCGACTTTCAGCGCCAATATGAAGCGCGAGAGTTCGCCGCCGCTGGCTATCTTGGTGAGCGGCGCAAAGGGCGCGCCGGGGTTGGTTGAGATCATATATTCCACTCTGTCCGCCCCGCGCTCGCCCCATTGCGCTTCGGGCAGAGGCTCGACCAATGTCTGGAACCGGGCAGCATCCAGCTTGAGCGGGGCCAGTTCATTCGCCACGGCCTTGTCGAGTTGCGTTGCGGCTTGCGTGCGCTGCTCCGAGAGTGCGCGCGCTGCCGTTTCATAGGCTGTATGGGCTTGCGATGCTGCCTTTTCCAGCGCCGCCAGCCCGCCTTCTCCTGCCTCGATCCGCGCCAGCTTGTCGGTCAGCTCTTGCGCCAGCGCTGCCAGATCATCAGGCTGCACCTGATGTTTACGCGCCAGCGCCCGCAGGTCGAACAGTCGCGTTTCGACCGCGTCCAGCCGGGCCGGGTCAAAGCTGAGCGCTTCGCCCGCCTGCTCCATCGCGTCTTCGGCTTCGCTCGCTTCGATCACGGCGCGATCCAGCGCGGAGAGGGCCGCTGCCAGATATTCATGATCCGGTGCGATCCGGTCCAGCCGCCGTGCCGCCTGCCGCATCTGCGACAATCCCCCGTCGGACCCGCCGAGCAATTCGGAAATGATGGTCAGGTCTTCACCCAGCTTTTCGCCTTTTTGCATGGTTGCGCGCTCTTCGGCGAGCGTCTCTTCTTCGCCCGGTTCAGGCGCGAAGGCGGTGAGTTCGGCAACGACATGGGTGAGATAATCCCTGTCTCGCGCAGCCGTTTCCACCTCCTCGCGCGCCGCTTCCAGCGCATCGCTGGCGGCGCGCCATGCCGCATAAGCGCCTGCCACCGCGCCAGTGTCGCAGCGCCCGAACGCATCGAGCAAGGCGCGATGCCCGGTGGGGTTCAGCAGGCCACGATCATCATGCTGGCCATGGATTTCAACCAGAGCAGCGCCCACTTCGCGCAGCAGCGCCGCCGAACAAGGCTGATCGTTGAGGAAAGCGCGGCTGCCGCCATCGGCTTTCAGCGTGCGGCGGATGAGGATCGGCTCGCCCGGCTCCAGAGCAATGCCGCTTTCTTCGACCAGCCCGCTGATATGCGGAGCCGCGCTGCCCGCTTCGAAACTCGCTGTGACGCTGGCCTGTGCTTCGCCCGCGCGTACCAGCCCTGTGTCCGCGCGCATGCCCAGCGCCAGACCCAGCGAATCAAGCAGGATGGACTTGCCCGCGCCCGTTTCACCAGTCAGCACGCCCAGTCCATGCGAAAAATCGAGGTCGAGCGCTTCGATCAACACAATATTACGGATGGAGAGCGCGGAGAGCATGGGGTTACTATATATTCCGCACTATATACTGCAATTCATGGCATGATGAATCGCAGCGCATGAATCACGCTTCAGGCGCATGCTTCCTGATCAGCTTGTGAGCATGCTCATACCATTTCGAGCCGGGATAGTTGGCGCCCAATACGGCTGCGGCTTTCTTCGCTTCTTCCGGGATGCCCAGCGCCAGATAGCTCTCGACCAGACGCTCCAGCGCTTCGGGCGTATGGGTCGTGGTCTGATACTCGTCGATCACATTGCGGAAGCGCAATGTCGCAGCAAGCCATTGGCCACGGCGCTGAAGGAAACGGCCGATTTCCATCTCCTTGCCGGCCAGATGGTCATTGACCAGATCGATCTTGAGACGCGCATCGGCGGCATAGCGGCTTTGCGGATAGCGACGAATCAGCTCGCCCAGCGCGCTGCGCGCCTGCTCGGTTGTCTTCTGGTCGCGTGTCACATCGGCAATCTGCTCATAATGACAAAGCGCAATCAGATAAAATGCATAAGGCGCGTCTTTGTTGCCCGGATGGATGGCAAGGAAGCGCTGCGATGCTGAGATCGCCTCGGTATAATCGCGGTTCACATAATAGCTGAAGGCGCTCATCAGCTGTGCGCGGCGTGCCCATGGCGAATAGGGATGCTGGCGTTCCACCTCGTCGAACAGGGCGGCAGCGAGCTTGAACTGGCCGCGGTCAAGGCGATATTTTGCGCTGTTATAGAGCGTCGAGACATCGCGCGCGACATATTGTGTGTCGGCTTTGTTCTTGCCCGTAGCGCAAGCGGAGAGCGTGGAAAGTACTGCGATTGCAGCGAGGGCTGAGCCAATAGGCCTGAAAGATGAAAAGTGCATGGCAGCGGTCATAACGCAGCATCTTCGCTTCGCCAAGCACCAGATTATGCTTTCCGCTTATTGGGTCATATATTGCTGTGATAATGAACAGGACAAGCAGGCAAAGGACTGGGCGTGGGTAGATATGCACTTGGATAATTTCGACACGCAGCGGTTTCTGCGTGAGAGCTGGCAGAAGAAGCCGCAACTGATCCGCAACCCATGGGCGCGGTGGGTTAATCCGCTGGAGCCGAACGAACTGGCAGGTCTTGCGTGTGAAGAGGATATCGAGGCACGGCTGATTATGTATGATCCTCACATGGGGCCTGAGATTGGGGCCGCCATTGCCACTGCCAGGGGGGCGGACTGGAAGGTCGAGCGAGGTCCTTTCCCTGAGTCCCGTTTTGGCGAGATTGGGAGCAAGCGCTGGACCTTGCTGGTACAGGCTGTCGATCACCATGTGCCCGATGTTGCCGCGCTTGTTGCGCCGTTTCGTTTCGTGCCCAACTGGCGCATTGATGATGTGATGGTGAGTGTTGCGGCGGACGATAGCGGCGTCGGTGCGCATTTTGATCATTATGATGTGTTTCTGATTCAAGGCGCGGGCCGTCGTCGCTGGCGGGTCGGTGCGCAGTGCGACGCTTCGGCCGCATTGCTGCCGCATGATGATCTGCGCCTGTTGGCTGAGTTTGCAGCAACCGACGAGTGGGTGCTGGAACCGGGCGATATTCTCTATGTGCCGCCCGGTTTCGCGCATGAAGGCGTGGCGGTTGGTGATGATTGCATGACCTATTCAATCGGGTTTCGCGCGCCGTCTCGCAGCGAACTCATGGCGCATTATTGTGATCACCTCCTTTCTGAAATGTCCGATGATGATCGCTATGGTGATCCGGGTCTGAGCCGGCAGGATAATCCCGGTGAGATTGGCGCGGGCGCGTTGACAGCGCTGCACACTATGATCACAGAGAAAATGGCTGATCGCGCTGCCTTTGCGCGCTGGTTTGGCCAGTATAACAGCACACCGAAATATTCCGATATGGACTGGCAGCCTGAAGTGCCAGTCAGTGCAGATGATGTGCGTGATGCTCTGGCGGAAGGTTCGCTGCTATGTCGCAATCCCGCCAGTCGTTTCTCCTTCATCCGGCAAGAGGCAGGCTCGGTGTTGTTGTTCGTTGATGGCGAATGTTTTGAGTGCAGTCAGGAAAATGCGCCATTTGCCCAGCAGCTTTGCGCGAATGACAGCCTGATGGTCGCATCGGAGCTGATGCAATCCGAGATGGTGATGGAGTGTATCGCAACGCTGGTCAATCAGGGCAGCGTGGCGCTTGGTGATGAGGATTTGTAAGCTGCTGTTCATATCGCAAGTCTCACATGGACAGGCTGTGCACCTCTAAATAAAGCGCGTGACTGGTTCTGGCCGGTTGTGGCTTGGCCGTTGGAGTCGATTTCTGTGTCTCAGCCAATTCGTGCTTTGTCTGCTTTGCTGCCTGCGCGGGGTCGCGCCGGGTTGGGGCGGCGCACGACGGGCATCATATTGGCGCTCGTTATCGAGGCTTTGCTACTGCTTGCACTGCTCACCCTTGGCCAGTCGAAACCGCGCTTCAAGGAGGCGGGGACTGGGCTGACGACTTTCGACATTGTCCCGGAAACGGAGCCTGAACCCGCAGAAGCGGCTGCTGAGGCGAAGCCCCGTCCGTTGCAGCAACCCAAAGCCCAGCCAGAGCCGCGTCCGCGCGAAGAACCAAAGCCTGAGGTGGTGCTCCCATCTTTGATCCCCGTTTCGCCAGATCTCATGGCGCAGATGGACATCAGCAAAATAGCGCCGCGTCCAAAACCGCAGGCTGGACCGGGTAAGCCGAAAATGGGCCCGGTGGACAGCGGCTCTTATGGAGATACGCCGCTGATGAGCGGCACTGGTCCCAATGGCGAACCGCTTTATGCCGCTGCATGGTATCGCGAGCCATATGATAATGAGCTGGACGGCTATTTGTCTGCTGCAAGCGGGCCGGGCTGGGGTTTGATTGCGTGCCGCACCGTGCCGAATTTCCGGGTCGCGGATTGCGCTATTGTTGATGAATATCCCAAGGGGTCGAATATTGCGCGCTCGGTGCTGGAAGCATCGTGGCAGTTTCGCGTGCGTCCGCCCCGTCGAGGCGGGCGAGCCCTGGTCGGTGAATGGGTTGGGATACGGATTGATTATGGCATGAAGCGCCGGCCGTATTGAGCCTGTTCAGACCTCCCGCCATTGCCCCTGCTGAATTTCGTCGACCGACCAGTTGCCGATGCGCCATCGCACCAGCCGCAGCGTGGGTAGCCCTACCGCTGCGGTCATGCGGCGCACCTGCCGGTTGCGCCCTTCGCTTATGGTAAGCGTGATCCAGCAATCGGGCACGGTCTTGCGGAAACGCACTGGCGGGTCGCGTGGCCAGAGATCCGGGGAGGCTATGCGCTCCGCTTCGGCAGGGCGTGTCATGCCATCTTTCAGGCGCACGCCGCGCCGTAGCTGTTCAAGGCTGGCGTCCGTTGCTTCGCCTTCCACCTGCACAAGATAGGTTTTGGGCATTTTATATCTCGGCTCTGCGATGCGGGCCTGAAGCTTGCCGTCGTCAGTAAGCAGTAACAGCCCTTCGCTATCGCGGTCGAGCCGCCCCGCAGGATAGACGCCGGGCAGGTCGATAAAGTCCGACAGGGTTTGGCGCGTGGTCTGGCTGCCGCGATCCGTAAATTGCGAGAGTACGCCATAGGGCTTGTTGAACAGGATCAACCGCGACATGACTGCACCACGCGGCTTGTCAGGAGCGTCTTTATACCCGCATCGGCATCAGCACATAAAGCGCTGGTGACTTGTCATTCTCGCGGATGAGGGTTGGTGCGGCCTGATCAGCCAGATGCAGCTCAATCGTGTCGCCTTCGACCTGCCCCAACACATCGAGCAGATAGCGGGCGTTAAAGCCGATCTCAAAGCCTTCAGAGCTATATTCGCCTGACACTTCTTCGGCTGCCGTGCCATTTTCCGGGCTGGTGACGGAAAGGGTGATCTTGTCCTTGTCGAGCGCCATTTTGACCGCGCGGGTCTTTTCGGTGGCAATGGTCGCGACGCGGTCCACGCCTTCCTCGAAGCTGCGCGGGTCGATCTTGAGCAGCTTGTCGTTGGCGGTCGGGATCACACGGGTATAATCCGGGAATGTGCCGTCGATCAGCTTGCTGGTGAGAATTGCATTGCCGATGGCAAAGCGTATCTTGCTGGCTGAAAGCGAAATATCCACACTGCCATCCACTTCATCGAGCAGCTTGCGCAGCTCGGCGATGCATTTGCGTGGTATGATGATGTCCGGCATGCCTTCTGCGCCATCCGGACGGGGTACAGTGACACGGGCAAGACGATGACCGTCCGTCGCCACAGCTTTCATAACCGGCTGCCCATCGTCGGTGACATGGAAGAAAATGCCATTGAGATAATAGCGAGTTTCTTCGGTCGAGATCGCAAAGCGGGTTTTGTCGATAATCTGCTTGAGCGTTTCGGCGGGCAAAGAGAATTGCGTTGGCAGATCACCTTCGGCGATGATCGGAAAATCGTCACGCGGCAGGGTCGAGAGGTTGAATTTCGCGCGGCCTGCCTGAATCAGCATTTTGCCATTGGCTTCGTCCAGCGATACCTGACTGCCTTCGGGCAGCTTGCGGGCGATATCGAACAGAGTATGTGCAGATATAGTCGTGGAACCTGGGTTTTCTACCTGCGCCTGGGCTTCATCGACCACCTGCAGGTCAAGGTCTGTCGCCATCAGGCGGATAGTGCCATCGGCTGCGGCTTCAATCAGCACGTTGGAGAGAATGGGGATTGTGTTGCGCCGTTCCACGACCGACTGGACATGGCTCAAGCTCTTCAACAATGTGGCGCGTTCAATAGTTGCCTTCATTCCTGTTCCCGTTTCCGCTTTTCTTCTCCCGGGCCTCACGAGTCTGTTGACGCCCCCCAATTGGACACCCTTCATTACCGACAATCGCCTGCGGAGCAAGCCGCAGTGGCAGATTAGAGCGATTAAGCTGGGGATTTCTTTACCGCGCGCTTGCAAAATCGCCATATATGGGCTTTGCCTAGCCCGATGAAGCGAACATTGACCTGTATGATATTGCTATTGGCGGCGATGCCAGCGCTGGCGAGGGCGCGCGATTCGCTCGGTGTTTTTGAGGGCTGGGGCGCATTTCGTGATGTCGAAACAGATTCGGCTGTCCGCTCTGGCGCAAGGCGCTGCTATGCCATTGCCGAGCCAGCGCGCAGCTCGTCAGGCCGGGCGAACTGGCGCGCCTTTGCATCCGTGGGTACATGGCCCAGGCAGCGTGTGCGTGGGCAGTTCCACACACGCCTCAGCCGTGAACGTGCACCGGGCAGCACTGTTTACCTGAGTATAAGCGAACGCCGTTTTGCGCTGGTATCCGGTGAGGCTGATGCCTGGGCGCAGGATGCACGCATGGACGCGGCGATTATCGCGGCAATGCGCTCTGCTGTGCGCATGAGCATTGAAGGCAAGGCGAAAAATGGCGGCAGTTTTGCCGATATATATGTGTTGAAAGGCGCGGCTACCGCCATGGATGCTGCGGCTTTGGGGTGCGCACGATAGATCGTGCAATTGGCAAAGCTGAAATATGCTCACAAACGCCTGATCACCCGCCTGACACTACTCGGCCCTGATGTTCGCTGACGTGTCCGTTCCTCGCCTACTTCCTTTTCCAGTGCGCCGCGTATTTCTTCCAGCTCATGTTCGGTCAGATGCTCAATGCCAATGAACTGGTTGCGGGCCTTGTCCACAGCGCGGATCAACTCGTCTAGCTTGGCCTGCATGGCTGCCGCATCGCGGTTCTGGCTGTTCTGTATGACGAACACCATCAGGAATGTGACGATGGTCGTCGAGGTGTTCACCACGAGTTGCCATGTGTCGGAAAATCCGAAAACCGGCCCTGAGCAGGCCCACAGGATGATGCATATAGTGGCCAGCACGAATGCCCATGGCTGACCGACCGCGGCAGCAACAACAGTAGCGATACGGGTGAAGAAACGGTCCATAATGTTCTCCGGCAAGCGAACCGCTCAGTGAAAAGGCTGGCGGTTCTGTCAGTCTCATACTATATCGCCCGCCCATGCAAATACCCGGACATATCGACCCTGTGCCTGTGCCGCGCAACATTACCCCGCGTGAAGACGGGCGTGTGGACCTGCTTGGCCTTTCGCGCGTGCAGATCAGGGCGGAGCTGGAAGACGCCGGGCTGGAGCCGAAGCAGGCGAAATTGCGCTCGAAGCAGATATTCCACTGGCTCTATCATCGCGGCGTAACTGACTTTGACGCGATGACGGACATTGCCAAGACGCAGCGGCCCTTCTTTGCGGAGCGCTTCATTGTAGGACGGCCGGATGTGGTTGAAGCGCAGGTCAGTTCGGATGGCACGCGCAAATGGCTGCTGCGCTCGGACGACGGGCAGGATTATGAGATGGTGTTCATCCCCGATGCGGACCGGGGGACTTTGTGCGTTTCCAGCCAGGTAGGCTGCACGCTCAACTGCCGTTTTTGCCATACGGGCACGATGCGGCTCGTGCGCAATCTGACGCCGGGCGAAATTGTCGGGCAGGTGATGCTCGCGCGCGATGCGCTGGGCGAATGGCCCAGGGGCAATATGGCGGTCGATGTTGGCGACGATGAAGATGAAGACGCGCCGCACTATCGGCCCGATGTGCGCATGCTCACCAATATCGTGATGATGGGCATGGGCGAGCCGCTGTATAATTTCGACAATGTCCGCGATGCCTTGAAAGTGGTGATGGACGGCGAGGGGCTGTCACTTTCTAAGCGCCGGATTACGCTTTCGACCAGCGGTGTTGTGCCGATGATGGCCCGCGCGGCGGAAGAAATTGGCGTCAATCTGGCGGTGTCGCTGCATGCGGTGACCAAGGAAGTGCGTGATGAGATCGTGCCGATCAACCGCAAATATGGCATTGAGGAATTGCTTCAGGCCTGCGCCGATTACCCGAGAGCCAATAATGCGCGGCGCATCACCTTTGAATATGTGATGCTGAAAGACAAGAATGACAGCGATGAGGATGCGCTGGAGCTGGTGCGGCTCATCCGCAAATATAAGCTGCCTGCCAAGGTGAATCTGATTCCGTTCAACCCGTGGCCCGGCGCGATTTATGAATGCTCGACGCCGGAGCGGGTAAAGCGCTTTTCCAATCTGATATTCGAGGCGGGGATCAGCGCGCCGGTTCGCACCCCGCGCGGGCGTGATATTGATGCTGCCTGCGGGCAGTTGAAGACGCAGGCAACCAAAATGAGTCGTGCTGAACTGGACCGGCTGGCGGAAGAGAAGCAGGCCGCCTTGGGCTAAGGGCGATGGGGATTCCGCTCATGCGGGCCTGCGAGCGCCAATTTTCTGCGCGCCGGTGCTCACGTACCCAAAGTACGCTGCGCTCCGGCTCATGAAAAACCAGCATTTTCGCCTTGGCATCTTCTGAATGTTGATCTGGCCTAAAGCATATTGCGATCATCATGAGCGGACGACAGCAATATTGCGTTCGGCTTGCTCAATCACACGCCGAATTTTTCGCGCAGCTCCAGCATATGGATGGCGGCTTTGGCTGCCTCGCCACCCTTGTCTTTTTCATCCGGCTTGGCACGGGTGAGTGCCTGCGCCTCATTTTCGACCGTCAATATCCCATTGCCAATGGGTATATTGTCCATGGTGAGCGCCATCAGGCCACGCGCGCTCTCATTGGACACGATCTCGAAATGATAGGTTTCGCCGCGAATGATGACGCCAATGGCAACAAAACCGTCATACAGGTCGCTTTCCATAGCCATGGATATGGCCCCGGGGATTTCGAGCGCGCCGGGAACTGCGACCAGTTCATGGCTATGTCCCGCAGCTTTCAGAGCGGCGACCGCGCCCTGAATCAACAGATCATTGAGATGGTCGTAGAAACGGGCTTCGACGATCAGGAACTTTGCCATTTTTGGTCCTATTGGGTTTACAGGTCTATGGGGCGGTGGCCGACAACGGTCAGGTCGTAACCATCGAGCGCGACGAGACTGTGCGTGGTGTTGGAGAGCAGGATCATGTCATGCACTCCGAGCTCTGACAATATTTGTGCGCCTACGCCATAATCACGCAGCTCATCCATATCGCGCGGGCTGGGGTTATTTTGCATCTGCAATATGCGGGAAAAATCATCATCGCTTCTACGGTTGAGTGCAACGATAATACCTGAACCTTCCTCTGCAATAATTTCCATCGACCGTTGCAATATATTGCTGCGTTTGCCCTCTTGTCCAAAAATATCGTCGAGCGGGGAATATTGATGCATGCGTACAAGGGTTGGCTTATCGGGGTTAACCCGGCCGACCTGAAGCACGATTTGCTCATTTTGCGCGGCGCGATTATAAAATGTCATTGCAGTCCAGGCCCCACCCCATTTGCTGGTGAAGCTTGTCTCCGCGCGCTTTTCGAGCAAATGATCGTGACGGCGGCGATAAGCGATCAGGTCGCGGATCGTACCGATTTTCATCTTGTGCTTCTGGGCGAAGGGGATGAGGTCATCGAGGCGTGCCATCGTGCCGTCATCCTTCATGATCTCGCAGATCACGCCTGATGGATTGAGACCGGCGAGGCGGGAGACGTCCACTGCGGCTTCCGTATGCCCGGTGCGGATCAACACGCCACCATCTTTTGCTACGAGTGGGAATATATGGCCGGGGGTTACAATATCCTGCCTGCCTTTGGTGGAGTCGGCCGCGACTGCGACCGTGCGTGCCCGGTCTGCGGCGGAAATGCCGGTGGTAACGCCTTCGCGCGCTTCAATTGAGACCGTGAAGGCTGTTTCATGGCGCGTACCATTGGCGCGGCTCATAAGGTCTAATCCAAGCTGCTCCGTGCGTTCTTGCGTCAGTGCAAGACAGATCAGGCCTCGGCCATGAGTCGCCATGAAGTTGATGGCATCAGGCGTAGCCATTTGTGCAGGAATAACGAGATCGCCTTCATTTTCCCGGTCTTCATCGTCAACCAGAATGAACATGCGGCCATTGCGTGCTTCGTTGATGATTTCTTCGGGGCTGGCGAGGGCGGTGCCGCTTTCCCGCTTCTGTAAATAGGTCTCAAGCTTGGCGAGTGTGTCTGCGGTGGGGTTCCAGTCATCGTCACCCAGCTTGCGCAGGCTGTTGGCATGAAGGCCTGCAGCGCGCGCAAGGCCGGAGCGCGACATTTCGTTGCTGGAGATGAGGGACTGGATTTCTTGGATAAGCTGTATAGACATAAATATCTAAAATCACATTGTAATGTGAACGTCAACCTTGTTTTCACATTATATAACGGTGAAGCGCTCTTTTAGCCGTCCCAAATAGCGCGCCAGCACGTCAATCTCGATATTGACCGACTGGCCGAGTGTGAGTGCACCCAATGTTGTGACTTCCCATGTATGGGGAATCAGGTTGATGGTGAAATGTGCTTCGGGCCCATCATCCTTCACTTCATTGACCGTGAGCGATACGCCATCGATGGTCACGGAGCCTTTGGCCGCGATAAAAGGAGCGATATCCGCTTGTACGGTAAAGGCAACGCGGCGTGAGTCGCCATCTTCTGCGATGCCGCTCACCCGTCCAATGCCATCGACATGGCCAGTGACGATATGTCCGCCCAGCTCATCCCCCAGTTTGAGCGCGCGCTCAAGATTGAGCGGCTTGCCTTCCTGCCATATACCGGGTGCGGTTCGGTTGACCGTTTCGCCAGAAACATCGACCGCGAACCAGCCTTTGCCTGCTTTGTCCGTGCCTTTGTCAACGACTGTGAGGCACACACCGGAACAGGCAATGGACGCGCCCAGAGCAACATTTGCCATGTCATAGTCGCACGAGATGATGAGTCGCAGGTCACCGCGTTTGTCCGATGAAGTGATCGTGCCTATATCTGAAACAATGCCAGTGAACATGGGCTGGCTCTAGCCGCCTTGTGCGCGGAGGTAAACCTCCATCATGTCGGCGCCGAGCTGGCGCTGTGTTGCCCGATACCAACGGCCATGCGCTGCGTTTAGTGAAGGCAAACCAAGGTTGCCGATAGCGCAGCGGCCATCGCCGATGATAATGGGCGCACGATAGAGGAGCAGCCGGTCCACAAGGTCGGCCTGAATGAAAGCGGCCGCGGTTTGTGCGCCGCCCTCAATCATGAGGCTGGATACGCCTTCGAGCGCTGCAATGCGGCTGGGATCATCGATGCATTCCCACCCCTCCGGGGCATCGCCATGGCTGAGCAATATCCGGCGCGGCGCGCGCGTTTCAAGGCCGGACAGGCGCACATCAAGGCGAGGACTATCCGCCCACCATGTGCCGCGTCCGACGAGGATTGCGTCATGCATGGCCCGTTCCAGATGCGCATGGGCGCGAGCGGTGTCGCCGGTGATCCACTGGCTGCTGCCATCGGCCATGGCGATGCAGCCATCGAGCGAGAGGCCCAGTTTGAGGGTGACAAAGGGACGGCCCTTGGTTTGGCGCATGAAAAACCCGCCCATAGCGGCGCGGGCTTCGGCTTCCATTATACCGGTTGTTACCGCAATGTCGTGATCGCGCAGCCAGCGTGTGCTCATGCCACAGGTGCGGGGGTCAGGGTCTAATGTCGCGATGACGACGCGCGATATGCCAGCGCGCTGGAGCAGGTCTACGCATCGTGGCCCGCGCGGTGAGAGGTGAAAACAGGGTTCGAGTGTAACATAGGCGGTGGCGCCTTGAGTCAGGCCTTCAGCCTGTTCAAGGGCACAGGCTTCGGCATGAGGGCGTCCGCCCGGTTGCGTCCACCCCCGGCCGACGGTCACGCCATTTTTTACGATAATGCAGCCAACATTGGGGTTAGGCGTGGTGCGTCCTGTGCCTCGCGATGATAATGCGATCGCAGCACGCATAATGCGCGCATCTTCGGCTTTCGTCATTGATGTACCGATGCTGCGTGTTTGCCAATAGTGGCGGATTTCTCTCTGGAGCGGGCTTCGGCAAGGCGTTTGTCGAGCATGGTATTGATATATTTCAGCGCTTCTGTGCGTCTGGCTTCATTGCGTTTTGCATCCTCGCGCCATTCAATGCCCACCTTGTCAGCCAGCCGCTGCATTTCCTTCTGTTTCTTGCGCAGTGCTGCCTCGCGCAAGGCAAGGTTACGCTTTTGTTCGAGGATGATTTCTACATCGGATTGCGGTGTGTTCCAGCTCTCGAAATAGATGATCTTATTTTGTCTGGGGGTCGTGTTGGTATTGGAATCGACCAGAAAGGCCCAGACGATCAGCCATGTGAACACCATGGAAAGCGCAAGCAGCGGCCATTTGTGGGCGCGGCTTTCCTTAAGGTAGTTCCACAGGTCGCCAGAGGCGTTACGTGGGGAAGCGGGGCGAGGGAAAATAGCCATATTATGGATATAGGCTGTCTCATGAAGGGATGCAAAATTTCTGTTTCGTGACGAGAGTCACAGAAAATTTATTAACCTTAGTCCATAAGGGCTTTGCGACCCGATGGGCTGGAACCTATGGCTCCACCCATCCACTCACCCGGTACCCTTATGGGTGCCGGGTGCTTTTATTTGTAATTTCAATTCATTATGGAGATAATATTGTTTGGCGGGTGGCCGCTCAGGCAGGCAATAGCTGCCGATCCCCTGCGAGTCGCATCATTGCCTTTTGGAGCTTCTCAAACGCGCGTACCTCGATTTGACGTACCCGTTCGCGACTCACGCCATAGACCTGACTCAGTTCTTCGAGCGTTTTGGGCTCTTCAGCCAGGCGACGTTCGGCAAGGATATGCTTCTCGCGATCATTTAGGCTGTCCATGGCTTCGACCAGCAGGTCGTGGCGCACTTCGCGTTCTTCGGCATCGGCAACGCGCTCGTCCTGAAGCGGGCCATCATCCGCCAGCCAGTCCTGCCATTGCCCTTCGCCATCTTCGCGCATCGGTACATTGAGCGACGTATCACCGCCCATCGCCATACGGCGGTTCATGCTGACGACATCATCCTCGCTGACGCCCAGATCGGTCGCGATCTTGGTCACGTCTTCGGGGCGCAGGTCACCATCCTGAAAGGCTTCGATATTGTTCTTCATCCGGCGCAGGTTGAAAAACAGTTTCTTTTGCGCCGCTGTGGTGCCCATTTTTACGAGGCTCCAGCTGCGCAGGATAAACTCCTGAATGGAGGCGCGGATCCACCACATTGCATAGGTCGCAAGGCGGAAGCCACGGTCCGGTTCGAATTTCTTCACGCCCTGCATCAGGCCGATATTGCCTTCCGAGATCAGCTCGGAGACCGGCAGCCCATAGCCGCGATAGCCCATGGCGATCTTGGCGACGAGACGCAGGTGCGATGTGACGAGTTGCGCTGCCGCTTCAGGGTCCTGATGCTCCTGATAGCGTTTGGCGAGCATATATTCCTGCTCGGGCTTGAGAATCGGGAATTTCCGAATCTCAGCGAGATAACGATTGAGGCTGGCGTCACTCCCCAGCGCGGGGACAACCGCCTTTGATGTGCTGTTACTGGCCATGTATCTTACCCTGGTCCCTTTCTGGTCGTCCCCTGCTGGGCAACGACATTCACAATCACCAACATCCTATACGCGAAGCTGGCTTAACAGTTCCCGCATATCAGCAGGCAATGCACTTTCGAAATCGAGCTTTATACCCGTTATAGGGTGAATAAAGCCCAATGAGGCAGCATGCAACGCCTGACGAGCGAAGGAAATCATATTCATCATCTTTTTAAACCGGGTTGACCGGCCGGAATAAACGGGGTCGCCCAGCAGTGAATGGCCGATATGCGCCATATGAACACGCACCTGATGAGTGCGCCCGGTTTCGAGTCGGCATTCGACCATGGCCGCATCCTGGCCAAGCGGTTCAACGACACGATAATGGGTGATCGCATGCTTGCCGTGCCCTTCATGTTGCACGGCCATTTTTTTGCGATCGCGCTCCGAGCGACCAATCCAGGTATCGATTGTCCCTGCTGGTGGCGCAGGCAGGCCGCGTACTATAGCAAGATAGCGTCGATGAATGCTGTGGTCTTTAAACTGCTTAGCGAGTCCTTCATGCGCGGCATCCGATTTGGCGACGACCAGCAGCCCGGACGTATCCTTGTCGATACGGTGGACAATGCCGGGGCGCGCGACACCGCCGATACCCGATAGGCTGCTATGCCCGCCTTTGGCGCAATGATGCAGCAAGGCATTGACCAATGTGCCGTCCTGATTGCCAGCGGCAGGATGCACGACCATCCCGGCCGGCTTGTCGATAATGATGAGATGTTCGTCCTCAAAGACGATGCTGAGCGGAATATCCTGAGGCAGCGCCTCAGCAGGCGTCGCGGGCGGGATGGAAAGCTGGTAGCTTTGCCCCTCACTGACCTTGAGCGCCGGGTTGGAAACGCAAATGCCGCTTTTTGAGGAAACGCGGCCTTCCAGAATCAGCGCTTTCAGCCGCTCGCGCGACAATGTGGGCACCAGCCCGGCCAACGCCTTGTCGAGCCGTGCTCCGGCACAGCTTTCGTCAACCTGCGCGGTTATTATGGTATTATCATGCCCCATCGCATAGGGATGTGGGGATGGTGATACGCATATCAAGAGCATGTCTGGAGCAGATATTGGGCGCGGCGCGTGCCAATCCGGAACGCGAGATATGTGGATTGTTGTTGGGCCGCGATCAAGATGTTCTGGAAGTGTGTGTTGCTGAGAATATCGCCGACAGGCCGGACAAGCGGTTCGAAATCTTAATAGGCGCACACAAGGCAGCTCGAAATGGTGGAATATCGGTGCTGGGCCATTATCATTCACACCCTGATGGCATGTGTGAGCCATCCGCTTATGATGCGGATATGGCGTTGGACGAAGGCGCATTATGGCTGATCTGTACGGCAGATGGGCGCTATTCGTTATGGCGGGCAGGGCGCGAGGGTGTGCAGGGATGTTTTGCCAAAGTGGACATGCATATCGTCGAATGAGGGCATATCCCTTGCAGCATAGCCTGTATCACCGCTTGCATCGCTGACGTCATGGCGGCAAAGATGACACTAGAGGCTGATCCACATCCGTGGATCATGGCGCTGGCCCACTCCCCCATCCAGCCTCCCATAGGGTGCAATAGATGGGAGGCTGGTGGGGGAACGGGCCGGTGCGGTATGTTTCAGTATAACTGAAACAGAGCCTAAGCAGAATGAAAGCGCCAGTGGCGAGCGCAACTTGATAATGAAGGCGAAGTGATGAGCGAACAGGCAACAGAACAACAGGGCGATCCGGTACTGGATTTTGCAGCCTTATTATGTTCGCGCCTGTGCCATGATCTGCTCAGCCCGGTCGGCGCGTTCAACAATGGGCTGGAGCTGATGGCCGATGAGACGGACCCGGAGATGCGCGAGCGCTGCCTCGACCTTCTGGCCGAAAGCGCCAAAACATCCGCCAACAAACTCAAGTTCTTCCGTCTCGCCTTTGGGTCTGCCGGGGGTTATGGCGACACTGTGCCGCCAGAAGAAGCGCGTCTGGCGATTGAGGGCATGTTTGCCGGTTCAGGGCGGGTGAAGATTGGCTGGTTGATCGAGAATGAGTCGCTCGACAAGCGCGCGGTGAAGATATTGCTGAATCTTGCGCTGATCGCAGGCGATGCGCTGGTACGCGGCGGCCAGCTTGATGTGGGTGCCGAAGTGCGTGACGGCCGGATCGAAATTGCCGTGCGCGGACAAGGCCAGAAAATCATCCTTGATGAAGAGCTGCGTGCTGCGCTTTCGGGTACATTGCGGGATGAGGCCCTCTCTGCCCGCACAGCCGCCGCATGGATGACGCGGCAATTGGTTGAGCGCGCAGGTGGCGAGATCATGCTGTCGGCGCCCGGAGAGCCCGCGCTTGTTTTTGGCGCTGTGCTTACACAGTAAAATATACCCGCCTCTCCAGAGAGAGGTCGCGCTTGCCCGGCTTTTCGGGCCTGTACGCATGCCGCGAGGGCAGGCGGGACTGAACGAAACTCAAACCACAGAATAATTTGCTTTGTTTTCGGCTTCTTAACGTCGAATTAACCATAGATGCCCGATCATATCTGCACGTGTGTTGTGCAGGCGGGACGAATGGACGAGCTTTTATCGGAATTTGTAGCGGAGACGCAGGAGTCGCTTGAAGCGTTGGCCAATGTTGTGGTTGCGCTTGAAGTGGACCCGTCTGATCGTACATTGCTGGACGAACTTTTCCGTTTTTTTCATACTGTCAAGGGTAGCTGCGGGTTTCTCAACCTGCCCCGGTTTGAGAAGCTGAGTCACGCTGCAGAAGACGTACTGTCGGAAATTCGCGCAGGAGATGCGACGCCTGACTCTGCTACGATCAGCGCGGTGCTGGCGGTTATGGACCGGATTGCGCAGCTATGTGAGGCGGTCGCCATTGGCGAATCATTGCCTGATGGCAATGATGGGCAGCTCATTGAAACATTGCACCATTGCTATCGTATGGCGGGTGCTGTGCCTGAAGAGAGCACGGCCGAACCTGCCGTTGTGGTTGATGAAGAGACGATGGCCTCTACACAGGTCGAGAGAACTGGCCGGGGTGCTGCTACGTCCCGGACTATCCGTTTGCCGCTGTCTTTGATTGACCAGTTAATGAACGGCGTTTCGGATATGGTGCTGGCGCGCAACGAACTTTCGCGCAAGCTGCGCACAGGAGATGCCAGTCCTGAGCTGGAAACCGCGTTTGAGCGTCTGTCTGCGTGCATCGCTGATATGCGCGATACGATTTCAAAAACACGTATGCAGCGTGTTGACCGGCTGTTTATGGCGATACCGCGTATGGTGCGTGATCTTGGCCGCGAGCTGGGCAAGTCCATCGAATTGAAGCTGGAAGGCGGCGATGTCGAGATGGACCGCGAGATGGTCGAGATGGTGGTAGACCCCCTCACGCATATTGTCCGAAACAGTATTGACCATGGCATTGAATCCCCGGCTGACCGTATTGCCGCTGGCAAGCCGGAAGTGGGGACGCTGAAGGTGTCTGCGCGTCAGTCTGGCAGTCAGATCGTTATTGAAGTGGCCGATGACGGGCGCGGTATCAATATTGATGCGGTAGCTCACAAGATTGTTTCTGCCGGTATCATGACCGAGCAGGATGTGGCCAAGCTCAGCAATGCGGCCAAACTTGAGCTTATTTTTACTGCCGGTCTTTCTACTGCAAATCAGGTAACGGCGGTTTCGGGGCGTGGCGTGGGCATGGACATTGTTCGTGCCAATATCGAGCGCATTGGCGGTATTATTTCGCTGTCCAATAATCCGGGCAATGGCCTCACAATCACCATGCGTGTGCCGCTGACGCTGACAATTATTCCGGGGTTGTTGCTGAACGCTGGTGGCCTTAATTTTGCCATTCCGCGCTCGGCTATCGTTGAGATTTTGCACGATAATAATCCGACCGTTTCTATCAATCGGCTGGCTGGTGCCTTAACCGCGACCATTCGCGGTGTGCGCTATTCGATGATCGATCTGGAAACTGTAATCGGCTTGCCTTTCATAGAAAGAACAGGCCCACGCACCTTGATACTGGTGCGGTCCTCAAGCGGAAATCCTTATATACTGGGTGTGTCCCAAGTCGAAAACCATGAGGAGCTGGTTATCCGCCCCGCAGCACCCATGGTGATGGCAGCAGGGATTTATGCCGGCATGACCCTGCCTGACAATGGCCAGCCGATGCTTTTGCTCGATGCAGGTGGAATTGCCCAGACGGCCCAGCTTCCGCTTGTTGTAGATGATATTGAAGCAGGCGAAGCTGCCGCGCAGGAAGAAGAAGCACGCCAATATTATACCGGCCTCAGATTGGAGGAACTGACAGGCGAACAGCGGGTTATCCGCTTGTCGCTGGTGGAACGGGTCGAGGATATAGCGCTGGCGGCGTTTGGCATGACGGCTGGCCATACCCATGCGATGATAGAGGGTAATCTCGTGCCATGTTTGCGCAGCGTGGATGTCAACGCGCTTAAAACACAGGGCGTGAAAGAAGTGACCTGTCTGCGTCTGCGCGATGGTGTACGCGAGCTATGTTATCCGGTTCGCTCTGTGATTGATATTGATGAAGTGCCCACGGAGCTGGATCTGAGCGTGGCCTATGATGTCGTGGCTGGCGTTGTACTGCTCAATGGTGTGCACATTGAAGTGATTGACGGCTTTGCTCTGTTTGCATCGGCGCCTGACATTCTGGAGCAGGCGGAGACAGCCCGTGCGCGCTGTGTGATTGCCGATGCCGCTGATAGCTGGAATCGTGAGATATTGGCGCCCCTGTTGACACAGGCAGGGTATCAGGTGGCCTGGGGCGGATCGGAGGGCGCTGTTAAGGCGGGAGATGTTGTTCTGGTTAC
>Ga0209273_10000963_pt1 | contig 29551 bp, 24 predicted proteins | sample tdAd471_FD_187126 | JGI IMG/M metagenome (GOLD analysis project Ga0209273, IMG submission 187126) | Marine sediment microbial communities from the Atlantic coast under amendment with organic carbon and nitrate - tdAd47.1 (SPAdes)... | ecosystem: Environmental > Aquatic > Marine > Coastal >...
CCCCGCACACCTCTGGCCCGCCCGTTCCGAGCCTTCGCTCCGCTCAGACTCGGCGTCCGGAACACGCTCCGGGGGCGATCCCGCCCCCTAGAATCGGCCCAACCCGGCGCCCCCACCCGTCCCGCTCCGGCGAATCCGTTCCCTCCCAGCCAGCGAAGCCACCACCATGCCCAAGTCCAGCTACGCCAACGACCTCTCGCAGCACTACCTGCTGAAGCGCATCCCCACCGCCCCCTTCGGCGACATCAAGGACCGGCACGTCGTCGGCTACGACGAGTACGTCAAGACCGGCGGCTACGAGGCCCTCCGCAAGGCCCTCACCATGAAGCCCGCCGACGTCACCGAGGACGTCAAGACCTCCATGCTCCGCGGACGAGGCGGGGCCGGCTTCCCCACCGGCCTCAAGTGGACCTTCCTGCCCAAGATCGAAGAAGGCCAGGACCCCGGCGAGCGCTACCTCGCCATCAACGCCGACGAGTCCGAGCCCGGCACCTTCAAAGACCGGCTCCTCATGGACTTCGACCCCCACTCCATGCTCGAGGGCATCGCGATCTGCATGTACGCCTGCCGCCTGACCAAGGCGTACATCTTCATCCGCGGCGAGTACCACCACCAGGCACACGTGCTCGAGGAGGCCATCAAGGAGGCCTACGCCAACGGCATCTTCGGCGAGAAGGGCCTGATCAACCAGGGCGGCAACGCCAGCGGAGACGCCTACGTCGCCGACTGCTACGTGCACCGCGGCGCGGGCGCGTACATCTGCGGCGAGGAGACCGGCCTGCTCGAGGCCATCGAGGGCAAGCGCGGCTGGCCCCGCATCAAGCCCCCCTTCCCCGCCATCAAGGGCCTCTTCGGCAAGCCCACCATCATCAACAACGTCGAGACCCTCTGCCACCTGCCCTTCATCATCGGGGACGGGCCCGAGGCCTTCACCGCCCAGGGCGTCGAGTCCTCCATCGGCGGGCCGCCCTCCTTCGGCACCAAGCTCATGGGCGTCTCCGGGCACGTCAACACCCCCGGCGTCTACGAGTGCGAGCTCGGCATCCCCCTCCGCTCCTTGGTTGAAGACTTCTGCGGCGGCATGCGCGACGGCAAGAAGTTCAAGGGCGCCATCGCCGGCGGCGTCTCCATGGGCGTCCTCGGGCCCGACCAGTTCGACGCCGAGCTCGACTTCGACATCGGACGGAAGTACAACGTGCTGGGCCTGGGCACCGCCTGCCCGACCGTGTTCGACGAGGACACCGACATGGTCGCCGTCGCACGCAACATCGCACGCTTCTTCAAGCACGAGTCCTGCGGCCAGTGCACCCCCTGCCGCGAGGGCTCCGGCTGGCTCTACCAGCTCCTCACCCGCATCGAGGAGGGCGAGGCCAAGACCAAGGACCTCGACCTCGCGCTCGAGGTCGCCACCAGCATGGGCTCGATGCCCGGCACCACCATCTGCGGCCTGGCCGACGGCAACAACTGGGCCACCCGCACCATCATGAACAAGTACCGCGACGAGTTCGAGGCACGCGTGCAGCGCAGCTACGTGCCCGTCAAGGTCTCGGTCGGGGCGATGGCGAAGGGCTGAGCGCTCCAGCGGCACATTTCTGTGCCGATTACGTCTATATCACACAGTTCTGAGTTGTTCGCCCGAACGGTGTCGGTAATTCTGCCGTTTCTGGGGCGATCTCCGGTGCACACACGGAACGGCTGTATCCTGCGCTCATAAGGAGCATGTCATGATGCGAGCCGGACAACACCGACTCATCGTGGTGTTGAGTATCGCGACGACACTAGCCACGATGCCCGCGTGCCAGCCCTCGGGCGCGGTGGGCCGGCTGAACAAGCTCTCGCCCGCGGACGCCAGGCAGTTCGCCTATTCGCTGCACGAGCGGGAGCTTGCCAGCGACCTTGGCGTCTCTGACATCCACGTCGCCACGATCGCGCCACTGATCGGGTCCAGAGTCGTGTACAACGACGGCGAGACATACACCTGGGAGGTGCGCCCGCCCAAGGGGATCAGCGCGGTGGTGGAGCCGCTGAATCTGCCGACCACCGCCTTCACAGCCGAGACCGACGTGTCCAGCGGGGTGGTGTCGCTCTCGGTCGAGACCTCCGAGATTGAGACGCTCCTCAGCGAACTCGACACGATCTACGTGCGCATCGAGTTCACGCACGCGGCGTCCGAGCGGATCGACCGTGTCGTGTGGAGTCTCGATGTCGTCGAGTACGAGGCCGGTGTCCAGAGCCAGAGCGCCGACGCCGATATCGAGGACACGCTGCAGGGGCCGGGGCGTGTCGTCCTCTCCGATTACACCGACAGCAACTCGCCGACCTGGACCGTCGTGACGAGCAAGCCCAAGGCCGAGATCCAGATCGTAGCGCTGGACGCCGACATCCCGGTCGTCATGGACACCACGGGCATCTTCGCCAAGGGGACCATCAACACGAACGAGCTCAAGAAGGCCCGGGGCGGGGTCTCTCTCACCGCCTACCACTACGACCCGGAGAATGGGCCGGGGGTCATCGGCACCAAGCGGGTTGAGGTTACTGAGGAGTTCGGCTGGATCGAGGCGGACTTTCAAATCGAGGACGCGATCAGCGCCCAGACCCACTTCGGCGAGCTCTTCGAGTCAACCTTCTTCCCCGTAAAGGTCTTCATAACCAACCGGTACGACGTCCCCGTCACCGTCAACTCGGGGTCCATCGAATTGCCGATCCAGTACGCCGCGCGCATCGACAGACCCGACCGGGCACACGAGTTGGATCCGGCCCACGTGCTGATCGGCGAGGGGATCTACAGCCAGTACTACGTCACCGTCAACGATCGCAAGTGGCTCGTCTGGAACGAGCTCAGGCAGCCCATGGATTTCTCGGCGATCCTCTCCGTCTTCCAGTACCACCAACGCAACTCCAGCGAGCAGCTCACCGTCAACGCGCTCCGCATGATCGGGGCGCTCGCGGGGGCCGCGGCCGTGTTCATCGACTCGGAGGACTACGCCAAGATCGTCGCCTTCTTCGCGGGGCCCTTCACAGAGACCGTCGCAGAAGCGCTGCTCAGGGAACTCGTCAACAGCCTCGAGTTCATGAACGCGCAGGCCCTGAAGGAGATCACCACGATCCCACCCGGCACGACCATCGCCAAGTACGTCTTCTATCCCAAGTCCGACATCTACGGTGTCTGGGGGCTTGATCTGCCCGTCCGCATCGTCCGGGTCCAGGAAGACGACAACATCCAACTCACCGGGACCGTCCAGCGATCCCAGGAGCCCGCCGTCCTGGATACGCAGAAGTAGACGAGAACCGACCGAAGCTACAACATGGGCTGGTTGTGCTCAGTCGCGCTCGCGACATCGAATATCCCGTGGACACGCCCTGTTCGTGTAGAGTCTTCCCAAGTGTGGGATCACGAGCGGAGCACCCATGCCCAACGCCGCAAGTCTCGCCTCATGGATCACCCGACTCCCAGCAGTGGGCATCCTGGCCATGGCCGGGTTGGCCAAGATCACGGGGGACCCCGGTTCGGTATTTCTCATGCAGGACATGCTCGGAGCGCCCGAGGTGGCCCGGTATGCGCTGGGTGCCGCGGAGCTCGTGCTGGCAATCGCCCTGCTCGTCCCCAAGACGCTCCCGTATGCGTCCTTCGCCGCCATGCTGATGATGCTGGGAGCGATCGGGTCGCACCTCGTCAAGCTCGGCATCGCGATCGAGGTGCCCGAGACAGCCCCCGAGGGCGTGGCCGACTCGATCGGCGGGCCGTCGCTGTTCGTGATGGCGATCGTGGTCTTCCTGTCCGCCCTGCTCACGGCCTTTCTGAAGCGAGACACCTTCCCGCATCGCCCGTGCGAGACCTCGTCCTGATCCGGCGCCCCAAGCCCTTCTAGCGCGAACCCCCCGAAACCGAGGCATCACACTCAAACGGAATGGCCCGAGGCGGATAACACCAGCACCCGCTCGAATTTGCGCGCCGAAACAAGACTTCTGCCTGCAGCCCCCCACACATTTCGACGAATGGCCCGGCCCATCGGAGTGCACGATGTTCCTGATATTGGAGCCTTTTATCCGTGTTTTCTCGCTTCCGTCAGCTCTGGCTCGCGTTGCTCTTAACGGTCTCGGTCACCGTCGCGGCCGCGCTGGGCGCTCCACGCTCTGAGACCACACCCGCGGACCACCTCCATCACCCCGCTGATCAATGCGGGGTTGTCTCCGGATCGGTCTCCGGTGCCCCCGCGCCGACTGCGGAGCCCATGAAAGCGGGCGTCTCGGAGTGGGACTTCTTCAGCAACTACGGCTCCTACAGGCCCCGCACTCACTGCATGGTCAACGAGGCGGGAACGACGGACTGGACATGGGTCGGCGTGTTGCTGGTGCTCAACTGTGTTGTGGTCGCGGGGTACGCTCGAATCTTCCTGTTCTGGCGGCGCGCCTTCCTGGCCGAAGCCGAGCAGGACCGCAACGTGAAGCTGATGGACCTGGCGTGGATCTTCCTGTGGTGCGCGGTGTGCGGGTACATCTCGTCGATCGTGATCTTCTTCTGGCCGGGCTACCGGGCGTTGGCGGTCGCGCTGGTGCCGCTGGCCTTCTTCACCTGGCGGTTCGCGTGGAATCTCAACGACTTCGCGCTGGCCCTGCAGGCCAAGCGGCTGCAGCGCCAGCTGACCGAATCGCTGCAAAGCAGGAACGTAGAGCTCGAGCAGGCGGTCTCGAAGGCGACGCTGGAGCTGGACGAGTCGTTGAAACAACGAAACGAAGAGCTCGAGGACGCCGTGTTCAAGGCGACGAGCGACCTGCGCGATGCGACTGTCGTCGCCGAGAATGCGAACCGCGCCAAGTCCGAGTTCCTGGCCAACATGTCTCACGAGATCCGAACACCGATGTCGGCGGTGCTCGGGTATACCGAGTTGCTCGACGACCCGGAAGCCAACGAGCACGAGCGGGCCCAGTACGTCCAGACCGTTCGCCGCAACGGCACGCACCTGCTCAGCCTGATCAACGACATCCTCGATCTGTCCAAGATCGAGGCGGGCGAGATGGACTTCGAATCGATCGAATGCTCGCCGGTCTCCATCGCATCGGACGCGGTCGGTGCGCTTCAGCCAAGGGCGCGCGAACAGGGCATCACGCTCTCTCTCGGGCTGGACGGCCCGGTGCCGAGCACCGTTCTCACCGACCCGACGCGACTCCGCCAGCTCTTCACCAATCTGGTCGGCAACGCCGTGAAGTTCACGCCCGAAGGCTCCGTGACCGTGGCGCTCTCGTCGGAGACGTCCGGTGATGACGTGGCCATCCGTGCCAGGATCATTGATACAGGCATCGGGATGACCCGGGAGCAGATCGCGCACATCTTTGAGCCATTCCGGCAGGGCGACACATCCATGACACGGGCCTTCGGCGGGACGGGTCTGGGGCTCGCCATCTCCTCCAAAATCGTGTCGGCGATGGGCGGCCGGATTGAGGTCGAGTCAGAGCCGGGGCACGGGAGCGTCTTCACTCTCTGTGTCACCGCCAGGCGTGCGGAGGAGCACGACGAGGTTGTTGAGGGCGTCGATTCCGAAACTCCGGAGCGGGTCGAGGACCGCCCACGCCGAACGCTCGAGCCGGGTGTCCGGGTGCTGCAGGTCGAGGACGGCCCCGAGAACCAGCGCCTGCTGGATTTTCATCTCACTCGCGCAGGAGCGGTCGTGGACACTCGGGCCAACGGACGCGAGGGCGTCGATCTGGCTCTCGAGATGCACGAGCGCGGCTCGCCGTATGACCTCATACTGATGGACATGCAGATGCCCGTCCTCGACGGGTACGGCGCGACCCGTGAGCTGCGCAGGCGGGGGTACGGCGGGATCATCGTGGCCCTGACCGCAAACGCCATGAACGGCGACCGCGACCTGTGTCTGCGGGCCGGGTGCGACGAGTACATCTCCAAGCCGTTCAGTCCCGCGGACCTGCTGTCCCTCTGCTCGCGCCTGCTGGCCGAGGGAGCCCCTTCCCGACAGCCTCAGTCCGCCAGCCACAACGATCGGGCCGCCTGAGTCCCCCCGGGCGTCTCGGTCCGAGAAACCCGCAATCCGGGGGCTCGCTCTTGGTTCGGGGCGGATGAGCCGATACAGTTGGTCTGTTCGCCCCGGGCGCTCGACACACGAAAAGGCCGCGCAAGGCCGACCGAGATGCCCACCCGTCAGCCGATGGACGAGCCCGAACACTCAGAACCTCCTTCTTGTTGCGAACGACCGCCCCACGACGCTGGAGCGCCTGTCCTGTGCGCCCACTGGCTCGACCCCGACCGACTGCTGACCCCCGCTCAGACCGCGTGGCTCAATGACGCCGCGGGGCGCGTGCTGGCCATCGCCGCGTCCCGGTTTGAGATCCGGGGTGAGTTGCGGGCACGCGTCGTGAACGACACCACCATGACCGACGCCCACAAACGCCACTGCGACCTCGACTCCACCACCGACGTGCTGACCTTCGACCTCTCCGAATCCGACCACGAGATCGACACCGACGTGCTGGTCTGCCTGGACGAGGCCGAGCGCCGGGCGACGGACCTGGGCCACACGCCCGAACGCGAGCTGCTGCTCTACCTGGTGCACGCCCTGCTGCACTGCCTGGGGCACGACGACCACGACCCGGAGGCCTTCCAGGCGATGCACGCGCTCGAGGACCAACTGCTGACCGAGGCGGGCATCGGCGCGACCTTCCACGCGGCGCACGCGCACGACGCTCGGGCCGAGAACGGGGGGGCCGCGTGAGCGCCCTGATCCCGCTCATCGTGTTCGGCTCGCTGCTGCTCGCGGCCTCGATCGCCATCGTGCAGCACGCCCTGATGGAGTGCTCGCGCGGACGCCTCGAAGAACTCGCCGACAAGTCCAAGAACGAATCCGCGCCCGCACGCGTGGACGCGATCCTGAACGACCTGCCCGGGCATCACGCCGCGATCGGGCTGTGGCGGGTCGGCGCGACGTTCACCTACGTCATCGGCGGCGTCGCCTGGAGCGTGCGCCTGGTCCCGCTGGCCGAGACCGAGTCGGGGCTGCTGGGTGCCGCGCCCGGCGCGGCCGCGATCCTGGTCGGGCTGCTCGCCCTGTACTGGCTGGTGACCATGGCCCTGCCCGCCTCCATCGCGGAGCACGCGCCCGAGCGCTCGGTGCTGGCAACGGGGCGCGTGCTGCGCTTCGCCCATCGCGTGCTCACCCCCCTGCGACCCGGCCTGCGTGTGCTGGACGAGGGCGTGCGACGACTCGCCGGGCCCGAGGACCAGACCCCCGCCGAGCAGCTCGAACAGGAACTGCTCGACGTGGTCGAAGAGCACGGGCTGGGCGTCGCGATCGGCGAGGAAGAGCGCGACATGCTCGAGAAGGTGGTCGAGTTCCGCACCACCACCGTCGAGCAGGTCATGACGCCCCGCACCGACGTGCAGGCCCTCGAGTACACCGACGACCTCGAGGCCCTCAAGCCCATCGTCATCGATCAGGGCCACTCGCGCGTGCCCGTCTACCGCGGCAACCTCGACCACGTCGTCGGCCTGCTCTACGCCAAGGACCTGCTCCGCTGGACCATCGAGCACGGCAGCAACGGCAAGCCCTTCAACCTTGAGGAAATCCTCCGCCCCGTCATCTTCGTGCCCGGCACCAAGACCGTCCGCGAGCTGCTCACCGAGCTGCTCGCCGAGCGGGTGCACGTCGCGATGGTCGCCGACGAGTACGGCGGCACCTCGGGCCTGGTCACCATCGAGGACATCATCGAGGAGATCTTCGGCGAGATCGCCGACGAGTACGACACGCCCGACCAGGCCGCCCCCGGCGTCGAGATCGACGAGGACAACCACGCCGCGTACATCGACGCCAAGGCCGACATCGACGACGCCAACGACGGGCTCGAGATGCTCGGGCTCGAACTCCCAGAGTCCGACGACTACGACACCGTCGGCGGCTTCGTGGTCGTCACCCTCGGACGCATCCCGTCCACCGGCGACGTCTTCCAGCACACGCACGAGGAGCAGACCTTCACGGTCGAGGTGCTCGAGGCCGAGCCCACACGCGTCAAGCGCGTCCGCCTCACCCCAAGCGAGCCCGCCGAGCCGGACGATGCCGACAAGCCCGCCGAGACTGACGAGCCCGCGACCTCCGAGCGCGAAGCAAGCTGAGCAAGCCCTCGGCGCAAGCCGAGGGAGCCCCCGCCCAAGCCGTCACCCCGCCGCCACGACCCCGCACGCCTTCATCCACTCCCACTGCCTGGCCATGCCGTCCTTCAGCGACGTCGTCGGGCTGAAACCCAGCTCCGCCTTGGCCCGCTCCAGGTCCGCCCACGTCCGGTCCACGTCGCCCGGCTGCATGCCCTCGCGTTGCACGATCGGCTCGCGCCCCACGACCTCGCCCACCGTCGCGATCATCTCCTTCAGCGTCGCCGGGTGCTCGCCGCCAAGGTTCCAGATGCGGTAGCCGTGCTCCCCGATGCGCTCGCTGCTGGCCAGCACGCCCGCGACGATGTCGTCGATGAACGTGTAGTCGCGGCTCGTGCTGCCGTCGCCGAACATGCGGATCGGCTCACCCGCCCCAACCCTCCGCAGGAACAGGTTGATCGCCAGGTCCGGGCGCTGGCGCGGGCCGAACACCGTGAAGAACCGCAGCATCGCGACCGGCAGCCCGGTCAGGCGGTGGTGCGTCTCGCCGATCAGCTCGCAGCTGCGCTTGGTCGCGGCGTAGGGCGAGATCGGGTGCTCCACCGAGTCGGTCTCCGCGAATGGCACCTTCTCGTTGTTGCCGTAGACCGAGCTCGAACTCGCGCACGCCGCCCACCTCAGCCCCGCGTCGCTGGCGCTGCTGAGCACCACCTGCGTGCCCAGCACGTTGGCGCGGGCGTAGCCGGCCGGGTCCTCGATGCTGGGGCGCACGCCCGCCTTGGCCGCGAGATGGATGACGCCCGTAGCCCCGTCCATCGCCCGCCCCATCGCCTCGGCGTCGCACAGGTCGGCCTCGATCAATTCGAACGACCCGCCGACCGACGACGCGGTCTGCATGACCTCGCCCACGTTGGCGCGCTTCAGCGATTCGTCGTAGTACGGGTCGAAGTTGTCATAGCCGACCACGCGATCGCCCCGACGCAGCAGCGCCTCGCAGACGTGCGAGCCGATGAAGCCCGCCGCGCCGGTCACCACGATCGTGTGTGTGCTCATGCCGCCCTCTCTGCCCGGACCGGGTCGCTGGCGACAACCCTATCGGGGTCGGGGGGTGCGGGCTCTGGCGGACCGTTCAGAGCAAAAAAACAAGCAGGGCGCCATGTTTCGACGGCGCCCCGCTGGAGGAGAGAGAGATCAAGTGACTTTACGAAAACATCGGGTTCTCGGATCTTGTCAAGCCATCAATGCGAGAATGTTTTTTGAATCCGGAGCAAACGGGGGGAAGGTTTCCTGTAAAACAGAAATAGAGCCGCTTTCAACGCACCCGTATGGGGTGGTCGCCCCCCCCAGATTTCAGCTTTCTGTCTCGGATCCCTGCGCCGCGGGATCCTGCTGCTTTCCGCGTTCCTCGCGCTCCTTGAACTGCTTCTGAATCATCTCGCGGAACTTCTGGCGGTGCTTCTTCATCTTGAGGGCGCCGCCCGAGATCATCTCCATGCGGATCCGGTTCAGGGCCGCCTCGCGCTGGCGGGGCTCCATATCCAGCAGCTTCTGCTGCGTGTTCTCGTTGAGGTCCTCGAGCTTCAGACGCCCGGTGCGCTGCACGCGCTCGCGCACCTGCTGCGACTTCAGGCGTTCGGCGACGACCTCTTCGTACCGGTCGAGCAGCGCGTCGCCCTGCTCGTCGTTCAGGATTCCAAGCACGATGAGCTTGAGGTCTTCGACCTGCGGGCCGCTCAGGATCAGGTCCCGCATCGCCTCGCGCGCCTCGTGCTGCTCGACGGTCAGGAAGTCCACGTGCACCTTCTGCTCGCCCCCGGACGGCTCGAGCAGGTCCGGGTTGATGTACAGCATGGGGCTGAAATCCTCGTCGTCCTCGAGCGATTCCGGCTCCGGTTCGTCCAGCCCGCTCAGCTTGCGCAGGGCCACCAGGTCCTCGCGGATCTCGTTGTTGTGCTTGCGGAGCGCGTCGCGGAAGTTCTTGAACGCCTCCTCGACCTTCACCCCCTGCGTCTCGGTCAGCACCAGGTCCTCGGGCGTGGGCGGAGACTGCTTCATCTTGCGCGTCTCCTTCTCCAGCACCTGGAGCAGCGCGTTCTCGCTCAGGCGACCGATCCACAGCGGGTCGGTGATGTACCCGCGCTTCTTCGCGGCCCGCTCCGCCGCCCGCGCCTCCTGTTCAGCGATCTCCTCCTCGGTCAGCACCTCGAGCCCGCCCACCGTCTCCGGCTGGGCCGCGTCCCCCGCCGGACGCTCAAGGCCGGTCGCCTCGCCCTGCGCCAGCGATACGCCGCCGCACAGCGAAAGAGCCACCAGCCCGCCAACCACGCTCATTCCCAGACGATCTCGCATGCACATCACGAATCGCTCCTTGCTTGTCGCTCACTCTGACGGTCCGTTTCGGACCGAATCGTTTTATCCACGTACGGGCACAACGCCGCCCCCCCGCCGGTATTGCACCGACTCCGACGAGGCACCCCGGAGCCTAGCATGCCCTCAAACCCAGTCTCCACAAGCCTTTTCACCATTTTCACGCCCCGGCGGGCCCGTTCCCGCCCGCTCAACCCGCCCGATTGCCCCACCATCATGCCACTCCACCAGCAACAGATCCTCGACGCCGCCAACGCCGTGCAGAACCCGGACACCGGTCGCCCCATCGCGGACCCCGACCGCGCCGAGGGCGCCGTGTGGGCCGCGACCAGCGACGACCACGCCTCGGTGCGGGTCTGCCTGCCCGACGCGACCTCGCCCGAGACCCGGGCCCGGGTCGCGGCCGACCTCGAGATCGCCGTCCGACGAGCCGGCATGCAGGCCGACCACGACCTGAGCACCCTGCTCATCCAGTTCGTGAACCGACAGGGCGACGTGATCGACCAGGCCGGCGACCCCCCCACCCCCCCCACGGCCTCCCCCACGTCTCCCCCCGCTGCATCCCCCGCCTCAGCGGCCGGTGCGTCCGGCGGGGGCCGGTCCACGCGACCCGTGTCCAAGGCCCCGACGCCGCAGGACAACTCCGACCCGCTGCCCGGCGTGCGGCACATCATCGCGGTGGGCGCGGGCAAGGGCGGGGTGGGCAAGTCCACCGTCGCCGTGAGCCTGGCCGTGGCCCTCGCCCGCCAGGGGCACGCCGTGGGGCTGCTCGACGCGGACATCTACGGCCCGTCGCTGCCGACCATGCTCGGGCTCGGGGCGCTCGACCCGATCATCAACGCCGACAAGAACATGGAGCCGTTCTACGTGCACGGCATCAAGGGCGCAACCATCGGCAAGCTGGTGGACCCCGAGAAGCCGCTCATCTGGCGCGGGCCCATGGCCCACGGCGCGTTCACCCAGCTCACCCAACGCACCAACTGGGGCGAGCTCGATCACCTCATCATCGACCTGCCCCCCGGCACGGGCGACGTGCCCCTGAGCCTGGCCCAGTCGCTCCGGTGCGCGGGCGCGGTCATCGTGTGCACGCCGCAGCGGGTGGCCCAGGACGACGCGGTGCGGGCCGCGAACATGTTCAAGCAGCTCGGCGTGCCGGTGCTGGGCGTGGTCGAGAACATGTCGTACTTCATCGCCGACCCGGACTCGGACGGCGTCGCCAAGACCTACGACATCTTCGGGCGGGGCGGGGCCGAGCAGATGGCCCAGCGCCTCGGGCTGCCCTTCCTCGGCGCGGTGCCCATCAACATGGCCCTGCGCGAGAACCTGGACCGGGGCGACCCGACCCGCAACTTCGACCCCGCCACCGCGGGCGGCGAGGACCTGCCGCGGGCACTCGAGGCGATGACCAGCAACCTGACCGCCCAGCTCGCGCTGGCGAGCATGCAGTCGGGCAGCGCCACCCCGACGCTCAATATCAGCTGATCTGTTCCTTCCCACACGCCCGAACTTCCCACGCCGGCACCCCACACCCGGGGTCTCAGTCCCGGGGCCTCAATCCTGTGGGGGGAAGCGGAACTCGTCCGGGATCCAGTTGCGCACGAAGCGGATCGACCCGCCGCGTGTCGGCGCGAGGCTGCGGATGACGACTGCGCGCTCCCAGCCCGGCATCGGTGCGATGAAACGCACGCCATCCGGATCCATCAGACGCTGCGGCCGCTCCGGGACCAGCTCCCCGTCCGGCGATATGCGGAGGCGAATGGCCATCACCGCGTCCGAAGTGAGATACAACACCTGATCGCCCATGATCCGAGTCCCCCTCCCGAATCCGGGTATGAGCCTGATCGGATTCTCGCTCGTGCGATCCAGGCGGTCGGCATAGTGCGTCCACGCTCCCGACACATCACTCTCAAACAGCACCCACTCCCCATCCCCTGCCAGTCCGGTTGCGTACATGTTCGCGTTCGGGTCTTGCCCCCAATCCGTGAGCTCGCCGGTTTCCAGATCGAGCAGTTGAATGTGTGACTGGTTGCCGCTGTTGTTGGATCTGCTCAACAGCAGCGAACGCCCGTCGGGCGTCACCGCCGCCGGGAACTTTGCCTCGCTGCTTTCCAGCACCGCTTCCGGAGCACGCACCCGATCGACCCGAGCCCGGTAGATGTCCGGCCCGCGAAAGAAGAACACCTCGTCGCTCTCCGGCCCCCAGATCGGAATCGACTCGTTCCCCTCGTCCCGAGAGATCACCCGCTCGATCCCGGTCTCGAACTCGTACACGTAGATATCCCCGGCCGTCGCGGGGAACGTGCGATCGAACGACAGGTACCTCCCGTCCGGCGAGACGTACGGGCTCCACAGCGACCCCTCAATCCCGAGCGGCGTCTCCTCCCCCGTCGCCAGGTCCCGCAAGAACATCCCGTCCGCCGCGCCGGCCGATTCGTCCGCGACGTACACCAGAAGGTCCGGCGTGGCATCGAAGATGCCAAAGGACGGCCAATTCTGCCGCAGCACGCCCTCCGCCACCACCACCGGATCGCCCACGAAGTCCAGCGCTTCGAGATCGAAACGCCGCACCAGCAGCGACCCCTCGTTCCAGTACACCACCAGGTCCGGCTCGACAAAGACCGCGCTCGTCTCGAACGGCAGCAGCCGGCGGGACCACCCCTCGGTCAGCGAGCTCACGTACAGCCCGCTGTCCACGGTGACGTCGTCCTGGTTCGAGTACAGCACGTGCTCGCCGTCGGGCAGGAAACTCGGCGCCACCACCCAGTCGCCGGACCGTTCCGGGATCGGGTCCGCAATGACCGTGCTCTCGCCCGTGTCCGGATCGAACGCGCGCAGCGGCCCGCGCATCCGCGAGTATGTATACAGGCCCTCGGGATTGATACCCGCGACGCTGTACCGCCCCGCCTCTCCGATGTCGCCCAGTGTCTCCGGGCGACCGCCGTTCACGTCGATCCGCTGCAATTGAAATCCCGACGCGTACACGATCGACCGCCCGTCGGCCGTCCACTCCGGAGACCGCGGGTCCACCGGACCACGCAGCACCCGCTCCTCGCCGGTGGAGAGGTCCCGGACCGCCAGGCGCGTCTCGTTCTCGCCCTCGTTGTACACCAGGTAGGCCACACGCCTCGAGTCCGGCGAGATCCGCGGCGGCGCGACCAGCCGGGCCAGCTCAATCGAACGGTCCGTCACCAGGTCCGCCTCCAGCCGCCCGCCGCCCAGGTAGGTGGTGTTGTACACCTCGGGCCCACTCACAAACAGCCACGCCGCGACGGCGAGCGCCACCACCGCGACCAGCCAGCCGACGACCCCGACGGGCCCGAGCGCCGAACCGCTCGAGTCCGAGATGTCCCCCGCGGCACTGTCCACGCTCCCGCTCAGCAGTTCGAGGCGCGCGTCCGCCAGGCTGTGGTACCGCAGCTCCTTGTCACGCTGCAGGCACCGCCTCAGCACGCGGCGCACGCTCGCGGGCGTCTCGCGCGGCAGCCGCTCCAGGTTGAACTCCTTGTGCAACACCGCCCCGATCGAGTCGCTCGCCGTCTCCCCCACGAACGGGCTCGCCCCCACCAGCATCTCGTACAGGATCACGCCGAACGACCACACGTCCGTCCGCTGGTCCACGCGCCGCCCGCGTGCCTGCTCGGGCGACATGTACGCCGCGGTGCCCAGGATCGCTCCCGGGATCGTCGGCGAGTGCCTCGGGTTCGGGTTCGTCAATGTCGGCGACTGGCTGTGCCCGCTCCCGGTCGAGCTCATGCCCTCGTCCGACTTGGCCAGGCCGAAGTCCAGCACCTTTGCCCGCCCGTCCGGCGTGAGCATGATGTTGCCCGGCTTCAGGTCGCGGTGGACCACCCCAGCCTCGTGCGCCGCGGCGATGCCGGCCGCGATCTGGGCCGCCAGCTCCGCCGCCTCGTCCGCCGGCAGCACGCCCCGGTCCAGCCGGTCGGCCAGCGTCTCCCCCTCCACATACTCCAGCACAAGGTACCGATTCGTCTGACCATCGGCCCCGGCGTGCTCCTCCAGCCCGTGGATACCCGCCAGATTCGGATGATTCAGCTGCGCCAGCGTCCGGGCCTCACGCTCGAACCGCTCCAGCCGACCCGGATCCTGAGCCAGCTCCTCCGGCAGCGCCTTGATCGCCACCGTCCGCCCCAGGCGTTCGTCCCGCGCGCGGTAGACCACGCCCATGCCCCCGCGACCCAACTCCGATTCGATCTGGTACGGCCCGATGGTCTGATCCACGCGGACAGTCTAACGCCACACGCGCCCGAGACACCCTCACGGGCGATTGAGCGTCACCACGCCGCCAGCCGGAACCTGCGTCCACACGCTCGAGGTGCCGTCCGGCCATTTGATCGTCACGCGATCGATCAGCCCGTCGGCGCTCAGGCGGGCACCGAAGGCGACGTGCGCCTCGGCGGGCTCCTGGCTCAGGAAGCTCACCCCGGCCGTGATCTTGCGCGACTGCGTCCACCCGCGCTCCGTAACGCGGACGACGGCCCCGATCGCCCGCGCGTTGGGCGTGCCGGGCATCCGCGGTCGGACGATTACCCAGTCGCGGTCGGGATGGATGGTGCTCGCCGTGTTGGTCATCACGCGCAGGGCGCCCGGCTGCGTCGCGTCGCTGAGGACGGTCGCGACGAGGTCGGCGTCGCCGTCGCGGTCGAGGTCCGCCGCCGCGAGCGCGCTGCCCGCGTCGAGGAAGGCCAGCCCGGCCCCGTGCTGGCGGGCGACGAACGCCGCCGGGCCCCGCAAACGACCGGTGTTCTTCCAGAGCTTCCAGGGCACGTCCGCGAACCCCGCGGGGCTCTCCAGCGAATTCACCTCCGCCAGATCGAGTCGCCCGTCCAGGTCGTAGTCGAGGAACGTGGTCCCCCACCCGAAGCCGCCGCGCCAGACGGGGTGCTCGAGCGCCCGCTCCACGAAGCCCGCGCCCTCGTCCACGAACAGCACGCAATACTGAAACAGGGTGAAGATCTGTCGCGTGAGGTTCGTGACGTACAGGTCGAAGTCGCCGTCGGCGTCGCAGTCGCCGACCGCGACGCCCATCTCGTTCATCGCGGTATTCAGGCCGAGCGGGGCGCCCTGATCAGTAAACCCGCCCGCGCCTGTGCCCCAGCCCCCGTCGTTGATCAGGGCCGGGTTGGGCCCGAAGTCGTGCGCGAGGAAGACGTCCTCCAGCCCGTCGTCGTTCAGGTCCAGGATCACGGGCTGCCAGTATGTCCGCTGCACGCCGGCGAGCCCGGCGCTCGCGCGGATGTCCGCGAACAGCGGCGCCCCGGGCGTGCTCCGGTTCTCGAAGATCCAGGCCCCCTCGTCCCACGTCGCGAAGACGAGGTCGAGGCGACCGTTGCCCGTCAGGTCGCCCGCCGCGAGCCCGCCCGCGTGCGTGCCGACGCGCAGCAGGGGCACGCCCTCCAGCCCGGTGCCGGTGGCTTCGACGAACGTGCCGTCGGGCTGCTGCAGCCAGAGTCGCAGGGTCGCGCTGAGCGTGACGCCGGGGGCCTGGTACCGGTCCTGCGCGACGACGAGGTCCTGGCGTCCGTCGCCGTCGGCATCGAACCAGAGCGCGTTGCGGGCCGCCTCGAGATCGTCGAGCCCGATGGCTGCCCCGACCTCGTCGAAGGTCCCGTCACCCCGGTTGCGGTAGACCCGGTTGGGCACGCCCTCGCGCGAGGGGGCGAACAGGTCCACGTCGCCGTCGTCGTCGTAGTCCGACAGCGACACGCCCCCGCCCTGCCCGAGCGCCATGGAGAACCCGCCCAGCTCGCGCGCAGAGAACGTCACGCCGAGGCGCGCCACCCCGCCCTGCCACGCCCGCCACCCGCCGTCGTCGGGCACCGGCGAGGCCACCTGCGCGACACCGCCCGCGATCAGCCCAAGCACACACATCGAATCCAGCACAAAAAGCCTCCCGCTCCGGAGAACTACCGTACCGGCGATGCGGGCCCGACTCAATGCCTTGACACAATCCTCACCGAGGAAGACCGGGCGACCCCCCCCCCCCCCCCCCCCCCCCCCCCCCCCCCCGACCCCCCGCGCCCCCCCACCCGTCAAATCGGACGTTTGGAGTTGGGGATCGGGCCCAGCCCACAAAAAAACGCGGACGCGTCCTTCGACGCGCCCGCGATGGTTCTTGCCGACCGGCTCAGGCGGTGGCGCCGGCGCCCTCCAGGGCCGCGGCGTAGTCGTCCTCGGGACGCATCCCGACGAACTTCTCCGCGATCTCGCCGCCCTTGAAGACCAGCACGGTCGGGATGCTCTGGATCCCGAACTGCTGGCCCAGCTCGGCCTGGCTGTCCACGTCCACCTTCGCCACGACCGCGGTGCCGTCGAAGCGGTCCGCGAGCGCGTCGATGGTCGGGGCGAGCGCACGGCACGGGCCGCACCACTCCGCCCAGAAGTCCACCAGCACGGGCTTGTCGCCGTTGATGGTGTCCTGGAAGTTCTCCGTCGTCAGATGCACGACCTTGTCGCTTGCCATTTGTGTGCTCCTTCGTGCTCGCGGGCTCGACGCCCGATGCCGTGTTCGTAGTTCCATCGTGACCAACCGATCACGACCGCTCGATGTTCCCCGCCCCGGATCCGTCCTGCTCAGGGGCACCATAGCCCCTTTCCTCGGGCTCCATCGGACGATCGGATGATGCCCAGTGGGGCACCCCGCTCCCGCACTCCGTGTCCCATGTTTCCACGCCCTGGTGCATGCCTCCGGCGTGCGCGTGCTCGTTCATCGTCCTTCTCCTTTCCCCGCGGATGTGTCCTGTGGGATCACGCGATCTTGCAGGAACCGCAGCATCAGCTCGGCGATCAGGTCTCCGTCCTCCTCCAGCGCGAAGTGCCCGGTATCGAGCAGGTGCAGCTCCGCGTCGGGCAGGTCGTTCAGATAGGGCAGAGCCCCCGCGGCTGGGAAGATGTGGTCGTTCCTGCCCCACACGATCAGCGTCGGGGGCTGGTGAGCCCGGAAGTACTCCTGCCACGCGGGGTACAGTCCCGGGTTCGTCCCATAGTCGTAAAACAGCTCCAGCTGCACCTCTTGGTTGCCCGGGCGGTCGAGCAGCGGCTGCACGACCAGCCAGTTGTCCGGGCTGATCGCTTCCGGCTCTCGCGTGCCGTGCTCCCACTGCCAGACCGTGGCCTCGAGCGAGAGCAGCCCCCGCAGCGCGTCCCGGTGCTCATCGCTCGGGTCGGACCAGTAGGCCTTGATGGGGTCCCAGAACTCGCGCAGGCCCTCGTCGTAGGCGTTGCCGTTCTGCACCACCAGCCCGCGGACCCGCTCCGGTCGGGCCGACGCGACGCGGTACCCCACCGGAGCCCCGTAGTCCATCACGTACAGCACATACTCCTCGGCCCCAACGCGGTCGAGCAACTCCTGCGTCATCGACGCCAGCCTGTCGAACGTGTACTCGAACTCGTCGGCCGGGGGGGCGTCGCTGAGCCCGAACCCCGGGAAGTCCGGGGCGATCACGCGATACTCGCCGCTCAGCTTCGGGATCAGGTCCCGGAACATGTGGCTCGACGTCGGGAAGCCGTGGAGCAGCACCACCACGGGCCGCTCCAGGCCCCCGTCGGCCGGTGCCGATTCGCGATAGAACACGTTCACGCCGTCGATCTCTATGGACCGCCGGTAGACCGGGCGGGTGAGACCCGACTGCGTGTTGCTCAAGACCTCTGTCGCGGTGCCGGCCTCCGTCGCTCGTGCCTCAAAGGCGTTTGCTGTACCAGCCGCGCCCAGGTATGCCGCCGCCGTCAGTGTCAGTGCCATCCGGTTCATCTCGAACCCTTTCAGACTTTGTGTGACGCGAGCGACGTGCCCGTGTCGGAATCCCCCCGGTTCGGTTTCCCGGAGTGGGGGAGGTGGATGTCGTGGGCCTCTGTCTCGAAAAGTGGGGAAATGGAGGCTCAGACGCCGACCGCCTGATCGAGCTCGACCTTCGGGAAGTCGATCTCGGTCTCGATGGCGTGGTTCAGGTAGTTGGTGAGGATGTTGGCGACCGTGACCGTGATGATCTCGAGGATCTCGCCGTCGTTGAAGCCCGCCTCGCGGACCGAGGCGAAGTCGGAGTCCTCCACGAAGCCGCGTTTCGCGACCACGGCCCGGGCGAAATCCAACGCCGCCTGGGTCTTGTCGTCGCTGGCCTCGCCCTTGAGGTTCCTGGCGAGCTCGTCGCCGTCCACCCCGGCGCCCTTTCCGATCGCGGTATGGGCGCTGGCGCAGTACCCGCACTGGTTGGCCCCGGCGACCGCCATGGCGATCTGCTCGCGGATGCCGGCGCTGAGGCTCGCCTCGCCCAGGGCGTCCCCGATGGACAGGAAGGTCTTGAGGACCGCGGGCGAGTGGGCCATGGTGCCGAGCAGGTTGGGGACCTTGCCGAACTTCTTCTTGACGCCGTCGAGCAGTTCCTTCTGGGCGGCGCTGGCGGACTCGTGGTTCACAGGGGTGATGCGGGGCATGGTGGGTCTCCTGAAAGTGCCCTCTCGGGCGTTGTGTCGCTTGTGGCCGGACGACCCGGCTGGTCTCCAGTGAACTATACCGATCGTTCTGTCTATTTCAATGTCAGGGAAAAATCTTCTCTGGGAACAAAATTTACCCCATTTGTGGTATATAGACCGATCATTCTGTATATAGTGGAGACGACATGCCCACCACCAAAGCCACATCCAGACGCCAGGATCTCATCGAGGCCGCGATCCGGCTCTTCATGGCCCACGGCTACCACGCCACGGGCATCGACGCCATCCTCAAAGAGGCCGGCGTCAGCCGCATGACCCTCTACAACCACTTCAAGTCCAAGGACGAGCTGATCCTCGCGGCCCTGCAGCACCGGCACGACCAACTCATCGAACAGCTCAACGAGGCCCTCGATCAGGCCCACTCCGACCCGCTGGACCGGCTGCTGGCCATCGTGGAGTACCACGCCCGCTGGATCACGGACCCCGAGTTCCACGGGTGCGCCTTCGTGAACGCCGCGGCCGAGTTCCCCGACGACGCCTGCGCCATCCGCAAGCTCATCGCCGGGCACAAGCGTGAGATCGTGTCGCTGCTGGCGCGTGAGGCCAACGCCGCGGGCCTGGACCGGCCCGAGGCCCTGGCCGAGCGGGTGAACCTCGTGCTGGAGGGCGCGATCTCCGCCTCGCTGGCGACGACCTCCCCCTGCGGGAAGGTGCCCAACGCGTTGGCCCCCGAGGAAGCCGCGTCCCACGCCCGGGCCGCGTGCGAGATCCTGATCGAGCGTGCGTTCGAGGGCCCGCCCGCGACCGCATGATCGAGCCCGACCCGAACGATGCCGGCTCGACGCTGCTGCACGTCAAGGCGGTGCCCGGGGCGTCACGCGATCAGGGCGTGGGCACCCCGGACGTGCACTCACGCCTCTGACGAGCCCGGAGCGCGAGCGACGGGGCCGTGGCTTGTTGGCTCCTTCTCCCTCCGGGAGAAGGAGGCCGACCTGAGTAAGTAGGTCTCAGGGGGCCTCTCGTCGGATTGCGCCAGGGGCCTTCCATCGCTTCCACCACTACCCTTGTTGCGATGCCATCGCCATCGCTCACAACTCGCCTGCAATCCGACGAGGCCACCGTCGCCGTCATCGGTCTCGGCTACGTCGGCCTGCCGCTGGCGTCGGCCTTTGCGCGAGCGGGTGTCCGCACGATCGGGCTCGACACCGACCCGGCCAAGATCGAGGCCCTGGAGTCCGGACGCGACTACCTGACGCACCTCGGCCCCGCCTTCGCACGCGGCCTGATGGGCACCGGGCGGTTCACGCCGACCGCGTCCTACGCCGACCTGGACGGAGCGGACGCGGTGCTGATCTGCGTGCCCACCCCCCTGCACGCCGACCGCACGCCCGACCTGAGCGCCGTGGAGCGGACCGCCTCGGACCTGAGCGCGGCCCTGACCACCCCGCGTGAACGCCTGGTCGTGCTCGAATCGACCGTGTATCCCGGGGTGACGCGCAATGTGCTCGCCCCCGCGCTGGCCTCCGCCCCGGGCACGACGCACGTCGCGTACTCGCCCGAACGCGAGAACCCCTCGCCCCCGGGCTCTGGCGCCACGCCAACCACCGCGATCCCGAAGCTGGTCGCGGGGCTGACGCCCGAGGCGACCGGGCTCGCCCAAGCCCTGTACGGGCGGGCGTTCGAGTCGCTGGTTCCGTGCGACACGCCAGAGATCGCGGAGTCCGCGAAGCTGTTGGAGAACCTGTACCGGGCCGTGAACATCGCGCTGGTGAATGAGGTGAAGACGACGCTGCTGGACCTGGGCATCGACCCGCACGCGGTGATCGAGGCCGCGGCCACCAAGCCGTTCGGCTTTCAACGCTTCGACCCCGGCCCCGGGCTGGGCGGGCACTGCATCCCGATCGACCCGTACTACCTCGCCCACGTCGCCAGGCAGACCGACCACCCCGCCCGCTTCGTCGAGCTCGCCGGCGACGTCAACCACGCCATGCCCGGGTACGTGGTGCGGCGCACGCTGGAGGCCCTGCGGGCACGCGGGGTCGAGCCGTCGGGCGCGAGCGTGCTGGTGCTGGGGCTGGCGTACAAGAAGAACATCGACGATGTCCGCGAGTCGCCCGCCTTCCCGATCATCCAGCAGCTGCGCGACGCGGGCTGCCGCGTGGACTACCACGACCCGCACGTGGCGCGCACGCACGCGATGCGCCACTACGACGTGGACCTGGAATCGGTGCCGCTGACGCCCGAGGACCTCGCCACGCGCGACAGTGTCGTGATCGTGACGGACCACGACGGCGTGGACTACGCGATGCTGGGGGCCCGCGCGAGGCTGATCGTGGACACGCGCAACGCGATGGCGGGGGTGGAGAGCCCGGCGGCCACGATCGTCAAGGCCTGATCCCCCTCAACGCCTCTCGCGCTCAGGGTGGCATCAAGACGGCGCAGCCTTCTTGATGAAACCGGTGCCCGCCTTCGACCCGAAGGGCGAAGGCGGTCTTGAACCACGCGCGGCAGCCGCTCGTGCTTCGCCCTGCGGGTCGAAGCACGCCACCGAAACAGGCGGCACTGGCCGGCTCACCCGCCCGTTGCGTCCAGGAACTCGTCCACGAACGCGAGCAGATCGCCCAGATCGAGCACGCCATCGCCGGTCAGGTCGGCGATGGGCCGGCCGTCGAGGAAGGCGGCGATGAAGGCTCCGATATCGCCCCGGTCGTAGAGCCCGTCGCCGTTCAGGTCGGAGGGGCCGGCGCGGAGGCGCAGGCGGTAGATACCCTCAAGGTTCGTGACAAACTCGAAGACATCGGCGAAGCGCACGCGCAGGGTGATCACGCCGTCGCGGGACACCCCGAGCAACTCGAACCCCACCACCTCGCGGACGTCCCCGGGCGCGACCTCGAACCCCTGGTCCGCGCGCCACAACAGGCGCGGCTCGCTGACGCCGTCGGCCCGGTCGTCCACCACCCACAGCCCTCCCGAGGACTCGGGATGCGGCTCGGCTGGATACTCGAAGTCGCTGCGGAAGACGATGACCCTCAAATCCTCGGCCGAGCCCCAGGTCTGCGGCCCGCCGATCCAGCCGCCCTCGATCCCGCCCGACACGTCCCGGCCCCCACGCACGATCAGCCGCCCGTCCTCCACCGGCCCGTCCCACAGCCCGTTCACGAACTGCGGGAACTGGATCCAGCAATCCGAGCACGGCGTCCCGACGGTCCCGCCGACCAGCACACGGCTGTCCCGGTCGAACTCCGCCTCCGCGCTGTTGATCACCGACGAGCCGTTGTGCGTGAAGCCCGCTGGGGTCCCGTGGGGCGCCACGAGGTCGTACCCGCTCTCGGCGCGCCACAGATAGAGCAGGTCTCCGATATCCCGCCCGTCCGCGGTTTCGGCGAAGACCTCGAACAGCACGCTCCCGTCTTCGGCCAGTGTCGCCAAATCTCGTCCAATAGTCGACAAATCCCCACCGAGCCGGAGTTCGCCGCCATCGATGCGGTTCGAATCCCCATTGACCACCACCGTGTGCACCGCTCCCTCCCCGTCCAGCACCGACAACGACAGCCCGCGATCGACAACCTCCGGCTCTGTCTCGAAGTACTGACCCGCGACCAGCATCTGCCCCTCGCCGTTGAGCCCGATCATCGAACTCGGGCCCACGCTCGCTCCTGGCGTCGGCACGTGGAACGAGTGTGGTCGAATCGTTAGGAATTCCCCTTTACGCTCCTCGAGCAGGAAGCCGTATAACAAGCCGCCCTCGTACGGCACTCCCTCACTGAGGTCGAAGGAACCCGAGAGCCCGATACCACGCCCAGATGTCGCCGGAATTGCTCGTGCGGTCAAAGGAGTAAGGATCAGCCCGGGGAACCAACCCACCGGCTCACCGAGCCATACCAGCGGGCGTTCACCATCGAGGTTGGCCGCGAACACACCCCTGCCACCACCAAAGGTTTCGTTCTGAACCCCGAAGAAGAGCACCTCCCCGGCATCCGTCAGCGCCGGGAGTTGCACCCCCGTGGGGTTGTACTCTCCGAGCAGCACCCATCTGAACTCATTCACAGCGAACTCGGGATCGACCACCACGCCGCGCCCGCCGTTCGCAAGGTCCAGCACGACAGAGCCGCTTCGTTCTGAGTTCATCTGAAACGCCACGTCCCCGCGGCTGTTCACTTGGACCCCGTGGATGTAGTTCAGCGTCTCGCCGGCGATCTCGTCTCCGAGCAGCGCCACCCGCTCTCCCCCCGTGAACCGCTGCGCAGATGCCGAGCTGGTCGCAAGCGCGATCGCCACCGACAAGGCCGCCCGCCTTGCAACGCTTGTCCTCATGAGTTGTCCTCCGAAACGAACCGCGACAGAACACCGCGGCACGTGCCTGTACGGGTCCGGGTCGGACCTGTTCCGTACGTCTCGAGATTTCGCAGGCGATACCATGCCCCCATGCCCCGCACGCTCTGGCGATACATCTTCCTGGAGACGCTCCGGCTCGTCGCCATCGCCGCGATCGTGCTGGTCACCGTCATCGCGTTCGCGGCGACGATCAAGCCGCTGGCCGACGGCAAGCTGGACCCCGCGCAGGCGGTGACGTTCATGCTGCTGGCCGTGCCGCCGATGATGGCCTACGCCCTGCCCTTCGCCGCGGGCTTCGGCACCACGCTGGCCTACCACCGGCTCGCGGACGACAACGAGGACATCGCGGCCCGGGCCGGGGGGCTGTCGCACCGGTCGGTGCTCGTCCCGGCGCTGGCGCTGGGGCTGCTGCTGGCGGGCGGCGTGGTGCTGCTGAACGACCAGATCATCCCGCGCTTCCTGCGGAAGATGGAGCAGATCATCACGCTCGACCTCACGCAGGTGATGGTCAACCAGCTCGACCGGGGGCAGTCGGCGACGTTCAACAACACCGAGATCCATGCCGACAGCGTGCTGGAATACCCGCCGCCGGAGGGCTCGCCCCACTACCGCATGGTGCGCCTGCAGGGGCTGACCGCGATCGAGACCGACAGCGCGGGCGACGTAACGCTGGAGGCGACGTCGTCCTCGGCGTGGCTGGTGATCGTGCCCGCGGCCGCGCTGACCGCGGACCAGCGGGCCGCCTTCGGGCCCGACGACACGGTCGCCAAGATCATCTTCGACAACGGCAACGCCATGTTCGAGGGCGAGTACTTCAGCCTCGAGGGCTTCGAGACGCCCGCACAGGCCCTGCCCTCGGTCTTCGACGACGACCCGAAGTACCTCACCGGGTCCCAGCTCGACGAGTTGAAGGACACCCCCGAGGCAATGAGTTTCGTCGAGCAGCGCCGCACGGCCCTGGCACGCGCCATCGCGCAGACCCAGACCGAGCTGACGCTCCTGCGCCGGGCACGCTCAGACAATCAGATCATCTTCGACGCGCCCGGCGGGCGGACCATCTACGCCGCGTCCGATGCGCTGACCCCGCACCCCGAGGGCGGCTGGCGCCTCGCCCCCCCGCCCGGGCAGGACTCCATCGGCATCGAGGAACTCGACTCGGACGGCACGCTCACGCGCTCCACCGCCCAGCGGGCACGGCTCGTCGAGGTCCCCGCGACCTCCAGCACGGGGTTCGGGGCCCCCTCGCGCAGTGCGCCCGTCTCGCTCCGCTTCCGGCTCGAGCTCGAGGACGTTGAGATCGGCACATCCACCGGCGACAGCCGCTTCCAGGCGACCACGCAGCGCGACCGCCTGACCCTCGACGCCCTGGTGCTCGAGGACGACCCGATGCCCGAGCTGGTCACGAAGTCCTCGCGCGCCCTGCTCGCCACCGCCGACCGGAGCGCGGACGTCCCGAACATCGCCTACCGGGCCAGCGAGCTCCGGGATCGCATCGAGCGCCTGCGCCGCGAGGTGCTGTCCAAGCGTCACGAGCGGTACGCGATGGCGGCCTCGTGCCTGGTGATGGTGCTGACCGGGGCGGTGGTGGCGCTCAAGCTCAAAGACGCCATGCCGCTGGTGGTCTACCTCTGGTCCTTCTTCCCGGCGCTGGCGACCATCATCCTGATCGCCTCGGGCCAGGGCGCGACGCACAAGAGCGGGCTGCTCGGCCTGCCGCTGCTCTGGTCGGGCGTGATCGGGCTCGCGGCGTACACGTTCACGACGTACCGCGCCATCGCACGCCACTAGACGGGCCCGCACGTGCCGGACGAGCCAGCCACCACCGACCCGACGTTCGAACATCCGCGCCGCGATCCGCGCTGGCTCCGCTGGGTGAACACGCCCCGCTCGGTCTGGCTGCTGGTGGGCGGCGTGACCCTGGCCCGCCTGCTCTGGCTCGCCTTCCTGTCCCCGCTCACCCTGACCGAGGACGAGGCCCACTACTGGCTCTGGTCCACCGCCCCGGACTGGTCGTACGCCACCAAGCCGCCCGGCATCGCCTGGGTCATCTGGTGCTCCACCGCCCTCTTCGGGCACACCGAATTCGCGGTGCGGGCGCCCGCGGCCCTATTCGGCGCGCTCGGCGCCCTCGCCGCCGCGGACACCGCCCGCACGATCACCGCCCGCAACCACCACGCCCGGGCCCACACCGTGGCCTTCGTGAGCGCGGCGATCACCCTGCTGGCCCCGGCGCTCGCCCTGCTCGGGTTCATTACGACGATCGACTCGCCCCTGCTGGTCTGCTGGATGGTCGGCGTGGCGCTCACGCTGCGCGGCGTTGAAAACCCGGATCGGCTGCGCCCCTGGCTGCTCGCGGCTGGCGCGATCGCGCTGGGCGCCCTCTTCAAGCACACATCCCTGCTGCTGCTGCCAGGGCTGCTCTGGGTCGGCTTCCGCCACCGGCTGGCGTTCTGGAAGCTCAACGCCCTCGTGCTCGTTGCGCTGGTGGGGCTCGTGCCGACGATCGTCTGGAACGCCCGCCACGACTGGGTGACGCTGCACCACCTGCTGGACCACCTGAGCCCGGAGGCCGCCGGCACGGACGCGAACGTGTCGCCCTCGCTCGCGGCTCGCGTGCTGTCGCCGCTCGAGTACCTCGGCTTCCTGCTCGTCATCGCGGGGCCGGTGCCGATGATCCTGATCATGGCGAGGCTGTTCAAGCGCTTCCCGTGGCCGAGCCAGACGCCGGACCTGTTCCTGCTGGCGCTCCCGCTCGCGCTGTTCTACCTCGTGGTCTCGCTCTTCACCCGGACCGAGGCCGGCTGGGCGCTCGCGGCTCCGGCGACGCTGCTGCCCCTCGGCGCGTACGCGATCGTGCTGGGCGTGCGCCACAACATCTGGCCGATCCGGTTCCTGTGGGGGCTGACGCTGGTGCTGGGGCTGGCGACGTGGGTGTCGATCCTGGCACTGGAGCCACTCGCCCGGACGGATGCCGCGGACGTGCTGCCGGCCCGGCGGGCCCTGGGCCTGCGTGCGCACGCGAGCGCGGTCCGGGCCGAGCTCGACCGTCTCGAAGCCGAGACCGGGCTCCCGCCCTTCGTGCTGAGCCACCACTACGGTCGGGCGAGCCAGCTCGCCTTCTACCTGCCCGAGACCGAGATCTACTGCGCCTCGGCCCACGTCGGCGGGCGGACCACGCAGTTCGACCTCTGGCCCGCCACCGACCTGAACAACCCCGCGACCCACCGACGCCTCGTCGCACGCCCCGCCCTCGTGCTGGGCGACCCGCCCGGACGCTGGCGGTACGCCTTCGACACCCTCCAGCCGCTTGGAACCCTCGCGGCCGACCCCAAGGCCCCGCGTCCGGCGTACCTCGCGACCGGCTATCGCGGGTTCCCGCCGCCCGATGTGCTCGGCAACGCCACCCCGGTGACCTTCCCCGAGGCCACGCTGCTCGACCCCATCGAGCCCGCCGTGCCCCCCGCCTCCCCCGTACCCTCTCCCTGAATGGGTGACGACGCACGCCAACCCCCGTCTCTGACGCGCCAGCACGCGGCCGTGCTGCTCGCGGGGTTCGCCGCGCTCTTCGCGCTCGCGACGGTCTTCGATCGCGAGATCACGCACGCGACGTTCTTTCCAGACGGGCGCGACGATTGGTGGCGGCTGGCCATCAAGCACGTCGGTGACATCACGACGTGGGTGGGCGTCGGGCTGCTCGCGTGGATCGTCGCGCGCGACTGGCGCTGGCCCGCGGCCCTGATCGGTGCCTCGGCCCTCGGCGGGGGTCTGGCCGAACTGCTCAAGCTGCTCATCGGACGAGAACGTCCGGTGAAGGACTTCGCGATCCAGAACGACGCCGAGTACGTCTGGAGACCGCTGTTCGACGCTTTTCGCGACGGCTCGAACCTCGGGCTGCCCTCCTCGCACGCCGCGACCGCGTTCGCCGGCGCGGCGATGCTGGCGATCCTGCTGAAGCGCAACCCCACGCGCTGGTCCAGGCCGCTGGTGGTGCTGGCGTATCTCGGGGCCGCGGCCTGCGCCGCCAGCCGCGTGTTCGCCGGAGCCCACTTCGCGACCGACGTGATTCTGGGTGCCCTGGTCGGCATCCTGTCCGCCCACGCCCTGACCGCCATCGCCGATACCATGGGCGGGCCCCAAGAATCCTCCCCCGTCACCGACGGGGGAGGTGCCGAGCGCACGCGAGGCGGAGGGGGTATGGACCAGGATCCCTGATGCCTTCCCAATGACCATCCTCGACCGCTACATCGCGAGACAGTTCCTGACCAACGTCGTGGTCCTGCTGGTCATCCTCTTCTCGTTCGTCGTCGTCATCGACGCCTCGATCAACCTCTCCCGCTTCGCCAACACCGCCAGCAAACTCGCGGCGGACGAGTCCGGCGCCGAGCCGGGCGCGATCCGCAAGGCCATCGCCACGCTGCTGGTCATCGCCGACCTGTGGTGGCCCCGCCTGCTCCAGCTCTTCAACTTCCTGATCGGGCTGGTGCTGGTCGCGGCAATGGGGTTCACGTGCACGCAGCTCTCGCGCCATCGCGAGTTCATCGCGATGCTGGCCGCGGGCATCTCGCTGCAGCGCGTCGGGCGGCCCATCCTCGTGGTCGCGGTGCTGGTCTCGGTGGTGCAGCTGGCGAACCAGGAGTTCGTGGTGCCGCGGATCGCCCCGCTGCTGCTGCGCGACCACGGCGAGATCGGCGAGCGGTCCCTCTCGGTCACCGCCATCCCGCTCACCGCCGACGGGGCGAACCGTCGCCTGCGGGCCCACGCCTTCGACCCCGAGACGGGCACGCTCACGGGCGTGTACGTGATGGAACGCGACGACGCGGGGCGGATGTCGCGCCGCATCACCGCCGACGCCGCGACCTGGAACGGGCGGGGCTGGGACCTGCAGAACGGGTACGCGGTGCCCCTGACCCCGCTGAGCGAGGGCCTCAGCCGCACGCCGACGCCGGTGGACTTCCTCGAATCCACGCTGGGGCCGACGGAGCTGATCCTGAAGCGGTTCGACAAGTACCGCAACGCGCTGTCGTTCATGCAGACGACAAGGCTGCTGCAGCGGCGCGACCTGCTCGACCCGCGCGACGCGGACAACTACCAGCGCATCCGCTGGGGGCGTTTCGCGATGGTCGCCGCGAACCTGCTGACCCTGTTCATCGCGATGCCGTTCTTCATCACGCGCGAGCCGGCGAACATGGTGGTGCAGTGCCTGAAGGCCTCACCGATCACGATCGCGGCGTTGATGGGCGGCGCGCTCGGGTCCGCCGCGGGCATCCCCGGCCTGCCCGCCGCGGTGGGCGTGTTCATCCCGGTGATGATCCTGGTGACGGTGGCGCTGGCCGCCCGGTCGTTCATCAAGACGTAACGGGTGGCGTGGAGACGGCGCAGCCTTCTCCACGACAGATCAACTCGTCAATCACCATTTACAGAAGCATCTCGAACGAGCCCTGAGCGCAAGCGAGGGGACAGCCCAAGCGAGCCCGCACGCATTCGAGACGAGATTACGGCTCGTCCGTCGCCGCCTCGTCCACCGAGGCCGACTCGACCGGGGTCGCGTCCATCGTCGCCCCGTCCTGCTCGGGGGTCGCCGGCTCGGTCGCCGTCCGCACGCCCTGCGGGCCGCGTTCCACCAGCGGGGTGATCTCCGGCACGTCCACCGCGCCGAAGGCCCAGCGCTGCACACGCTCAACCCGCCACGGGTTGATCCCGCCGTCCAGGTGCACCGTCACGGCCTGCGTCGCCCAGCCCCCGCCCGGCTGCTCGCCGAGCTCAACCACCGGGCGGATGATGTCCACCTTGGCGATCCCGCCGCGGACACGCGTCACGCCCACGTGGTAGGTCGGCAGGTCGCGGTTGGTCTCGCTCGCGAGGCGCACGCCCGCGGGCAGGTCTCGCATGATGAAGTCGCCCATGGTCGTGTTCGTGCGCGGGAGCAGGTTCACCGCGTACGTGTCGCCCGCCGGGTAACGCGTGATCACGTACCGCAACGCCTCGCGCACCACCTCGGAGGGCACCCGAGCGTTCGGGTTCGTCACCGCGCCCACGCCGTCGGCGGTGCTGATGTTCGTGTACGAGCTGCACCCGGTGAGTGCACCCGCCGCCCCAATCGCCAGCCCGCAACCCGCCACCACTCCAAGCACGATTCGTCCAGACATCGCTCGCTCCTTCGGGGTCATTCGATCCGTCACACAACACTCTAAGCCAATCCCACGCCCCGAGCACAACCCCCCCCCCTCCTTCCCCCCCCCCCCCCCCCCCCCCCCCCCCCCCCCCCCCCCCCACCCCCCCCCCCCCCCCCCCCCCCCCCCCCCC
>Ga0209273_10000964_pt1 | contig 29546 bp, 26 predicted proteins | sample tdAd471_FD_187126 | JGI IMG/M metagenome (GOLD analysis project Ga0209273, IMG submission 187126) | Marine sediment microbial communities from the Atlantic coast under amendment with organic carbon and nitrate - tdAd47.1 (SPAdes)... | ecosystem: Environmental > Aquatic > Marine > Coastal >...
TAGGCTTTGAACGGGATGCTGCCGGGCGCGATGTCGCCGGCGTAACCGATTTCGCGCAAGGCGTCTGCAACGGTGGTCCCTTCGGCATCGCTCAGCGACAAGGCGTCATTCAGATCCCGGTGTCCGGAAAACACGCCTGAACCGATGCAGCCGGCGGCGAAGCGTGCCCCTTCCTCGTCGGTCCAGTCGACGATTTCCAGCGGCGCCGCAGTTTCGATCCCGGCGTCGTTCAAGGCCCGCACGACTTCAAGTCCCGCCATGACCCCGTATGCGCCGTCGAACTTGCCGCCCAGCGGCTGGCTGTCGATATGGCTGCCGGTGACGACAGGCGCGGCGGCAGCGTCATTTCCGGGACGCCGGGCGAAGATGTTGCCGATGGCATCGATGCGTATATCGCATCCCGCGTCGCGCGCCCACGTACAGAACAGATCGCGTGCGCGGCGGTCTTCATCGCTCAGCGATATACGGCATACGCCGCCCTTCGGCGTCGCGCCGATCTCGGCCAGTTGCATCAAGGATTCCCAAAGCCGGTCCTTGTTGATCACGGCACTCATATCGCGCCCTCGATCCAGCGCGCATGGCGGAGCAATGCGCCGTCGTGACCGAAACGTCCGATCACCTGCACACCGACCGGCAACCCGCTCGGCCCCGTCAGCTTCGGCAGCGTCACCGTCGGCACGCCCGTCAAGGTCCAGATTTTCTGGAAGACGGCGTTGCCGGTATTGCTCAAATCACGCGGTGCCTCGCCGGGTGCGGCTGCGGTGATCAGCACATCGTAGTTGTCGAACATCCGATCCAGCGCGGCGGCGATGGTATCGCGAAACTCGATAGCCTTGACGTAGTCCTCGGCGGAATAGCCCGCGCCCTGCTCATAGCGGCGCACCGTTTCGGCGCGGACCTTGTCGGCATGTTCGGTGCAATAGTCGCCGATATTGGCGCGTACATTGGCCATCATCACCGTGGCGTGGCAATCCAGCGCATCGTCAAAGACGCCGGTCATTTCGACCTCGTGCGCGTGATCGCCCAGCTTTTCCATGACACCCGCAAAGAGGCTGTCCATGTATGGTTCCGCATCGGCCCACATCGGTCCTTTGACGAAGGCGATGCGCGGCGGCGTGTCGGACGGCGTCGAAAGCGCGTCCACAAGGTTGCCGCGCGGGTGGCCGCGCATATCCAGATCGGCCGCATCCTTGACCATCAGCACATCGCCGGCCAGCGCGATATCGTCGAGAGAGCGGGCATAAATGCCGGGGTGATCCAGCACCCGGGCCAGCGGCGACATGCCGGCGCGCGAAATCGAGCCGAAGGTCGGCTTGAAGCCATGCACGCCGCAAAACGAGGCCGGACGGATCATGGAGCCACCGGTTTGCGTGCCAACGGAAAGCGGTATCTGGTGATCGGCGACGGCGGCAGCGGAACCGGACGACGATCCCCCCGGCGTATGCGCCGGGTTGTGCGGGTTCTTGGTCTTGCCGGGCGCGGTCAGGGCAAATTCCGTGGTCACGGTCTTGCCCATGATGACGGCGCCGGCGGCACGCAATAGCCGGGTAATGGTGCTGTCGGCAACGGGGCGGCGGCCCTCGAATAATGCCGAGCCGTTCTCCGTCGGCATGTCCGCGGTGTCGATGATGTCCTTGAGCCCCACCGGCAAGCCGTGCAGCGGACCCACATCGCGCCCGGCGGCACGCGCCGCGTCACAGGCATCGGCCTGTTCGCGGGCCAGACCGGGGTTCAGATACGTCCAGGCGCCGACATCGTCGTCGCGGGCTTCGGCGCGCGCAATACATGCATCGACCAGATCACGGGAAGTCACCTCCCCGGCACGCATCGCCGCCAGGGCATCATTCGCATTCAACAGATTGGGAGACGTCATTTAAGTCGGCCGATTTCCTTGTAGTATTTTTGCGCGCCGACACACAACGGAATGGGCACACCATCGAAAGATGACTGCATAGTGATGGATTTCCCCTTGGGATGTCCACCGTCAAGGATCGAACGGGCGAACTTGTTCGACCAGAAAGCCTTGGTCACCTTATAGATGAATTCCTGGTCGAGGTCCGTGCGCGCCAGCCATAGCGCGGTGACGGCCACGGTTTCAACGTCCGCGAGCTGCTCCGGATAAACGCCTCGCGGGATCACCGACAGCGCATAGAACGGAGACTTTTGCGCCAATGTCTCGCGGCCTTTGCCACGAATCGGGATTAGGTGCGTGTTGTCGGATTTGATCATGCCGGCAATCGCGCTCGATGGGTGTCCGGCGACCGTGATGAAGGCGTCGATATCGCCTGCTTTCATGGCCGCGACGGCGCCCTCGAAGTTGACGAATGACGGTGTGAAATCCTTGCCTTCCTGCAGCCCATAGGCGCGGACCAGCAGCTGCGCTCCCAAAAGGGCGCCGGAGTTCTTTTCGCCCAGCGCGATGCGCTTGCCTTTGATATCCTCGATTTTGTTGATGTGCGATGCCTTGGTGGCGACCAAATGCACGTCTTCCGGATACAGGCTGGTGATTACGCAGATGTTCGTATTCGGCTTGCGGGTGCGGAACGGCCCGGTGCCGGTATAAGACCAATACGTCACGTCGGACTGTGCGATTGCGGATGGGTACTTCCTGGCCAGCAGCGCATCGACGTTGGCAACGGAACCGCCTGTACTCTGCGCCGTTGCGGTCAGGTCCGGCACGCCGCAGTTGCCGCCGCTCGCGCACGACTTCGACCCCGGTGGGTTGGAGATGACCTTGGCCAGCGCCGAGGCGATGGGGAAGTACGTTCCACCCCGACCGCCCGAGGCAATCTTGAAGAAGCGCAAATCCTCGGCTTCGGCCTGTTCGGTGCCGATAACCGCGAGGCAGAAAACCGCCAGCGCCAGGCTCAGTTGCAATGTCCGCTGCATAAGAAGCTCCCTGATTGTATTATGTCATAATAGGCAAACAAGTTAGTCGGCGGAATACAAAACTACGGGCTTGGATGGATGGGGCCCTATGCTACGCTGGCGCGGCAATTTTCTTTCCAGGGGATATCATCGTGACGAACAAAGCATATGTGCCGCCCAAAGCGGGCACCGGCGAATGGGCAACGCGCAATGCCGGGGAACTCGGTTTCGATACGGCAAAGATGAAGGAAGCGATCGCCTTTGCAGAGGCCAGTGAAAGTTCCTGGCCGCGCGATCTCGAAGATGCCGGAAGCGTCCCCGGTCTGACGCAGATCGAACCTGAACCCTGGAACCAGTTCCTGGGGCCGCTGAAACCGCGCGGCGGCCCTTCCGGGCTGATCCTGCGCCACGGTGAAATCGCCGCATCGTGGGGCGATCCGGGACGGATCGACATGACGTTCTCGATCGCCAAGAGCTATCTCAGCCTGTTGTGCGGCCTCGCCGTCGATGACGGGTTGATCAAGGATATCGATGCCCCGGTCGCAGGTGACGTCGATATGGCGGAATTCACCGGCGAACATAACGGGCAGATCACCTGGCGGCATCTGTTGACGCAGACCAGCGAATGGTTCGGTACGCTGTTCGACAAACCCGATCAGGTTGACCATTACCGCGAAGTCGGGGCCGGTTCGACCAATGAACGGAAAGGCCAGAAGCGCCCGCTGCAAACGCCCGGCACGTTCTGGGAATACAACGACGTGCGCGTCAACGTTTTCGCGCTGGCGCTTCTGCATGTCTTCAGGCGTCCGCTGCCGGACGTGCTGCGCGAACGGATCATGGACCCGGTCGGTGCGTCCGCCGACTGGCAATGGCACGGGTATTCGAACTCGGAAGTGATGATCGACGGCAAGCCGATGGTTTCGGTTCCCGGCGGCACGCATTGGGGCGGGGGTATGTGGATCGATACGTTCGATCATGCGCGCTTCGGTTTGCTTTTGTCGCGCGACGGCAATTGGGACGGCAAGCAGTTGATTTCGGCCGATTGGGTGCGTCAGATGCACACGCCGATCGAGATCTACAAGCCGTATGGTTTCCTGTGGTGGCTGAATACGGATCGGGAATATTATCCGGGTGCGCCGGAAAGCAGCTTCTTCGCGCTTGGCGCCGGGTCGAACCTGGTCTGGATCGACCAGACGCTTGATATCGTCGGCGTCTTCCGCTGGATCGAACAGAGCGAAATCAACGGCCTGTTGGGCCGGGTCATGGCAGCGTTCGAGGGGTAATCCCCTTGGCGCGGCGGCGCGTTTTTACACTTTGTAACATTCGCTAACGGCGCCGACATACGCCGATTACATAGCCGGTTTATTTCTTAAGGCAACAACGGACAGAAAGCGCCGGGAGTGCCAGGAAATGACTGCAGTATTCAGACTTCTCGCCATCATCGCGATCTTCGCCACGGTTGTCGGGGTTGTCGGCGTCGCCGCCGCGCAGCAACGCAATCTTCCGGTGCCGCTGAAGCAGCGCGAGGGTGCGCACGTGAATGCCATCGATCTGGCAAAAGCGACGACGCGTAACGTCAATCTCGAAATTGTCAGCGCGTGTGTCGACAACACGGCGACCTTCAAGATCGTCAATCTCGGCGACAAGTGGCCGCAACTCGGCAAGCTCAAGATATTTCACACAATTAACGGACAGACGAAGACCGTGTCCGAACGCAACATGCGCTTCGCCCAAGGTCAAAAAGCGTCGTTCCGTATGAAGAACGTCGGCAACGCAAGGATTGGTATTTTTGTCGAACCGTCGTGGTACGACCGCCCGTTCCAGTTCGATGCCGAAGTTGACTGCAAGTAACGATATGAAACCGGTTTCGGGAGAGACCCTCGCCGGTTCTGCGCTCCACGGGGGTTCCTGATTTCCCCCAGGGCGTCGGAGCTAACCCGGCGTTCCCGAGGAAAGGCCCGGCCTTTATTGGCCGGGTCTTTCTGCGTCCGGGATATGGGAACGGTTCAGCCGTCGGCCAGCGTGTAGAGTTTTTCCATGCTGTCGCGCGTCAGGTTGCCACCGGTCAGCGCGGCGACCGTGTTCAACGAGGTGTCGACGTTACCCGACAGAAACGCGGCGCTGGCGACAACGCCGGCAGCCTCGCCCAGCAGTTTGGCGCGAGTCAAAAGCGTGACGAAGGCGCGCCCGATGTCGTTTTCCGACACCAGAACGATATCGTCCATGTAGGCTTGCAGATGCGCGAAGGGCCGTTCACCGGGGCGTCGTGCCGAAAGGCCGTCGGCGATGCTGTCCCAGTAATCGATGGCGGTGGCTTCGCCTTTTTGGCGCGACACATAGGCCGCGTTGGCGCGTTCGGGTTGCACGCCGATCACCTTGACGTCGGGGCGCATGTGTTTGACGGCGGCGGCGACCCCGCCGGCAACGCCGCCCGACGAGACCGGGACCAGAACCTGTTCGAGGTCTTTCGCATCCTCGCAGATTTCCATGCCGAGCGAGGCATGGCCCGCGGTGATCCAGTACTCTTCCCAGGTATCGATGGCCGTCATGCCGCGTTCGACGGCGACACGTTCGACCATCGGCTGCCGGTCGAGGGCATCTTCGCAGAACACGACCTCGGCGCCATGATCGCGTGTTGCATCGACCTTATAGGGGCTGGTTTCGTTAAGCATAACGACGCTGATCGGCACGTCCAGAAGCCGCCCGGCAAACGCAAACGCTTGCGCGAAATTTCCGCTCGATGTCAGCACCACGCCCTTCGACTTTGCCTCGGCACTCAGCCGGTCGAGCATCGTGAAGGCCGCGCGCACTTTGTACGCGCCGGTGACCTGCAGGTTCTCGCATTTGACGGAAAGCTTCTCGGCGCCGATTTCACGGCTGTCACGGGCGACCGGCACGATCGGCGTGCGGCGCACGGCCGGATGCAGCCGGGCGCGGGCATCAAGAATATCTTCGAAGCTGACGAGGAGGGACATGGGCTAGACCTGTCCGCCGCGACTAGAAGCCGAGCGAGAGATTTTTGCTGTCGAGCCGGCCCATGGCCAGCAGAAGCTGGTACACCGCAAGGCGTTCGTCATAGAACGCCGAGGTGTAGTTGATCTGTGCGTTATTGACCTCGTTCTCGGCATCGAGAACGTTGATCACGGTTTCCTTACCGGCTTCACGCAGCTTCTTGCGGCTTTCGAACACTTCGGATGCGATGTTGACGGCGTTTTCCAGAAGTTCGAGGCGCTCGCGCGCGGTGAGCAGGGATTGCCAGGCGAGCTTGGATTGTTCGATCACCTTGCGCACGGTGAATTCGTGCTGGTCTTTCGATGCGTGATAATCGTATGCCGCCTGCGCCATCGAGGCGCGCGTCGAGAAGCCCGAAAAAAGCTCCCACGTGCTGGACACCACCAGCGAATAATCGCGCCGCGTACCCAGCGTCGCGTTGTTGTGCTTTTCGTAGTTGTAGGTGCCTTCAAGGTCGACCGACGGGAACAGTTCCGCACGGACCGAGCGGCGGCGTTCGCGGGCAACCTCGACGGTCGTGCCGGAATTGCCGACTGCCGGATTTTCAATGACGGCGATGTCGATGGACTTGGACAGCTCGCTCGGGATCAGGTCGACCGGCGGTTCCGGGTCGAGCATCGCTTCGATGTCCGGTGCGTGACCGTACACCTGCGTATAGCGGCTGATGGCATCTTCCAGCGCACCTTCAAAGTTGACGCGGCGTTCCTTGGCGATCTGCAAGCGTGACTTTGCCTGCAAAACGTCGACGGCGACACCGGACCCGCGCTGCACCCGTTCATCTTCGAGGTTGAGCTGGCGTTGAATGGTGGCTTCGTTTTCGCGGGCCAGTTCGATCAATCGGCGCTGGCGCAGCACATCGATATAGGTCTGTATGCCTTCGAATATGGTGTTCTGGCGCGTGCCTTCGAACGAGATCTGTGCCAGTTCACGATTGAGGCGCGCGGTGCGCACGGCAGACGCGGTCGCATAGCCGTTGAAAATATTCTGCGAGACGGTCAGCGACGCGGTGTTGCGCGTCCGCCCGTAAGCATCGCCGCCGGGCGCGTTGTCGGAACGCGACGACGGGCTGTTGATGTTTTCGTAGCCGGCATCGCCGGTCAGCGATACGGAAGGATAGAAATCGGCGATGGCCGACTTCACGCCTTGGCGCGATGACTGCAGTGATTTTTCCGCAGCCTTGATTTGCGGATGCTGGGTCAGCAGTCCGGTTAGTTCGATTTCGATCGGGTTGGCCATGCCAGCCACCGGCACGCCAAGACAGGCGGCGGCGATGGATAGGCATATGGTCAGCCGTTTGAAGGGCACGGACGCGCTCCTGTTTCCCGTTCACCGGACCGCGCGTGACGCGGTGCGATTCGCTTAAAAAATACCGGTTTGCCCTTCTGCATACAAGATTTAGCGTTAAAATCCGCTAAATCGTCACAAAATAATACCGGTATTTCCGTGCCCTTCTTTCGGTTCGATTACTCCGGCGAGCCGAAGCCGCCACCCCCCGGGGTTTCCAGAACAAAGGTATCGCCCGGGTTCATCTCCGTTTCGTCATTGCCGCGCAGCTTGTCGGTGCTGCCGTCGGCGCGGACCACGTAATTCTCGCCGCGCTTGCCGGCCTTGCCGCCGTTGAGCCCGAACGGGTCGGTGTGGCGGTGGCTGGACAGCACAGTGGCGGTCATTTTCTCGAGGAACCGCATGCGCCGGACCACGCCGTTGCCGCCGTGGTTCTTGCCGTCGCCGCCCGATTCCCGGCGGATCGAGAATTCCTCGACACGGACCGGGAAGCGGTTTTCCAGCACTTCGGTGTCGGTCATTCGCGTGTTGGTCATATGCGAATGCACGGCGTCGCAACCATTGAAACCGTCACCCGCGCCGGTACCGCCGCAGATGGTTTCATAGTTTTGATAGACGTCGTTGCCATAGACGAAGTTGTTCATGGTGCCTTGCGACGAGGCCAGCACGCCGAGCGCACCGTACAGAGCATCGGTGATGCACTGCGAGACCTCGGTGTTGCCGGCGATAACCGCCGCCGGGTATTCCGGGCTGATGATCGATTTCTTCGGCACCTTGATCTTGAGCGGCTTGAGACAGCCCTCGTTCAAGGGGATTTCGTCATCCACCATCGTACGGAACACATACAGCACGGCCGCTTTGCAGACCGCGAGCGGGGCGTTGTAGTTGTGATTGCCTTGCGGCGAGGTGCCGGTGAAGTCGATCAGCGCCTCGCGGGCCTTGCGGTCGACGGTAATCTTGACCTGGATCTGGTCACCATTGTCCATCGGATAGGTGAATTCGCAGTCGGCCAGCACGTCGAGCACGCGGCGGACGGATTCCTCGGCGTTGTCCTGGACGTGTCCCATATAGGCATGCACCACATCGAGACCGAAGTGCGTGATCATTTTGCGAAGCTCGCGCACACCGGTTTCGTTGGCGGCGATCTGGGCCGTCAGGTCGGCCATGTTCTGCATCGGATTGCGGCACGGATACTTGCCGGACTTCAGCAGGTCGTAGGTCTCCTGTTCGCGCAGACGGCCTTCTTCGACGAGAAGGAAGTTGTCGATCAGCACGCCTTCATCGTCGATATGCGTTGAATCCGGCGGTGCCGAACCCGGTGTGCGTCCGCCGATATCGGCCTGGTGCCCGCGCGAGCCGACATAGAACAGGATGTCCTTGCCGTCGTCGTCGAACACCGGCGTGATGACGGTGACGTCGGGCAGGTGCGTGCCGCCGTTGTAAGGCGCGTTCAACGCATAGACGTTGCCCGGTTTGATCGCACCTGCGTTCTCGCGGATCACGGTCTTGATGCTTTCGCCCATGGATCCAAGATGGATCGGCATGTGCGGCGCGTTGGCGACCAGATTGCCTTCGATGTCGAAGATCGCGCACGAGAAGTCCAGGCGCTCCTTGATGTTCACCGAATAGGCGGTGTTGGCCAGCGTTGCGCCCATCTGCTCGGCGATCGACATGAACAGGTTGTTGAAAATTTCCAGCATCACCGGATCTGCTTCGGTGCCGACCGCGAACGTTTGCGGGCGTTCCTTGACGCGTTTCAGGATCAGATGGCCGCGCGTGTTCAGATACGCCTGCCAGCCGGGCTCGACGACGGTCGTCGCCGTGTCTTCGGTGATGATCGCGGGGCCTTCGACGGTATCGCCGGGCAGGAACGCTTCACGCGCATAAACCGGCGTGTCGTGGTCCTCGCCGCCGGAATACATCCGCACGGTGTCGCGCGGGCGCATCGCAGCCGCATCCGGCATGGCGTCGATTTCCGGGTCGATCATGCTTTCGGTGGCGCCGACAGCCTCGACGTCGAGCGCCTCGATAACCAGCTTGCGGCCTTCGGGGACGAAGCCGAACCGCTGGCGGTGCAGGTCTTCGAATTCCTTCGACATCGTTTGTGCATCGGCGACATTGACGACCAGGGCGCTGTCGGTGCCTTCGTAGCGCAGGTGCGCGCGGCGATGGTCCGAAATCTGCTTCTCGTCGATCCCCTGCGAGGTGACTTCGCCGCGCGCATCTGCGGCCATCTCGTCCAGCAGCGGCTGAAGACGCGCAATCGCATCGTCATCGACCGGTTCGCTGACCGAGCGTTCACGGAGCGCACGGATATCGGCGAGGCCCATTCCGTATGCCGACAACACGCCGGCGAACGGATGCACGAAGACGGTCTTCATGCCAAGCGCGTCGGCGACCAGACAGGCGTGCTGCCCACCGGCGCCGCCAAAACAGTTCAGCACGTAATGCGTGATGTCATAACCACGCTGCACGGAGATCTGCTTGATGGCGTTGGCCATATTCTCAACGGCGATGGTCAGGAACCCTTCGGCGATGTCCTCGGGCGAGCGCCGGGCTTCGCCGGTTTCCGCCGCGATGCGGTCGGCCAGCTCCTCGAACTTCGCCGTGACCACGTCAGCGTCGAGACGCTCGTCGGCGTTGGGGCCGAAGACGCTTGGGAAGTATTGCGGCTGGATCTTGCCCAACATGACGTTGCAGTCCGTGACCGCCAGCGGGCCGCCACGGCGATAGGACGCGGGGCCCGGGTTGGCACCGGCGCTTTCCGGGCCGACGCGGAAACGTGCCCCGTCGAACACCAGGATCGAGCCGCCACCGGCGGCAACGGTGTGGATATTCATCATCGGCGCCCGCATGCGCACCCCGGCGACGACGCTTTCAAGCGAACGTTCGTACTCGCCGTCAAAGTGTGCGACATCGGTGGACGTGCCGCCCATGTCGAAGCCGATGATGTTGTCGAAGCCGGCGATCTGTGCCGTGCGGACCATGCCGACGACGCCGCCCGCAGGCCCGGACAGGATGGAATCCTTGCCCTGAAACAGCTTGGCGTCCGTCAGTCCGCCGTTCGATTGCATGAACATCAGGCGCGGGCCGTCGCCGCCGTCGGCTTCCAGATCGGCCGCGACCCGGTCGACATAACGCCGCAGGATCGGTGACAGATAGGCGTCGACCACGGTGGTGTCGCCGCGCGACACCAGTTTGATCAGCGGGCTGACCTGGTGCGACACGGAAACCTGCGTGAAGCCGATTTCCCTGGCGATTTCACCAGCGCGGATTTCATGGCTGTTGTGCTTGTAACCATGCAGAAAGGCGATGGCGACGGCGCGGATGCCGCTGTCGAATATCTTCTGCAGACCGTCGCGCAACGCGTCTTCGTCCAGAGGGGTCAGCACTTCGCCGTCGACGGCGACACGTTCCTTTGCCTCGATAACCTGTTCATAAACAAGTTCCGGCAGCTTGATGTTCATGTCGAACAGGCGCGGGCGGTTCTGGTAGCCGATGCGGAGCGCATCGCCGAAACCTTCGGTGATGACCAGCGCCGTGCGGTCGCCCTTGCGTTCAAGCAACGCATTGGTGGCGACGGTGGTGCCCATCTTGACGGCCTCGACCTTGCCCGCCGGAACCGGCTCGCCCTTGTCGATCCCCAACAGATCGCGGATACCCTGCAGCGCCGCGTCCTCGTACTGTTCGGGGTTTTCCGACAGCAGCTTGTGCGTGATCAGTTCACCGTTCGGTTTGCGTGCAACGAGGTCGGTAAAGGTGCCACCCCGGTCGATCCAGATTTGCCACATGGCATAGGTCTCCTGTATTCGGGACACACTTCTGGCGTGTGTTCCCCTTGAAGGTCAAAAAACTCAGTAGAACAGTTGTGGTAGCCAAAGCGCGATCTGCGGGAAGGCCAATAACAGGCCGACCATCGCGAACATGGCGAGCACAAACGGAAATGTACCGATCATCACGTCGTTCAGGCCGCCGGATTTTCGGATGCCCTGCACGACATAAAGGTTGATGCCGATTGGGGGCGTTATCAGCGCCGCCTCCAAAAGCACCATCAACAGAACGCCGAACCAGACCGGGTCGAACCCGAGCTGAATGACCACCGGTGCGATCAGCGGCGCCGTCGTCAGCAGCATCGACAGCGTTTCCATGAAACAGCCGAGGATGATGTAAAAGACGACGATCATGAACATGGTCTGCATCGGCGTCAGGCCGAGGCCCGTGACGAAGTCCGCCAGCGCCTGGGTCAGGCCGACGGCTGCCAGAATGAAGTTCAGGAAGATGGCCGCCAGGATGATCAGCATGATCATGGCCGTGGTCCGCATGGTGCCTTCGATGGCGCGCTTCAGCATCTCTATGTTGAGGGTGCGGTTCTGCGCGGCCAGCGCCAGCGACGCGATCACACCCAGCGAAGCACCTTCGGTCGGGGTCGCGACACCGGCATAGATCGAGCCGACGACGACGACGAAAATGCCGAGTGGCGGCAACAGGCCGGACAGCGAACGGATCTTCGCCGACCAGTCCTGCGGCACGGGGTCGCCGTCCCATTGCGGTTTGAACAGGCAGGCCAGCGCGATCGTCGCCATGAACAGACCGGCCAGCAGAAGGCCCGGCAGAAAGCCCGCCAGATACAGTTCCGGCACCGAGGTGTCGGTCAGCAGACCGTAGATAATCAGGTTGATAGACGGCGGGATCAGGATGCCGAGCGTGCCGCCGGCGGCGATGGTGCCTAAAAACAGGCGTTCGTTATAGTTATGCTTTTCAACTTCGGGCAGCGCCACGGTGCCGATGGTCGCCGCCGTTGCCACGCTGGACCCGGACGTCGCCGCGAACAGCGCACAGGCGCCGATGTTGGAGTGCATCAAACCGCCCGGCAGCCAGCCGAGCCATTGCACCATGCCTTCGTACATGCGTTCCGTGATCCCCGAACGCAGCAGGATTTCGCCCATCAGCACGAACATCGGAATGGCGACGAGCAGGAACTCGATGCTGTTCTGCCAGAAGATGTCGCCGATCGCGAGGTGCAGCGGCATGAACGAATGAAAATTCGACATGAACAGACCGAGCCAGCCGAGAACGGCGGCGATCGGCACGCTGAGAATGACCAGCGCCATTAGGAATAGTATTGCTTGGATCATCATGGCGGCGGCTCAGCTTTCTTCTTCGATTTGTTCGTCGAGGGACTTGATGCCGAACATCTGTTGTACGGCGGTCCAGTCGCGCTTGATGAACGAGATCAGTGACGAAATTGTCATGACGACCCCGGTGACGACGAACAGCACCAGGCCTGCGAGCCAGGCTGTTTGCGGAATGGCGAGAGGCGTTTGCAGCGGTGAAATGGACCGCGATTGGTTGGCATAGGTGTCGCCGACGAGCAGCGAAGCGCGCCAGGTCACGTAGCCAATGAAAGAGATCAACATAATATTGCCGACGATATCGAGCGCGCAGCGCAGCCACTCCGGCAGATGCTGGTAAAGCGCATCGACGCGGATATTCGAGCGATGCAGCAGCGCATAGGTCAGCGACAGGCTGGTCGCGATGCCGAAGGCGTAACCGCTAAGCTCGTCGGAACCGGCCATCGAGATACCGAACAGTTTCCGTAAAATGACGTCGACGGTGACGATCATCGCGGCCAGGATCAGAAGCGCACCGCCAATCCACACCAGGCGCAAGGCGAGCCCGTCCAGGCCTTTTAGTGTCTTATCGAGGAAATTCACGTGCGTGCTCCATGAAAAACGGTGGCCGGGGAGAATATTCTCCCCGGCCCCGGTCTTAAGGTCTCTTACTTCTTGGCGGTGATGCCGACGATCGGGCCGACAACCTTGTTCCAGGTCGCAACACAATCGGCGTCACAACGGTCCGCCCAGTTCTTGACGACGACATCCTGAGCGATTTTCTTCTGCTTCTTGATGTCTTCGGCGGACGGCTTAACCAGCTTCATGCCGCCGACCGGACCCAGCGGGCATTCCTTGCCGGTCAGGCACTGAATGGCCAGCGCATCTTCTTTGGCGGTTTCGGTCCACATGCGGTCCGTCAGCTTGTCGATTTCGCTCTGCAGGGTTTTCTGCTGATCGGCGGACATGCTGTTCCACGTCTTCAGGCTGATGGCGCCGAACGCGATGCCCCAACCCACGCGCATCGTGTAGGCGTGCGTCGCGGCCTGGTACCACTTGGCGTTATAGGCCGGCATGGTGCCGGTGATTCCGCAATCGACGACGCCTTTCTGCAGCGCCGGGATGACTTCCGCGAACGCCACGGTGACGGGCGTGCCGCCGACGCCTTGCACGAAGTCGGCGAGCGATGCGGTGTAGGTACGGACCTTCTTGCCCTTGAGATCGTCAATCGAGTTGATCTCGGCGTTGCACCACAGGTTCTGGCTCGGGAACGGGTACAGCTGCATCAGCTTCGAGTCGTAAATTTCCTCGAACTTCTTGGCCATGATCGGCATGTACGCGTCGACGACCTTGCGCTCGGTCTCGATGTCCTGCGTCAGCGACGAAAGATCGACGCCGTCGAACATGGCGTTTTCAGCCGACACGTAACCCATGACGCCGTGCGCATAGTTGAACACGCCCTGCTTCAGAAGGCGCATGATTTCAAAACCTTTCAGGCCGAGGTCGGTCTGCGGCTTGACTTCACCCTTGATGGAACCACCGGACGCTTTGCCGATGACTTCGTTCCAGAACGGGCCTTCGTGTTTGGAATAGTTGGTCAGGTTGCCCCACGTGCCGACGGCCTTGATGGTGACATCCGCCGCCGATGCCGGCTGCGTCGCGGCCATGGCCGCGATGCCGAATGCACAGGCGAGTCCGATAGATGTAAGACGTCTCATAACTTTAAGTCTCCCTTAGGTTTCACGATTTCGGTTTTTTGGAATCCGTAGCCCAGGCTGGAACATCCGTTACCAGCATCCTGCCTGGGGCATGGGTAATGCAGATCGACGGTCGCGCCGATCTGACAGCATTTTGCGGCGTTACACCGCAGGCCCAGAAGACGGGTATTTCACCGTCCCTGAATTCGGTTTTGTCGCCCCAGTCGGGGGCGTCGATGTCCTTGATGCCGATCTCGGCCGGGTCGCCCATGTGGACGGGCTGGCCGTGCGCATGCGGGAAACGCGCGCAGATCGCGGCGGCGCGGATCGCATCCTTGATTTTGAGCGGGCGCATGGACACCACCGTGCCGCCGGAAAACGGGCCGGCGGCTTCGGTTTCGATGTTTGTCACGTACATCCCGACGGTCCGGTTCTCGTCGATGTGGCGCAGTGGGATGCCATCGGCGATCAAGGCGTCCTCGAAGGAAAACGAGCATCCGATGGCGAAGGCAACGTAATCGTCGCGCCAAAGATGCGTGATGTCGGGGACCTCGTCCTTCAATTCGCCGTTCTCGTAAATCCGGTAAAGCGGTACGTCGGAGCGGATGTCGACGTCGTCGCCCAGCGTGCGCATCATCGCATCGCCCGTATCGGATACGCCGATCAGCGGGCACGGCTGCGGGTTGCGCTGGCAATAGCGGGCGAAATCAAGAGCATACTCGGCGGGCAGGATCACGACATTGCCTTGCAGCATGCCCGGCGCGATCCCGGCGGTGTGGCCGATATATTCGCCGGCGCGGAAATGCGCGCGTGCGTCGGCCGCGCTCAAACCGGCGAAGTCCGAATAATCCATATAGGAATAAGCCCCTTGGGCTTCAGCGGCGCTGCCCATGTCTCCCCCACTTTTCTCAATTGGCGCTATGGCAACCGATCTGACGGTCTGTGTCGATAGAAATCTAAGCAGGATCGGGCTGAAAAAGTCGAATTTATAATTTTTAGACTTATTCATAAAAAATATTTATAACATAAATAATCTCTGATCGATGGGTAAAAGATTATGAATCTCAAGCAGTTGGAAGCTTTCCTCTGGGTCGCCAAGCTCGGCAGTTTTTCGAAAACGGCGGATCGGCTGTTCACGACACAACCGGCAATATCGAGCCGGATCACCAATTTGGAGGCGGAACTTCTGGTCCAGTTGTTCGACCGCGAAGGGGGTGAAGTGCGCCTCAGCGCGAAGGGACAGGAACTGCTCGGGTTGGCCGAAGAAGCGCTCGGCGCCGTGCAGGCGATGCGCGAGCATGCCGGCATCGCGGCGGAGATCAGCGGCGTTTTGCGTCTCGGTGTTTCCGAGACCATCGTGCAGACTTGGTTATCGGATCTGCTGGCCGATCTGCACGAGAGTTATCCGTTGCTGGACGTGGAAATAACGGTCGATGTGACGTCGAACCTGCGCGACGACCTGGTCGAGCACGCGCTCGACGTCGCGCTGCTGATGGGGCCGGTATCGGAATACACCGTGACCAACGTGCCACTCAGTGCCTATTCGTTGATATGGGCGACGCGGCCCGATCCGGATATGAAATCCGGCGCCAAGGGCAAGGTGCGGATGAACCTCAAGGAAATGCGTAAGTATCCGATTCTCACGTTCCCGCGGAACACGCGGCCGTATTTTGAAATTCGCGAGGCATTTCGTGCGCGAACCGGCGAAGTGCCGCGTCTGTTTCCTTCGACATCGCTGTCCGCGTGCCAGCGCATGGCGGAACGCGGTGTCGGGATCGCCTCTATCCCCCGCGTGCTGGCGGCCGAAGCGCTCGCCGCCGGGCGGCTGATTGAAATTCATAGCGAATGGCATCCGACGTCGCTCGATTTTACGGCGTCATACATTGCCGATCCGTCGCGCCCTATCCTTGCCCGCGTCGCGGAAATGGCACAGGCGATTGCGACGGGGAACGCTCAGGCTTGACGCAACGGCGGGCGGGTTTCACTTTATCGCCGTCATTACGGAGATATTTTTTATGAACGCCAACAGCCGACGCCTTGTTTACTTTGATAGCTGGATCGATCCGGTCGCCCTCGAGATTCTCTCGGACGCGCCGGGGATCGAATTGATTCGTCTCGATCAGGACGATGACGAGGACAAGGTCTTCGACGTCATGAAGGACGCGCACGGCTATCAGATGCTGGCGAAGACGGAAATGCAGCGCCGCTGGTGGCCGGATCGCGCCTTCATGGAAAAATGCCCGAACCTTTTGGCCGTGGCTTCGCTGGGTGCGGGTTACGATGCCTGTGACGATGCCGCCGCGACGGAGATGGGCATCATGGTCATGAACAATTCCGGCGCCAATTCCGACAGTGTCGCGCAGCACGCCATCGGCATGCTCCTGGCGCTCGGCAAGAACATGATCCGCCACGACCGCATGATGCGCGCCGCACCGGGGCTCGACCGCATGGCCTATCCGGGCCTTGAAGCGACCGGCAAGACGCTCGGCATCATCGGCCTCGGTAACATCGGCAAGCGCACGGCCAAGATCGCCAAGCATGCGCTCGGCATGAACGTTATCGCCTGCGATCCGTATATCTCGGACGCGGATTTCGCCGAACGCGATGCGGAAAAAGCGGACTTCGAAACGGTGTTCCGGACGTCGGATTTCATTTCCGTGCATTGTCCGCTGACCACCGAGACGCGCGGCATGATCGGCGCCGATGCTTTCGCGATGATGAAGCCGAGCGCGTATTTCATCACCACCGCGCGCGGCTTCGTGCACGACGAGGCGGCACTCGTCGCGGCGCTGGCCAAGGGGCAAATGAACGGTGCCGGGGTCGATGTGTTCGATGTCGAGCCGCCGGGGCCGGGCCATCCGTTGATGCAGTTCGAGAACGTTCTGATGACGCCGCACGCCGCCGGCATCACCGACGTCTGCAATTACCGCATGGCGAAGTGGGGCGCCGAACAGTGGATCGAGGTCTTGAACGGCAAGCGCGCGCCGCGCCTCGTCAACCCGGATTGCTGGGATGCCTATGTCGAACGCCACCAGCGGGTGATCGGGCACGCGCCCGTGGGATGAACATGGGCACGCGCCCGTGGTATGGTGTCGGCACGGGCCGTGGTATAAAAGGCGGCAGGTGAACAGGGGAGGGCCGGAAGATGGCGGAATCCATGGACGATCATCGCGCCGCCCCGCGCTACAGCGTCGACGCGCCGGTTCAAGGCAGCATCGATGGCCATGACTTCGCCGGGCGGCTGCAGGATATTTCCGCAACCGGCGCCGCGATCACCGGCATTCCGGACGCCGCTTTCGACAACAACCAGTTCGTGCAGTTGCACATGGAAGGGATGGGCCAGCAAAGCGGTTACGTGCGCCGCCGCATTCCGGAAGGCTTCGCCCTGCAGTTCAATGACACCGAACACACCGAAGAGCGTCAGCGCGAAGTTCAGGAAATGATCCGGCGTTTGGGCCCCGGGGCCTTGCGTGGATAAGCGGTCTGGCGCCGTATTGTTCTAGAACAGCGCTTCGAGGCTGTTCGTGACGAGGTTCAAAACCCCATAGCCGATCACGCAGATACCGACACTTGTTCCAAGGGCGGCGCCGACAGTTTCGCTCATGATTTCTTTCATTCGTAACTTCATAACGGCCTCCTTTATCTTGGAGCCGCACCCGTTCTGGGTGCGATCTCTTTCTGGACGTTAACCATTAGAAGCGATGATGAGCACGGCGTCTGTGATCGGTCGCACAGCCGACCTGTTTTTTCGTTAACCTAAAAATCGTCGGCCGTGGGGCGTTCAGCGGCACATGTTCCGAAGCGCTTTCCACTCGTAACCGGTCATGGCGCGTCCGACGCCTTGCGATAATGCGGTGATGTCGCGGTGGCGGTCCTTGCCGCTCGGATGCGTGCTCAGGAACGACGGCACCATGCCGGACAGCGGATCGTCGGTTTCCATGGCGGCGACGAAGTCGGCCAGCGGACGCGCCGTCAGACCCAACTGATTGAGCGCGGTAACGGCGATGAAATCGGCCGCCGCTTCGGCGTCCCTGCTGTAGCCGCTTTCGACCAGCCCCGACGCCAACCCGCCGAGCGCCGCGCCGCCGAACACATCGCCGACGATGAGACTGACCATCAACGCCGCCCCGGTCTGTTTGATGGATACCTGCAGCGGATCGCGCCGGGCCGCGTGGGCGATTTCGTGGGCCAGCACGCCGATCACGGCGTCGCCGCTTTCGGCCTTTTCCAATAGCCCGGAGAGGATAACGATTTCACCGCCCGGCAGGGTCAGGGCGTTGACGACGGGAAAGCGGACCACGGTGATGTTGACCGGGAAGGGGACGCCCATCAGGGTCGACAACTCGCGGGCATATTTGTCGAGAATCGCCTGACCGCGCGGTTCGGTGCAGACCAGCGGCCTGTCGTTCTTGCGGACTTGCCCCAGAACCTCAAGGATCTGGTCGCGGGCCTCAATGCCGATCCGGCGCTCCAGCGACGGTGGGATGAGCCCGACGATGGCGCTCGATGCGGCCGGCAACAGATAAACGAAAATCCCGGCGATCGAGGCAACGGCGAAGATGCCGGCGGCGACCCAGGTCGGCCATTTGACGGCGCCGGTATCGCGTTTCTTGAGGTTGGGGCAGCGCGCCAGCAGCCAGGCCCCGTCGTCGTCGCCGGGAAGGCTGAGCCGTGCATCGCTTCCTGCGTTTCGCAGACGGATCGGCGCGCCGTGCCGCGCGGGGTCGGCAAAGCGGATGTCCGACAATGCCCAGCGCGCAAGCTCGGTGCCGCGCGCATCGACGATGACAACGGCGTCATCGATGATGTCGGCGACGGCATTGTGCCGCATCGCCGTTTTTCCATCATTGTACGACGCCGGATGCGGCAATTCAGAACCCCCCGATGTCCAGCGCATCGGCCAACCCTTCGCCGGTGCGCGGGCTGTCGGACACGACCTGCGCCGCGCTTTCAAGCGCGTGCGGATTTTCGATCTGCGTCGTTGCGACCAGTTGCTTGATCAATTCGAACTGATAGACGAGCGTCCAGATGAACGGACCGATAAAGATAAGAAAGAAGAACATCAGCGCCCAGGCAGCGACAAAGCTTTTCATAAGCTGCGGGGTGATGCCGTCGCGGGGCAGCGTCCACGGTCCGCTGCCGGTGAAATATGCCGCCGCAGCGGATATCGCGCCGAATGCCACGATGAACAGGACGATGCCGAGCATCAGGAATCCGAACAGGCGCCAGAACGACAGCGCGGAGTGAAAGCGCGCCGGACCCAGTTCAAGGCCGGAAATCTGCAGCCGCATGCGGCGTATCGTGTAATGAAAACCGCCGATCCAGATCGCGATGTTCAGAATCACGAATAGCGCAATCAACCATCCCAGGGTCGTATTGTTGATATTGAAAAAATCGGACAGCTCTTCCTTCGTGTGTTGGGCGATCAGGTAAAGGAAACTTCCGTAAATCGCGGCGACACACACACTGGCGATGAACACCGGCAGCCAGGCCGATAACAGCGACTTTGCGTTGCCGGTGAAGCGGAACGCCTGATCGCCAAGACGCGTGTGGCGCACCTGATAACGCCACAGATCGATCTGCATCCACGGCAACGCGAAGCCCAGCGTCAGCAGCGTGACCACGGACCAGCCCATGGCCAGCCGCAAGTACGCCATGGTCGACCCGTCGAGACCGAAGCGCACGCCGCGCCAGCGGGTCCGGCTCATGCGGTAGCGCCACATCCGGTAGAACGCGATCTGTATGAGCGCGTACAGCACGAGATAGTAAAGCCCTTCCAGTCCCAGGCTCACATAGAACAACTCCGGCGGGACCAGCGTCTGTATGGCGCCGTAAATCAGACCCAGTGGAAACAGGATTGAGATGACGATGAGGAATCCGACGAATAACTCGCCGCCAGTGCCGGTGTATTCCAGCGGGTCGTCCAGAAACGTCGCGCTGTGCCAAAGAAAGCGGCGAACACGTGTTTTCGCCCAGAAGCGGTAGATGCCGAGAGTGATGACGGTCAGCAAACCGTTGACGGCGAGCAGCCTTGCAAACCGCCAGCGGCCAGCGGTAAAGCCAAGCGTATGTCGTTCCGTCAATTCCTGGACTTGATCCATGGGCGGGTACAGTCTCCACTGGCCGAAACGCCGTGCCGGTCTGCAATCGATGCACGAAACCGCCGGGTTCGGCAAGACGGGGGAGGGAATTTGAAGGCGCTCAACGCGATACTGGAGTTTCTCGGCCGCTATGCGCCGCAGGCGATGGTCGGAGGCGTGTTCGTCGGGCTGATTTTGCCCGACCTTGCACACGTGCTGCGACCGTTGCTGGCGGCCGCCGTCTGGGGTCTTTTGTATATGGCGATGCTGCGAATCGAATGGCTGGCGCTTGTCGAGCGTATGCGCCGCCCGCTTCTGGTGATCGCCTTGCTGGTCTGGATGCTGATTTTGTGCCCGTCGTTGATGGCGCTGATCCTGTTGGGCGTCGAACTGCGCCCGGGGATCGAGGCGGCGATGATCCTGACGGCGGCGTCTTCGTCGCTGTTCTCGACGCCGGCGTTGGGTGTCATGTTCGGGTTGGACGTGGCGCTTTTGCTGATCGTTCTCGTCGCCGCGACGCTTCTGGTGCCGCTGACGCTGCCGCTGGCGGCGATGACGCTTCTCGGTTTCGACATGGGCGCCGATCCGCTCGCCATGATGGGCAGGATGGTGGCACTGGTGCTTAGTGCCGCGGTGATGGCGGCGATCACCCGCAAGCTGCTTGGCGAAGCCCGTGTGGCGCGTGCCGCACCGATCCTCGACGGGTTGTCGGTTGTTTTGTTGATCGGCTTCGCGGTCGGCATCATGGATGGGCTGACGGCGCGGCTGATCGGCGATCCCATCGATATCGCGCTCGTCACGGCGCTGTCGTTCGCGGTTTACATCGGCATGATGGTGCTGAGCTTCGGCATTTTCATGATCACCGTGCCGGGCGTCGGGCGGCGCGATGCATTGAGCGCCGGGTTCATCAGCGGGACGCGGAACCTTGCCATAATTCTGGCGGTTTTGCCGGCCAGTGTGGATCCGGATCTGCCCCTCTTTTTTGCGGTCGGGCAGTTTCCTATCTACATTATGCCGATTATTCTTAAGCCGGTGTTCCGACGGTTATTGCGTTGATGTCCCCCAAGTCCGGATCGCGCGCACGGAACGAAGAGAGGGAAATTGCGAACTTGGAAATTCTGGCGGCGGGTCGGCCTGGTTTTCGCGCTGGTCGTGGCGGGCTCCGCCGTGACGGCGCTGGACCGGCATAGCGTGCACGCCGACTGGCGCACCGCATCGCGCGAACCGGTCGGAATCGCGCCCGACCCGGCGACGCAACGCGAAGCGATCATTCAGGTCTATGGCGCGCGTGCCTATAACTGGCGCGGCTATTTCGGCATTCACACATGGATTGCCGTCAAGCCGACCGACGCGCCCCGCTTCACGGTCTATGAAGTCATGGGTTGGCGGGCCTACCGGGGCGGCGATGCGGTGGCGGTTTCCAACCGCGCGCCCGACGGCCGCTGGTACGGTGCGCCGCCGGAAATCCTTGCCGATATCCGGGGCGACGGCGTCGATGCGCTGATCGAAAAAGTCGATGCGGCGGTCAAGACGTACCCTTATAACGAAAGTTACACCATCTGGCCGGGGCCGAATTCCAATACCTTTGTCGCGCATGTCGCGCGCGCGGTGCCGGAACTGCGCCTCGATTTGCCGCCGACGGCGATCGGCAAGGACTACATCCCGGGCGGCAAGGTGTTCGCCGACGCGCCAAGCGGGACCGGCTATCAGGTGTCGCTGTTCGGCCTGCTTGGCTTGCTGGCGGCGCGCGAAGAAGGGGTCGAAGTGAATATTCTGGGTCTGACCTTCGGGGTCGATCTGATGAATCCGGCAATCAAGCTGCCGATGGCCGGACGTATCGGCAGCAACAACGTGAACGGGAGTTAGACACGGATCATGAGCGTTTGGGGGAAAGTCATCGGCGGCGTTGCCGGATTTGCGGTCGGCGGGCCGATCGGTGCCATTATCGGCGCCGTTGCCGGGCATCATGTCGTCGACAAAAACAAGAAGTCGGGGACGCTCAATCAGGACGACAAGCAGGTCGCATTCACGACGGCGGTGATCGTGCTGTCGGCGAAGATGGCCAAGGCCGATGGCCGCGTCACCCGTGACGAAGTCGATGCCTTCAAGCAATTGTTTCATATCGAACCCGACGACGTGCCGACGGTCGCCAGCATCTTCGACGAGGCCAAGGGCAGCGCCGACGGCTTCGAGCCATACGCCGAGCAGATCGGCCAGATGTTTTCCGGCGACTGGCATGTGCTTGAGGAAATCATCGGTGCGCTGTTCCATATCGCCAAGGCCGACGGCAAGATCCATCCCGGCGAGGTGCAATATCTGCACCGCGTTGCGCTGTTGTTCGGGTTTTCCGACCGTGATTTCGACCGGCTGCAGACCATCTATCTGGGCGGCTGGCAGGGTGAGGGCGGACGCTCGGTCCGCGCCGACGATGCCTATGCCATTCTCGGCGTCGCCAAGGAGGCGTCCGAGGCCGAGATCAAGAAGGCGTACCGCGATCTTGTCCGCGAGAACCATCCCGATACCCTGATGGCCAAGGGTATGCCCGAGGAATTCATCGAACTGGCCAATGAAAAACTGGCCAAGATCAACGACGCCTACGACCGCATCAAGAAGGCCCGCGGGTTCAACTAGTCTTCAACGTATTCCATCTTTCGAGACGCGCGTTGCGCTCCTCAAGATGAGGCCAGATGAGGCCAGATGAGGATTGCATGTCCGCCTCACCCTGAGGAGGATGCAAGGCATCCGTCTCGAAGGGCGAGGCGGTGATAATAAAGGATATGACATGCCGCTGATCGGCGTACTTGCCGCGCTCGCCACCGTGACGCTTTGGGGCTGTAACTTTGTCGCCGTGAAGGTTGCCGTTACGGATGTGCCGCCGTACTTCGTGACGGCGATGCGCTTTGCGTTGCTGGCGGTCCTGCTGTCGCCGTATCTGCGGGTGCCGAAATCGCGCGCCCGCGATATCGCCGGGTATGCGCTGATCATGGGCGTCGGCCATTTCTCGATCATGTTCTATGCGATCCAGTTCCTCGATATCTCGACCACCGGTATCGTTTTGCAGCTCGGTACGCCGTTCGTCGTCCTGCTGGCGTGGCTGATGCTCGGCGAGACCTTCGGCATCTGGCGCATGGGCGGCATGGCGCTGGCGTTTACCGGGATCGTCATTCTGATCGGCGTGCCGACCGTCGGGGTCGATGTGATGGCGTTGCTGGTGCTTGTCGTTGCCGCGTCCATGTGGGCGCTGGGCTCGATCCGCGCCAAGCAGATCGAGGGTGTGTCGCCGTTTAGCCTGATTGCGTGGATGGGCCTGATCGTGGCCCCGGTGGCGCTCGGCCTGTCGTATCTGTTCGAGGCCGACCAGTTGATCCGCCTCGAAAGCGCCCCGCCCCGGTTCTGGTACGGGCTGGTTTATATGACGCTGGCCAGTTCCATCGCCGGATACGGTCTGTGGTACTGGCTTTTGAACCGATACGACGTCACGGCGGTCGCGCCGTATAACCTTCTGGTGCCGCTGATCGCGGTGGCCAGCGGCGTCACGATCATGGGCGACGAGTTGACGCTGACCAAGCTGATCGGCGGCGGCATGATTCTCGGCGGCGTGGCGCTGATCACGATCCGCCAGATGGTGCTGGCCCGGCGCGCCCGGCGCACCTCGACGCTGCAGGGGCCGCCGGCATGAGCGCGGCAATCCATACGGATTGGCGCTCTGCGAATTTCAACAGCCGCGACGGCCAATCCGTCGATATGCTGGTTTTGCATTACACCGGCATGGAAACGGGGCGCGCGGCGCTGGAGCGGCTTTGCAATCCGGCGGCCGAGGTCAGTGCGCATTATCTGATCGAAGAAGACGGTGCGGTTTTCCGGCTCGTCGATGAAACCGAACGCGCCTGGCACGCGGGTGTCGCGTCGTGGCGCGGTGAGGCCAATATCAACAGCCGCTCGGTCGGCATTGAGCTGGTCAATCCGGGCCATGAGTTCGGCTATCGGAATTTTAGCGAAGCGCAGTATCGGGCGCTGATCCCGCTCTGCCGCGATATCGTCGCGCGGCACGATATTCCGGCGCGCAACGTCGTCGGCCATTCGGATGTCGCGCCGGTGCGCAAGCAAGACCCGGGCGAGCGGTTCGACTGGCAACGGCTGGCCGGTGAAGGCGTCGGCATGTGGCCGGCGGCTTCTGCCGAGGCTTGCGCCGACGCCGACGTTTCCCGGCTTTTGGCCGATATCGGCTACGACGTTTCGGATGAAACTGCCGCGCTCACCGCGTTCCAGCGGCATTTCCGCCCCGCCATCGTCGACGGTGTCGCCGACGACGAAACGCGGCGCGCTATTGCGGCAGTGCATACTCTTATATAATGTCCGCCGGCCAGACGGTTGGATGACCGCTCTTCGCTGTCCGAAAGGTGCGGAGGGAGGAAAGTCCGGGCTCCACGGGGATACGGTGCCGGGTAACGCCCGGCGAGGGCGACCTTAGGGAAAGTGCCACAGAAAGCAAACCGCCCCGGATTTATCCGGGGTAAGGGTGAAAGGGTGCGGTAAGAGCGCACCGCTCGTTCGGTAACGCGCGAGGCATGGTAAACCCCACCGGGAGCAAAACCGAATAGGGACGATGGTGCTTCGGCACAGGCGCATCCCCGCGCTATCGTCCGGGTAGGTTGCGCGAGGCGTTCGGCAACGAACGTCCCAGATGAATGGTCATCCATCGCTCATTGAGCGGGGACAGAACCCGGCTTACAGACCGTCTGGCTTTTTCACCTCTAGGCCGCTTGGGGATGGACGGGTCGGCCAAGCGACCGTCTACAGGCATGCCCCCGCTTTCTGGGTCCCCGCTTTCGCGGGAATGACGATGAAGAAGATATCCGCACTGTTGTCATCCCCGCGAAAGCGGGGACCCAGGACAGTGGAACTGTAGTATCGTTGCCTTGATATACGGATTTGGTGTTACACAGTTCGTAATGAGTAATAATGCAATATACTCCTTTCGCGTGTAAATTGGTGTGTAACGCTATATAGTTTGAGTGCATTGAAATGAGAAAAGTAGCTGGCCAAGAGTGTGCAAGCTTCTGCTGTAAGTAAATGAAAGGCGAATTATGAGCGACGACAAGAAATCGACCCCAAAAACTTATGTGCCAATTCGCGAAAGTGTAAATCCAAGTCGAGGAACAACGAGAAACTCGTCGGTAAACCCAGAGCGGCTTAGCCGTCCTGCGGCGCCTCCTCCCGCGCCAAAAAATCCGCCGAAGAAGTGATATCGGTTGCGAACGATATTGTGATGTTTTTGATTTGATCGACTGGGATATAAGTAAGGTGCGCTCGTCCGAATGTGTCGAGCACGCCTTCAGTTCCGAGTTCGTTAATTTCCCCTTTTGGGTCAATGGTCCTTGTAATATAGATCGCAACATTTCCGTCCATATCTAGTTCCATTGGTTCGAGTGGCAAGCCGACTGGTAAGGCCTCCAAGTTGCTCTCGAACGTAACATCGTCAGTTCGTATGACAGAAACATACGCCCATTTTTCACGGGCGTGCAGGATGCTATCCCACACAGATGGGGAGAAATTTTCCCTTGTAACGCCAAGCGCCCGAAGAATTTTTACGATTGTTGCGCGGCCAATGGATCTCCAAATAATTGCTGCTATTAGTGCTCCAAGTACCGATGCCAGCATCGCAACTGGTATTGGTGCGCAAGCTTCGACAGGTTTGTAGAGACCATATGCAATTGTGCCAAAGGCAAACACTTGAAACACGATGTCAGTGTTTTTGTGTGATCGATCTAAGCCAGCGTTTGCGGTTCGGTACGCTAAATAGCCCGCAGCAAGAACTAACTGCATCTCGAATGGCAATTTGAGCGCCTCTTCTAACACTATATACGCACTCCATAGCTAATATCTGAATAACAGTACCATAAATGCGAGCAATTGCCTTCTTTGTTGAATGGGATGCTTTCTGGGTTCTCGCTTTCGCGGGGATGACAATTAAAGAAAATCGTCTACAGGGGAACGCTCGTCCGTCCCGCCCCGAAAAGACCCAAATCCGCCCATCGTTTTGACATCGCCCGGCGCCATAAAGGCACGCTGGAAAGCCCGGATTTCCTTGGGCTCGCGTTAACCATAGGCGACAGAACCCATTGACGCCCATAAAAACCCATGATATCCCAAAATATCCCATAAAGGGTACGTGCGCCAAATCCGGTCACGTGTTCGGGGGGATAACGGCAGAAGCCGTTTATAACGCGTTGGAATTAAGGAGCCCTAAATGGGCGTCTTTACGGGAACACAGACGAACAAAGTCGACAAAAAGGGCCGGGTTTCGGTGCCTAAGACGTTCCGTGCGCTTTTCGAGCGCGAGGGGTTTCAGGGCGTCTATGTGTTTCCGTCGTTTCGTCAGTCCGCGCTCGAAGCCTGTGCCGAGAGTTTCATGGAGCGAATCGTCGACAGTCTGGAAGACCTGCCGATGTTCTCCGACGAGCAGGACGACCTGTCGATCATCGTCGAAAGCGCGCAGCGCCTGTCCTTCGATACCGAAGGGCGGATCGTCATTCCCGAGGAATTTCTGGGCGACGTCGGGATCAGCGACGAGATCACCTTTGTCGGACGCGGCCGCACGTTTCAGATGTGGGCGCCGAAGACATATAAAGACGTGCGCAAACCGGCCTTCGAGCGGGCCAAATCGCGCGGACTCACCCTCAAGCTGCGGCGTCCGTCAGATGCCGGCGGGGAGGGCTGAGCCATGAGTGAAAGACATATCCCCGTACTGCTGGATGACGTGGTGGATGTGCTGGCGCCCCGCGACGGCGCTGTTTATGTGGATGCAACGTTCGGTGCCGGCGGATACTCGCGTGCGCTTCTGGAAGCCGCCGACTGCACCGTGTGGGGCATCGACCGCGATCCTGATGCGGCAGCCGCCGGCAACGAAATGGCTGCCGGCTACGGCAACCGCCTGACGGTGCTCAAGGGCCGCTTCGGCGACATGCGCGAACTGCTGGCCGGTGTCGGCGTGCATCAGGTCGACGGCATCGCGCTCGATCTTGGCGTGTCGTCCATGCAGATCGACGAGCCGGGCCGGGGCTTCTCGTTCCGCTTCGACGGGCCGCTCGACATGCGCATGGAAAAAGACGGCCTGAGCGCGGCGGACGCGGTCAACCGCCTCGCCGAAAAAGAACTCGCAGACATTATCTATCGCTACGGCGAAGAGCGTGCCTCGCGCAAAATCGCGCGCGCCATCGTCGAGCTACGCGAACAATCGCCGATCACCCGCACCGGCCAGCTGGCCGATCTTGTGCGCAGTGTGGTCCGGCGTTCAAAGGATGGCATCGATCCTGCCACGCGCACGTTTCAGGCGCTCAGGATCTACGTCAACGAGGAGCTGGCCGAGCTGGACCGCGGCCTGGCTGCCGCCGCCGCGCTGTTGCGCGAGGGTGGCCGTCTGGCCGCGGTCTCGTTCCACTCATTGGAGGACCGTCGTCTGAAGACGTTCTTTCAGGAGCGGAGCGGCGCAGGCCCGCAACCGTCCCGTCACATGCCGATGACCGGCGGCGCGGACGAGAGCATTTTCGAAGTGCCGGAACGGCGCGGCCGGGTGCCGTCGGACGAAGAAGTCCGCCGCAATCCGCGTGCCCGCTCGGCAAGATTGCGCTGGGGTGTCCGCACGGCGGCGCCTCTGGCCGAAGCGGCATGAGGAGGCAACGATGATTATCAAGCGCTCCACACTTCTTCTGCTTCTGTTGGCCGCGGCGGCCAGCGTGTCGCTGTTCGTCATCAAATACAGGGTGCAGGATCTGGACGACCAGATGCGCGATCTCAGCCGTGAAATCGTCGAGACGCAGGAAAACATACACGTTCTGAAATCCGAATGGTCGCACCTGAACCAGCCGGCGCGGCTGCGCTCGCTGGCGGGTAAGTATCTCGAAGTCGGGCCGCTGGATGCGGAAAGGATCGGTGGCGCCGAGCGGCTTCTGGATACGCTGCCGGATCGCGCCGAGGAAACCGCCGCCGTCGCGCCCGCCAAAGCGGAGGCCGCACAATGAGCATGCGCCAGCTTCCCCCGGCAAGCGAACACCGCCGCATCGAAGGTTTCGGAAAGCAGGCGCTGGAGACCGGCCGCAACCGGCTTTTGGTCACCGCCGCCGTGATCGCACTGGCGTTCACCGGTATCGGTGTGCGGCTGGTCGACCTTGCCGTTGTCGGCGGCACCGAACAGGACGACCGCGCAACGTTGACGACGCAGCCGCCGGCATTGGTCAGCCGCGCCGATATCGTTGATCGCAACGGTGTCGTGCTGGCATCGAGCCTGCCGACCGCATCGCTGTACGCCGACCCCAGAGACGTCATCGACCCCAAGGATGCGGCGCGCAAGATCGCTTCCGTGTTCCCCGAGGTTGAGGCCGATAAGCTGGCCAAACAACTGGCGGGCAAGGGGCGGTTCGTCTGGATCAAGCGGAACCTGTCGCCGGAACAGCAGCTTGCGGCGAACCGCCTCGGCTTGCCCGGGTTTGCGTTTATCGAAGAAGAGCGCCGCATCTATCCGCATGGCCCGTTGAACGCGCATGTGCTGGGCGCGACCGATATCGACGGCAACGGCATTTCCGGCGTCGAGGCTTATTTCGATCAGCGGCTGCGCCAGAGCGCCAAGCCGCTGTCGCTGTCGCTGGATGTTCGCGTGCAGTCGATCCTCCGCGCCGAGTTGTCGGCGGCGGTTTCCGAATTCAAGGCGCTCGGTGGGGCCGGTGTCGTGTTCGACGTACGTACCGGTGAAACCGTGGCGCTGGTGTCGCTGCCTGATTTCGATCCGAACGATCGCAGTACCTATAAGGGCGAGGCCCGCTTCAACCGCGCGACCAAGGGCGTCTATGAAATGGGTTCGACGTTCAAATTGTTCACGGCGGCGATGGCGCTCGACAGTGGCACCGTCGACATGAAGGGCGGTTACGACGCGACCAAGCCGATCCACATCGCGCGCTTCACGATCAACGACTTCCATGCCGAGAAACGCTGGCTGACGGTGCCGGAAATCATCGTCCACTCGTCCAACATCGGTGCCGCCAAGATGGCCGTCGACGTCGGCGGTGCGGGGCAGCAGGCGTATCTTAAGAAGTTCGGTCTACTGCGCGAAGCGGCGCTGGAACTGCCGGAAATCGGCCGTCCGTTGGTGCCCGGCACGTGGCGTGAAATCAACACCATGACCATTTCCTACGGTCACGGTATCGCGGTCACGCCGGTGCAGTTGACGGCAGCCATCGGCTCGCTGACCAACGGCGGGATTTTGCGTCCGGCGACTTTGCTTAAGCACGAGCCCGGCACACCTGTCGCGGGCGAGCGCATTCTGTCTCAGGAAACGTCCGACAAGATGCGTCAGTTGATGCGCCTTGTCGTCGCCAAGGGCACGGGCCGCAAGGCCGATGCGCCGGGGTATTACGTCGGCGGCAAGACCGGCACGGCGGAAAAACAATTCGGCGGCCGCTACAAGAAAAAGGCGCTGATGTCGTCGTTCGTCGGGGCGT
>Ga0209273_10000966_pt1 | contig 29485 bp, 30 predicted proteins | sample tdAd471_FD_187126 | JGI IMG/M metagenome (GOLD analysis project Ga0209273, IMG submission 187126) | Marine sediment microbial communities from the Atlantic coast under amendment with organic carbon and nitrate - tdAd47.1 (SPAdes)... | ecosystem: Environmental > Aquatic > Marine > Coastal >...
AGACCACCGAGGAGACCCTCGACCTCCGCGGCTTCGGACCCGCGGAGGGCTGGGTCGAGGTCACGGCGGGTGCCGAGCAGCGCCGCGTCCCCCTGCGCAAGGGCCGCTTCGTGTGCCGCGGGCTCGAGCTGGCCCCTGGGTTGAACTCGATCAGCGCGCGCTTGCTCCCCGACGGCGAGCCCGCCCGCTGTCAGATCGAGCGCCTGGCCGCCCCCGCGTGGTACTGGCAAGAGCGCGAGCGTCCGCCGTTCCCCCTCCCCGCCGGGGTCGTGTTCGGAGAGGCGCCGGGGGACTACGTGAACGTCGCCGACGGCTCGCTGCTGCGCTGGATCCCGCCCGGCAACTACAGCCTGGGCGAGGAGAGCTCCCTCGCGCCGCGCAGCCGGCCCCGCAGCGTGCGGCTGCAGCAGGGCTACTTCGCGGGCAAGTTCGAGGTCACCTGGGCCCAATACGCGCGCTTCTGCAAGGCCACCGGACGCAAGCTCCCCGACCCCTCGCTCAGCGACTCGAAGAACGGGCTGGGCGTGCTCGACCCCATGATCCGCAAGGGCCCCGAGAAGTTCCGCGTCGCCAAGTCGCACCCGGTGTTCCGCGTCAGCTTCCACGACGCGACCGCCTACTGCGAGTGGGCCGGGCTGCGCCTGCCCGACGGCGACCAATGGGAGATCGCGGCCCGCGGCCACGACGCCACCCGCTACCCATGGGGCAATCGGGGTCGCCGCGACCGGGCCAACACCGAGACCGCCCGCGACGGACACTTCTACCCCAGCCCCGTGGGCAGCTTCCCCGAAGGCGCCTCGCCCTTCGGCTGCCTCGACATGGCGGGCAACGTCTCCGAGTGGACCACCGACTACTTCCCCGGCCAGACCCAGACCCGCACCTGCCGCGGCGGCTCGTGGAACGTGTCCTTCGACTACTGCGAGACGACGTTCCTCGAGCCCAACAAGCCGCACATCGTCTACCGCTCCATCGGCTTCCGCGTGTTCCGCGGGCTGGAGTCCTCCGCGCCCTAGGCGTTCCCTGCCTATACTCTCCCCAGGCGAGGAGGGCGGCATGGCGAGAGGACGAGGGCTTGGACCGAGCCTGAGTGTGGCGCTCCTGCTCTGCGGTAGCCAGCTCGCGGCCGAGGACGAAGCGAGCTGGAAGCAGGCTGAGGCCAAGGTGCTCGCGAGGCTAGCCAAGCAGGGGCTCGGGATCGAGCGGGCCGAGCTCGCTCCGCCTCCAAAGCGCAACGGCGCCGAGGCGCTCGGGCGGGCGCTCGAAGTGCTCGAGACGATCCCCCAAGAGACTCGCTACACCTGGAATGCCGTCACGCAAATCTACGGGGGTGACCTCAGCGAGACCTATCACGGCGCTGAGCTTGGACGCGAGGAGCAGATCGAGCTCGTCGAGCAGGGCTTGCGGGCTGCCAAGCGGGCGCTGCCCGAGGTCGAGACCGCCTTGAACGCCGAGGCGATCCTGTATCCCGTCGACTGGGCACGGGGCCTCCCCGGCTCGCTGGGGTCTCCGCCTGCGTGGCAAGCTGGCGTCAAGGAGATCGCCTGGCTGCTCCTCGCGCGCGCTACCGTCGCTAGAGCCGCCGGCCAGCACGCGCAGGCCTGGGCGGACCTGGAGCGGGCGTTCACCCTCCCCCAACGCTTGCGCCAGCCCGGGATCGTCGCGCGATACACCCGCACCGCGCTGGTCAAGATCGCGCTGGAAGGGCTGAACCACGCCCTCGGCGCCGGGCCGGCCCCGCCCCCCGACGTTCGCGACCGCCTGCTGGCCGCGCTGAAGGAGCTCCAGCGACCCCCGGACCTGCCGAGGCTGGTGCGCACGGAGCTCGCCCTCTTGCTCGGCGGCCTCGACCACCGCAAGCCGCTGGAGGGGATCGAGTACACCGTGGGGTTCTCACTCGCCGAGGCCCCCGTCGGCAGCATGGCCGAGCCCGAGCAGCGAGAGTGGGTCGCGCGCGAGCGGGCGCTCTGCGTTCAGCGCTTCGCCGCCGTGCTCGACGTCCTGACCGAGAGCGAGTCCAAGCAGCCGCTCCGCGAGCGGCTGCTCGCGCTGCCCCTCATCGACCCGACGCGCCCACCCCACTGGGGGCTGCTCGCGAGCACGCAGGACCCCGCTCGCACGGCGCGGCTCACGCTGGACTCCGAGCAGAAGCTGGTAGCAGAGCTGCGCAAGGCCGCCGAAGCCTTAGGGCGCTGACCGAGCAGCCCGCGCTCCCCCCAGGGCCGCTACCTGTCGTCGGGTCCACCGTCCTGCGCGGGCTCGAGCTGCAACGCGCCCAGGTCCTCGACTCCGGCGGGCAGCGCGACGGTCAGCGGCCTGTAGCCGCCGGCCTCGAGCACCAGCTCGCGGACCTCGGGGGCGACCGTGAGCTCCAGCCTCCCCTCCGAGTCGAGCGACTCCCACTCCCAGTGCGACCTCCCGTCCAGGGTCAGGTGGATCCCTACGCTCCTCTGGCTCAGCTGAGGCAGCTCCAACCGCACCCGCCGCGGGGGGACCACGTGCAACGTCGCGGTCGCGGTCTCGCCGGGCCGAACGGCTAGCCGCACCGACTCGCGCAGGCTGCCCCCCACCCCGCGCACCCGATAGTCCCCGGGCGCGATCCAGCGGTACTCGGCGTAGCGCTGCCCCGAGGGCATCGGCCTCGGCTCCTCACCGTGCAGCTCGGCGTGGTCCAACCGGTGCGCGAAGGAGAGCGTCTGCCTCCACGCCCCTCCCTCCGCCAGCCGCTCGACGACGCAGTCGAAGCCCTCGAAGTCGAATCCGGGTGGGGCGACCAGGGTGATCCCCAGCCGTCCCGCGCGACGAGGGACCAGCCTCACCCCACTCGCGGGAGGGGTGACCTCCAGCTCGGCGGAGAGGTAGTCCCCGCTGCGCTCGTGGGTCGAGACCCCATAGCGCGCCCCAGGTTGGAGCCCTTCGAGCTCGAACGTGCCCGTGGCGTCGGTCCGAGCTCGAACCACGGCGAGCAACGCGCCCGGGTCGAGAGGCTTTGCCTTCACGCTAGCCTCGCTCAGCGGCGATCCGTCTTCCGCGAGCACCACGCCCCGCACTCGCGCCTCGGGCGCGAGCTCGACCTCGACCCGATCCTGGAGCTCGGAGCGCTCGAGGGACCGCGCCCAGTGCGCGTAGCCCGGCGCCACGACGGTCAGCTGGGCCTCCCGCAGCTCGCGATACTCGAACGCGGTCAGCCCCGACCGATCGCTCCGCTGGCGCTCGCTGAACGACGGCATCCGGCCCTCGAGGGTGATCCAAGCTCCCGCGAGGGGCGCGCCCCCCGCGCGCACGCACACCTCCAGGCGACTGCTGCGACGAAGCCCCACGGTCGCGAACTCGTAGCTCGGCAGGTCCCAGGCGAGCCGGTGGCCCGCCCACCCCACACTGCGAAGGTCCGCCGGGTCTCCTGCTACCACCTTGACCTCGCGCCCCGCGGCGGCCAGCGCGTCGTTGAGCGACCGCGGGACCTCCAACCGATACGTCCCGTCGGGTCGCGTCTGGCCTCTCGCCGCCAACCATGGCTTCCCCTGGGTGTAGTCCTCGCGAAACGCCAACCTCGCCGAGCGCAGCAGGCGCTCCCCGACGGACCCCGCTTCGGGCACCCGCACGGGATCGCTCCGCTCCGACGGAGCCCGGCTGGCGAAGAACCCGACCTCGATCCCGCCCCGCCGCCGGCCCTCGGCGTCGACGACGACTCCTTCGATCGGGATCGGCCCCTGCGGCTTCGCGGGCTCGGAGTCCGCGGCCTGCGCGGGCAGCGAGGCCGGTCCCGGCTCCGCTGGGGGCGCCGCCCCGCGCGCGCTCGAGTCGAGCCCCGCGCTGGAGCTGGCGTCAAGGTCCGTCGTCGCCACCTCGTGCCGCGGCGCTGGCGGAGCGCCACACGGCGGCGCGGCCCCCCGGGGGGTTGCCGGCTCGCGCCCGTCGCCGTAGCCGAGCACGGCGAACAAGCCGGCTGTCAGGGCCACCCCCATGCACGCGAGCAACACGATCCGCGGACTACGCATATCCACTGATACGCCGCACGACCCCGCGGAGTTCCCACACACGAAGAGCGCGCGCCGAGGAGGCGCGCGCCAGCGTATCGGCCACGGTCGGGGCCTGGAGGGGAGGCCCCTTGAAACTCAGCTGAACAAGGTGCGGAAGGCCTGGGCGCGGAGGAAGGTCTCCTCGGCCGCGGCCAGCGCGCTGCCCTTGGTGCCCTCGGCCTTGACCTTGGCCAGCGCCTCGCGGGCCGCGGTCAGCGCCGCCCCGGCGGCGTCCTTGCTCGAGTCGTCGGCGGTGGCCGCGCCCGAGGCGAGCACGCTCACCGTGTCGTCCTGGACTTTGCAGAAGCCGCCGTAGATCGCGATCTTCGTCTCTTCGTTGCTCTCGAGGGTCGGCTTGACCTTGGCCACGCCGTGCCCCAGGCGAGCGATCGTCGGCGCGTGCTTGGGCAGCACGCCGAGCTCGCCGTCGAGGCAGGGCAGCACGACGAAGCCAGCTTCGCCGCTGTAGAACGTCGAGTCGGGAGTGACGACCGAGACGAGCATGGCTTAGCTCTTGGCCTTGGCGGCTTCGGCCTTGGCCTTGGCGCGCACGTCGTCGATGGTGCCCACGTACTTGAAGTATCCGGCGGGAATGTCGTCAGCCTTGCCCTCGATGATCTCCTTGAAGGAGCGCACCGTGTCCTCGAGCTTGACGTAGATCCCCTTCATGCCGGTGAAGGCCTCGGCGACCGAGAACGGCTGCGAGCAGAAGTTCTGGATCCGACGCGCGCGGGTCACGATCTGCTTGTCCTCTTCGGAGAGCTCGTCCTCGCCGAGGATCGCGATGATGTCCTGGAGGTCCTTGTTGCGCTGGAGGATCACCTGCACCCGGTTCGCCACCGAGTAGTGCTCCTCGCCCACGATGTTGGGATCCAGGATTCGCGAGGTCGAGTTCAGCGGGTCGATCGCGGGGTAGAGGCCCTTGGCCGCGATGCCGCGGTCGAGGACGGTCGTCGCGTCGAGGTGGGAGAAGGTCGTCGCCGGCGCCGGGTCGGTCAAGTCGTCCGCGGGGACGTAGACGGCCTGCACCGAGGTGATCGCGCCCTTCTTGGTCGAGGTGATCCGCTCCTGCAGCGCGCCCATTTCGGTCGCGAGGGTCGGCTGGTAACCCACCGCCGACGGCATGCGGCCGAGGAGCGCCGACACCTCGGAGCCCGCCTGGCTGAAGCGGAACACGTTGTCGACGAAGAGCAGCACGTCGGTGCCGCCCAGGTCGCGGAGGTACTCGGCCATGGTCAGCGCCGAGAGCGCGACGCGCAGACGCGAGCCCGGGGGCTCGTTCATTTGGCCGAAGACCATCACGGTCCGGGGGAGCACGCCCGACTCGTTCATTTCCAGCCAGAGGTCGTTGCCCTCGCGGGTGCGCTCACCCACGCCCGCGAACACCGAGTAGCCGCCGTGCTGCTTGGCGACGTTGTTGATCAGCTCCTGGATCAACACCGTCTTGCCCAGCCCGGCGCCGCCGAACAGCCCGGTCTTGCCGCCGCGGGTGTAGGGGGTCAGGAGGTCGACGACCTTGAGCCCGGTCTCGAAGACCTCGGTCTTGGCCTCGATGTCGTCGTAGTCGGGGCTCGGCTGGTGAATCGCGCGGCGCTCCTTGGTCACGACCGGCTCACCCTCGTCGATCGCCTGACCGAGGAGGTTGAACACGCGGCCGAGGGTCTCGATGCCGACGGGCACCGAGATCGGGCCGCCGGTGTCGGTGACCTTGGTCCCGCGGACGAGGCCGTCGGTGGCGCCCATGGCTACCGCGCGCACGCGGTTGCCGCCGAGGTGCTGCTGGACCTCGCCGACGAGGGTCGACTTGACCCCGCCGAAGTCCATTTCGATCTCGAGCGCGTGGTAGATATCGGGGAGGTGCCCCTCCTCGAACTCGGCGTCGAACGTGGCGCCGATCACCTGGACGATCTGGCCTGCTTGGGTAGCGGTGGTGCTCATGGTGCCTCCTACGCGAGGGCCTCGGCGCCGCCGAGGACCTCGAGGATCTCCTTGGTGATCTGATTCTGACGGGCCCGGTTGTAGGCCATGCGCAGCGCCTTGCCGACTTCCTGCGCGTTGTCGGTCGAGTTCTTCATCGCGATCCGACGGGCGATCTGCTCGGAGACCGCGGCCTCCAGGTAGACGCGGTAGAGGTGCAGCTTGGCCTGCAGGGGGAAGATCGCGTCGAGGATCGAGCCCGCGTCGGGCAAGATCTCGAAGTTCGGCGGGCACTTGCCCTTGGCGATCGAGGACTCCGCGGCGTCGGCGTCCGCTGCCTTCTCCCGCTCCTCCTCATGCTTCTGCTCTTCGCTGCTGATCGGGAGCAGCGTCTCGAGCACCGGGTACTGGCGACCCGCGGAGGCGAAGTGCGTGTAGGCGACCTCGACCCGGTCGACCTCTTTGTCGAGGAACAACCCGATCAGGTGCGCCGCGACCTGTTCCACGTCGCTGAACGCGGGCTTGTCCTCGAACTGGTCGTAGGTCTGCTCCTCGTAGGGGAGCTTGTTGAACTTCAGCCAGCTGATGCCCTTCTTGCCGCTGGCGACGATCTTGACGTCCTTGCCCTCGGCGATCAGCTCCGCGCGGCGGTTGCGCGTCATGCGCATCACGTTGCCGTTGTAGCCACCGCAGAGGCCGCGGTTGGCGACGACCGCCAGGATCGCAACGCGCTTGACCTCGCGCTGCTCGAGCAGCGCGTGCTCACCGTCCTCGCTGCCACCGGCCTTCCTCGCCTCGTGGGCGATCTCGGCCAGCGCGTGGAAGTAAGGCAACGCCTCCTTGATCCGCGTCAGGCACTGCTGCGACTTGGCGGTCGCGATCAGCTCCATGGTGCGCGTGATCTTCGAGGTGTTGGCGACGGACTTGATCCGCCGCTTGATATCCCGGGAGTTCGCCATGACCTAGGCGTTCGCCTTCTTCTGCGCCGAGCGCGGATCGGGGGTCTTGCCTTGCTTGAACTGGTCGACGAAGTCCTGCAGCACGCCCTTGAGGTTCGTCTCGGTCTGATCGTCGAGCTTCTGCTTCTCGCGGATCGTGGTCGTGATCTCGCTGTGGGCGCCGCGCACGTAGGGGAGGAACTTCCGCTCGAACTCACCGACCTTGTCGACGGGCACCTCGTCGAGGTAGCCCTCGTTGCCGGCGTAGACCATGATCACCTGCTCCTCGAAGGGCAGCGGCTTGAACTGGCCTTGCTTGAGCAGCTCGACCAGGCGCTTGCCGCGCTCGAGGCTCTTGGTGGCGGCCGCGTCGAGCTCGGTGCCCATTTGGGCGAAGGCCTCGAGGTCCCAGTAGCTCGCGAGGTCGAGCTTGAGCGACTTGGCGACACCCTTCATGGCCTTGGTCTGGGCGTTACCGCCGACGCGCGACACCGAGATACCGACGTTGATCGCCGGGCGAATGCCTGAGAAGAACAGGTTCGGCTCGAGGTAGATCTGGCCGTCGGTGATCGAGATCACGTTGGTGGGAATGTAGGCCGAGACCTCGCCCTCCTGCGTCTCGATGATCGGGAGCGCGGTCAGGCTGCCACCCGAGGGCATCTTCTTGCGCACCTCGACGTCGGCCTTGTCGTCACGCCCGCCGAAGGCCTTCAGCGCGGCCTCCTTGGTGTCGAAGACCGTGTGCGCCAGCGGGACCTTGTGGCCCTTCTCGAAGATCGCCCACTTGCCGAAGAGACCGGGCAGGCAGCCGTCGTCCTCGGTGATCTCGCGCGCCTCTTCCTTCTCGCCGTCGAAGCCCGAGATCATCTTCTCGGCGACGTCCTTGCCCTCGTGGCGCTCGTAGATCTGGCCGTCGACGGGGTTCGCGGTGCCCTCGGCGTCGCTCTTCTTGGCGATCACCCACAGGTCCTTGACCTTGCAGCTGCGCTCGAGGAGGCGGCTGTGGAGGTAGAACACGTCGCCAGGGTAGGCCTCGCGACCGGGCGGACGACGCAGGAGCAGCGAGAGCTCGCGGTAGGCGGCGGCTTGCTTGGTCAAGTCGTCGTAGACGCAGAGCGTGGCGCCGCCCTCTTCGTAGACGAAGTACTCGGCGATCGCGGTGCCCGCGTAGGGCGCGATGTACTGCAGCGGGGCGGGGTCCGAGGCACCGGCATTGACCACGATCGTGTAGTCCATGGCGCCGGCGGCGGTCAGCTTGTCGACCAGGCCCACGACGGTGGAGTCCTTCTGACCCACGGCGACGTAGACGCAGATCACGCCGCTGCCCTTCTGGTTGATGATCGTGTCGATCGCGATCGCGGTCTTGCCGGTCTGGCGATCGCCAATGATCAGCTCGCGTTGGCCGCGGCCAATCGGGATCATCGAGTCGACGGCCTTGATTCCGGTCTGCAGCGGCTCGGTGACCGGCTGCCGCGCCGCGATCCCGGGCGCGATGATCTCCAGCGGACGGGTCGAGCTGGCTTGCACCGGGCCCTTGCCGTCGAGGGGCTCGCCCAGCGGCGTGACCACGCGGCCGATCATTTCCGGTCCCACGGGGACCGACATGACCTTGCCCGTGCGCTTCACGGTGTCGCCCTCGCGCAAGATCTTGTAGTCGCCCAGGAGCACCGCACCGACCGAGGACTCCTCGAGGTTCAACGCGAGGCCGAAGATCCCGTGGGGGAACTCCAGCAGTTCGTTGGCCATGCAGTTCTTGAGTCCGTAGATCCGCGCAATACCGTCGCCGACCTCGAGGATCGAACCGATCTCGTCGAGGTCGAGGTCTCGCGCGTAATCCTGGATTTCGCGCTTGAGGACGGAGGAGATCTCGTCGGCCTTAATCTTCATAGTAGTCCTCGCTCTGGAGTCGGATCGAGTCCAACCTGGAGCCAATGGTTTGCAGGCGTGAGCGCAGCGACCCGTCGATCCGCGAGTCGCCTACGCGGATCACGACGCCCCCGAGCAAGTGCTCACGCACGTGCTCCTGCAGGAGAATTTCCTTGTTGAATTTCGCGCGCAGCGTCTTGAGCAGCCGCTCCCGCGCCTTCGAGTGAAGCGGGACCGCGGTGTCCACGTTCACGACCAGCTCGCCCATGCGGTCGTGGTAGCCGCTCACGAACGCCTCGATCATGGCCGCCAGCGCGTGCTGACGACGCTTTTCGATCACGATCTTGAGGAAGTTGAGTGTGATCTCGGAGATCCCGGCGCCGAACACCTTCTCCAGCACGTCCTTCTTGATCTGAGGACGGATCTGGGGTGCGCCGAGGAACTGCGAGAACTGCTCCTCGCCCTCGAGGATGCGGGCGAACTCCTCCAGCTCCGCCAGCACCTCACGGTGGACCCCCTTCTCGAAGGAGAGGTCCAGCAAGGCGTTGGCGTAGACCTTGGCGATCGTCTCTTCCCGCACCGCCATGGTTAGGCTCGCTCGTAGGCGGCGAGGACGTCGTCGACGATCTTCTGGTGCCGCGAGGCGTCGACCTCGGCGTCGATCACCCTCTCGGCGATCGCCATCCCGACCGAGACCGCGTCCTTGCGGACCTCGGCCAGGGCCTTCTGCTTGGCGAGCCCGATCTCGCGCTCTGCGCGATCACGGATCGCCTGAGCCTCGGCGTTGGCCTTGGACTGGGCGTCGGCGATGATCCGCTTCTTGTCAGCCTCGCCCTCGTCGATGATCTGCTGCGCCTCCTGGCGCACGCCCTCGAGCTGGGCTTCATACTGCTGCTTGATCGCCTCGGCTTCGGCCCGCACCTTGCGAGAGTTCTCGACCTCGCCGGCGATCGCCTCTTCGCGCTTGTCGAGGGCGTCCACGAAGGGGCCCCAGGCGAGCTTGTAGAGGATCATCAGCACCACCGCGAAGGTCGCCGCGGTCCACACCACGAGCCCAGGCCCGTGCGGATCGAGCCACCACGCAGGGTGTTCGGAGTGCCCGCCAGACTCGGCGAGCAGCAAGAGGATGTTCATAAGAACCCCAAGGTGACGAGTGAAAGGAACTTAGTGCCCCGGCCCACACGGGCCGGGACGCGTCGAACCGTGGGGACTTAGGCGCCGCCCATTCCGGACTTGGTCCAGAACAGCAGCGCGATCACGATCCCGAACAGCGCGGCACCCTCGACGAGGGCCGCGGTGAGGATCATGCTTCCGCGAATGTCGCCAGCAGCCTCGGGCTGACGCGCGATGCCCTCGCACGCCTGGCCGCCGATGCGACCGATACCCAGGCCCGCGCCGATCGCAGCGAGGCCAGCGCCCACCGCAGCAAGTCCAGCACCCGTGCCAATTTCTGCCAGCAGCATGTAATCCATGATTGACTCCCTAACCGTCGTCTGTCCTGACGCGGTGAAGATCAGTGATCAGGGTGCAGGGCCATGCCCAGGAACACCGTGACCAGGAAAGTAAACACATACGCCTGAAGGAAGGCGACGAAGATTTCGAGAAAGTAGACGATCGTCCCGGAGATGATCGAGACGGCCCCCATGGGGATCGTCATCCAGCCGCCGAGCAGGTGCCCGAACATGATCACCATGCCGAGCGCCGCGAAGAGCACCGCGTGACCGCCGGTCATGTTGGCCCACAGACGCAAGGCGAGGGCGACGATCTTGATCACGTGGCCGACGAGCTCGATCACGAAGAGCATCGGGATCAGCCACAGGGGCAAGCCCCCGGGGACGATGTTCTTCACGTAGGCCACGAGGCCCTGCTCCTTGATCCCCAGCAGGTGCCACCACGCGCCGGCAATCACCGAGAGTGTCGCGGTCACGTAGATCTGACCGGTGGGGGTCACCAGGCCGAAGAAGCTCCAGTGGGTGGCGCCGTCGTGGCCGACCACCGGCACGTAGAACGGCGGGATCAGCGGCAGCAGCCCGATCAGGTTGCAGAACAGGACGAAGAAGAACAGCGTCCAGATCACCGGGAGGAACTTGTCCCCGGCTTTGCCGAGGAAGGGCCGCGTGATGTCGTCGCGGATGAAGATCAGGAGGATCTCGAGCAGGTTGGTCACCCGCCCGCGGGGCACGATCGGGCTCTGACGCAGGGAGCGGCCGAACGGAGCGAAGAGCAGGATCAGGCCGATCGCGGCCACGAACATACCCAGGACGTGCTTGGAGATCCCCAGATGCCCCAGGCCGCCCGCGATCGGCTCGACGTCCAGCAGGTGCTCTGCGATCCAGCTTTTTTCTGCCAGGAACAAAGGCACGCGCCTACTCCTCGGACTCTGGCGGCTTGGGTTTGCGCTTGGTCAAGTCCGATCGCACGAACACCTCTTGGTAGAGCATGTAGAAGCCGAATCCGAAGCCCAGGAATGCGCCCACGATCGTGAACGCCGGGAGGGATCCAACCGTGTGATCGAGCCAGTACCCTCCACCCGTAAACACCACGATCGAGATTGCGAACTGCAAGCCGAAATGGGAGTAAACCAGGAGGCTCTTGGGGTCAGAGGACTCCATCGCTATCCCTTTGGCCGCGGGATTCGACCATTCCCCCATGGCCGTGTCAACGCCCATGGCACAGGGGGCGGTAGTTTGTCTGCGATCCGGCCCAACGCGCGCTAGACTGGGGTCTAGGAGGCCTCGACACCATGTCCGTTCGCGCCGTGATCCTCTGCGCTTGCCTGGCCGCAATCCACGCGGTCGCGCAAGAACCGCAGGCGCCCGCGGGCCTCCCCACTGAGCAGGTCAGGGTCCTGGAGCTCAAGGGCGAGATCGATCACCTCACAGAGCGCGTGCTCCTCAGCCAGATCGCCGCCGCCCAGGAGGTCGAGGGGCTGCGCTTCCTCGTGCTCGACATCGACTCCCCCGGCGGCGAGCTCGAGGCCTCGCGCAACATCGGCTTCACGTTCTTCAACATCGAGGGCGTGACCACGGTCGCCTACGTGCGGGGCCGCGCGCTCTCGGGGGCGACGATCGCGGCCCTCGGCTGCGACCTGATCGTGTTCGGCCCGGGCGGCCAACTCGGCGACGTGATGCCGCTGCGGGTCTACCAGGACGGCAGCGTCGAGCTCGCCGAGAAGCAGATCTCACCGGTGCGCGCCGACGTCCGAGCGCTGGCGGAGGCCCACCCCAGCTACCCGCCGCTGTGCGCGGAGGCGATGGTCGACCCGACCCTCAGCGTGCACCGTGTCGAGCTGCGCGACGTCGAGCGCGGTCGCGTCGACGTGAAGTGGATCAGCGCCGAGGAGCTCGAGGACCTGCGCCTGCGCCGCCCTGACGACGTGCTCGCCGCCGAAGAGGTGTGCGCCGCGGGCAAGCTGTTGAGCATCAACGCCCTCGAAGCCCAGGACATGGGCTTCTGCGCCTGGGCCTCCCGGGACCTCGACCAGCTGATGGAGCACCTGCAGCACGAGTTCTCCACGGGCCCCCTCGAGCGCACCGTCGAGCGCGCTCCACCCTGGACGCAGTTCGTGCGCTTCGTCACCTGGTGGCCGGTCAAGAGCCTGCTGTTCGTGGTGGGGCTCGTGTCGCTGCTGTTCGCGTTCGCGACCCCCGGCACCGGGCTCCCCGAGGGGCTCGCGGTGATGTGCCTGGGGCTCGTCTACGGCGGCTCCTACCTCCTCGGCCTCGCGGACTACATCGAGGTCCTGCTGTTGCTGGCGGGGATCGGGCTGCTGATCGCTGAGCTCTTCGTCTCCGGCTTCGGCCTGCTGGGGATCTCGGGGATCGCCTGCCTGCTGGCGTCCCTCGTGCTCAGCTACCAGTCCTTCGTGTGGCCGAACACGGGCTACGAGTGGGCGACCCTCGAGGCAAGCGCGGCCAAGACCCTGTTCGCGGCGCTGCTCTCGTTCTTCGGGATCTTCGCCGCGATGCGCTTCCTGCCGAAGACGCGGCTCTTCGGCGGACTGGTCCACCAGCACGTGCTCTCCGCGGGCGCGGGCGAGGGCTCGGCCTCGGCCCGCCTCGAGACCGTGGCCCCCGAGGGCGCGCTCGGCGTCGCCCTGACGGTGCTCCGTCCGGTGGGGAAGATCCAGATCGGTGAGCAGGTGCTGGGCGCCGTCGCCGAAGGCGAGTTCGTCGAGCCCGGCGACGCGGTGGTCGTGATCGGCCGCCGCGGCTCGGAGGCGATCGTCGCCCGCCGACCCGAAGCCACCCAGGTCCAGGGCGAGCCGCCCGCGGATCAAGGAGCGAGCGCATGAACGTCCTGATCCTCGTCTTCCTGTTCTGCGGCGGCCTGGCGCTCCTGGCGCTCGAGTTGTTCCTCCCCGGCGCGATCCTGGGTGCGATCGGAGCCCTGCTGATCGCGGCTGCGGTGGGCCTGACCTTCATCTACGAGGGCCCTCTGGCCGGCTCGATCGCGCTGCTCGGCTCCCTCGGCGCGGGCGCTGTCTTCGTCAAGCTCGGCGTAGACCGGCTCTCGCACCGCAAGCATCTGGCCGAGGGCACGAGCACCACCGACCGCTCGCACCTGGTGGGCATGGCCGGAGAGGCCGTCTCGCCCCTGCGCCCCGGCGGGATCGCCAAGATCGGCGGCCTGCGCGTCGACGTGGTCACCGCCGGCGAGCACGTCGACTCCGGCAGCCAGGTCGAGGTCGTCTCCGTCGCAGGCAGCCGGATCGAAGTCCGCAAGCGGGCGTAAAGCCTCTCCTGGCCTGCCCCGGGGCACTTCGCCAGCAACCCACCGTACGGCCGCGCACCCGCGAGCCTGCGACGTGGTCTTCACCCGAGGCGTATTCCGCCCCTAGCCTCGCTCGGCGGCGCCCTGCCGGGTTTCGCGCTCAGCGCGTCCTGAGGGTCTGGAGGCGCATGCGCTGCCAGTCGACGCCGCCGGAGCGCCGGCGCGAGGACCCTCCGCGGGCCTCTCGCGGGTGGGGTCGGTCGAGATGCGCCTCGGCGAGACCGTCGATCGCTTCGACGTCCACCCCCCAGCGCTCGCAGAGGTCCCCCACGGTAATCCCCCGAACCTGACGATCCGAGCGGCGGGGCCGATAGCGGCGCAGCTCGCCGCCCTCGCCCGCGACGAGCACGTTCTCCGCGAGGGAGAGGAAGAGCCGCTCCCCACGGCGATACACGACCCCGACGTCTACCTTCGCCCTGCTCATGCGGCCTCCTCTGTCCGGCGACGCGCTTGACGCCGCTGATGCGCGCCAGCCAGGGTGGCCTGCGCCATCGGCCTGAGGGTGGTCCACACGAAGTCGACCACGTCGAAGCCGTCCTGGGGCTCGAGGCCCGCGGCCTCGCATCGCTTGCGAACCTCCGCGAGCAGGCCGCGGAAGACGACGTAGTCGAGGTCGGTTCGGGCTGCGCCCGGGTCCACGCTGCGGCCGATCCGCTTGGCCTGACGCGCGAGCAGCTTGGGCTTCACGTAGACCTCGGCCTGAGGCCACGCCAACGCGAGCGGCGCGCTGACCAGCGGCCAGCTCGCAGGAACTCCTGCCTCGGCGAGGGCACGGACGTAGCCCACCAACGATCCCGTGCGTAGCAAGTGCTGCAGCCCCTTGCCCAGGCGTCGAGCGCGATCTGCGGGGAGCTGCTGGAGGCGCTTGACGTGACGCGAACCGACGAGGGTGGTCTTGCTCAGCACCTCGCTCAGCGCAGCGGTGAGCTCGAGCGGGTCGGCGTCGACCCGGGCCAGCAGATCCTGCGCGTCGCGCAGCGCCGGGTCGCGGTGGCGCTTGAGGCGCTTCGTGGCCCCCTGACCACGCTGATCGGCGAGCCAGCGCGGATCGCGAAAGCCGCGAGGGTACTGCTCCAAGAACAGCGCGACCTGGTCGGCGAAGGGATCGCCAGCGGGGCGTGACGGCCGGGGAGCAGGTGGAGTGAAGGTACGACGGGGCATGGGGTAGGCGGTGGGCGAGTCCACGCGCATGATTCCTCCTTTTTGGCAGGCGCGAGTCGAGCGTCTCGCGGGCGCGGGACGCCGTCGATTCGGCGACGCCTCGCGGAGCAGCAGCGCAAATCCAGAGCGCCTGCGGCTCACGCAGTGCAGACGACGGAGGCTGACCTCCGGGCCCAAACCGACTCCTTCAAGTCTACCCCAATCGCAGCGCCAGGTCAAGCCTAAACCCACTGCGGGAAGTCACTTACGCCTTGCCCTGAGCCCAGTCGCTTCGGTCGACGATGGATCAACCGGGTTCGTTGAGGCCTACCGGGGTTTGGGCACGCAAGGGAACGGGCCCACGGCTGCGGGCCCGTTCGTATCGCAAGCGGCTCGGAGTGACTTAGCCAACCGGGAGCAGCACAGGGCTCTCGACGAGCAGCGAGCGCAGCATCCAGGCGGTCTTCTCGTGGATCTTCATCCGACCCACGAGCAGGTCGACGGTCGCCTCGTCGGCGGCCTCCTCGGCGGTCTTCACCGCCTTCCGCGCGGTGCGCACCACGGTCTCATGGCCCTCGAGCAGCTGGATGATCATGTGCTCCGCGGTGGGCACACCGGTCTCCTCTTCGATGCTCGAGAGCTGCTTGAACTGAGTGAAGCTGCCGGGGGAGTAGATCCCCAGGGCGCGGATTCGCTCCGCGATCTCGTCGACCGCCAGGGCCAGCTCGGTGTAGTGCTGCTCGAACATGGTGTGCAGCGTGTTGAACATCGGACCGGTCACGTTCCAGTGGAACGACTGGGTCTTGAGGTAGAGCGTGTAGCTGTCGGCGAGGACCTCGGCGAGGCCAGCGGCGATCTGTTCACGCATTTGGCTGGGAATGCCGATGTCGATCTTCATGTGGTTCCTTTCTGTTTGCTTCGAAGGTTCATGTGGCGTGCGAGCGACGCTATCGCCGCGCACGAGAGCCGGCGGGGATGGGCCAGCGGAAGGCGCCGCTGGTCCGGTTTCGCCCCCCCTGCTTGGATCGGTAGAGCGCGTCATCCGCCGCCGAGATCAGGTCGGTAGGCCCCAGGCCGTCGCCAGGGTAGGTCGCGACGCCGAGGCTCACGGTCACCTTGAAGGTTTCGGCGAAGTGCCGCTGGATCGCGAGCCGAGCCCGCTCGGCGAACTGCCACGCGTCTTCGCTGCTGGTCTCAGGGAGCAAGACGGCGAACTCTTCGCCGCCGTAGCGGGCGACTATGTCCACCGAGCGCGCCAGCCCCTCGATCAGCTGGCCGAGCTCCGCCAGGACACCGTCTCCGGCGAGGTGTCCGTGCTCGTCGTTCAGCGCCTTGAAGCGGTCGAGGTCGAGCAGGATCAACGAGAGCTGACCCCCATAGCGCTTGACGCGTTCGATCTCACGCTTGAGGCGCAGCTTGAGTGTCGCCTGGTCGAAGAGGCCGGTCAGCCCGTCGCGGAGGGCCACGTCGGCCGCCTGACTCAGCTCGTCTTCACTGCAGAGCACCAGCGAGCCCTCAACCAGATCCTGATGGCTGTTGAGGTAGTCGAGGCTGGCGACGGTCACCTCCACCGGTCGCCCGAGGCGCTCGCCCAACTCCTGCTTGTGCCGCAAGATCCGCTTCCAGAGCCACCTGGCCATGCGCTCGGGGTAACGGTGTTGGGTGAGCACGAAGAGCATGTCTGCGTAGAGACGCTCACCGCGCTCGCGCTTGACCCGCTCGTGGTGCCTGCGCATCGACGCAGAACGCAACGGCTGGTCACCGGCTTCCACCGAGACGAACCCCAGGTCGAGCTCGGACTCGCACAGGACCCGCATCAGGTGCTTGCGCGTGGTCGTCCTGGAGTCCTTCGCGGGCTGGGGCTCGCTGTCCAGCGGCAAGGGCTGCGGAGACCTCGCACTGGACTCGAGCCCAGGATCCGGCAGCTCCGCCTCCGGCGAGGGGGTCACGCCGCGAGCGAGGAAGTCCTCCATGGCCAGGCGCACCCAGGCGCCGAAGTCTGGGAGCTGGGTGAATCGCCTGTCGAAGCTCCCGCCGACCCCCAGGATGATCACCTGCGGTGAGCGGGGAACCGCGCAGAAGCAGGCGACCTGCTTGCGGTCCGGCCGCTCGGCAAAGGGCACGAGCAACCGGTTCGCCTCGCTCGATCCCTCCGACGCTCCGCGGGGAGCGTTCAGTTCGCCATAGCGGCGCAGGAACGACTCACCGCTGAGCAGCTCCCAGGGCGGGAGCCCCGACAGGCCCAGCTCCGTGAAGCGTACGTAGTCAGCCGGCAACGGGAAGCCGGTCGCACGAATCAGCTCAGGCGTCGGGTCGTGGGTTGGCTCGGGAGTCGAGTCATGGGTCAAGGGGAGAAATCGCGAGACGTTCTTCATGTCACCTTTCGCAGCGGGGTTGAGGGAGTTGAGGGAGGGGTGAGGTCGGGGACGGGGGGTCGATCGGGCCTAGTCGACGGCGCCGAGCTTGCCCCAGCCGTCGAGGACGGCCTTGACCTGGTCTTCGACCGGCGCTTCGGCGGGGACCACGACCGTGGGCACGCGAGCCTGCGCCGAGGCCTTCGGACTCCGGGGGGGGAGCAGCTCACAGAGCTTGGCGAGCACCTTGCGCAGGTCGGCGAGGGTGTTTGCGAGTTCGGTGGCGCGCTCGAGGGCCACGGCGTCGGTGCCTTCAACCTCGACGATCAGAGTCGGCACGCTCAGCCGGCGCGCAACACGCAGGACGCGCTCGCGCGCTGCGGGCTGCGCCAAGCGTGCGCTGAGCACGACGCGCTTGCCCTGACAGAGTTCGCTCCTCAGCCGGCTGGTCACCTCACTCAGGTCACGGGGCGACTCACCGCGGAGCTCGAACAGCGCGGGGTCGGGGAGCACGAGGTGCACCGAGCGCGGGAGGTACTCGTGCAGGTAGTGCCCCAACGTCCGCTTCCCGCAGAGCGGAGGGCCGGTAACCACGATCAGTCCGCCCGGAGGCGCGCGGTCGTGGGGGGCAGGCGGACGCTCGAGCAGGGGGAGCACCCGCAGCCTGGACGTGGTCGTCGTCGCTGGCGAGCGCTCGCTGACTTCCCAGTGCGCGAGGCGTCCGTCAGGGACCGTCCTCGTGATCGGGACGTCTGCGGTCACCTGGGTGCGGATCCGCGCGGGGCGGCTGCTGGGGAAAGAGGTAGTCGCTGCGGTTTGGGCAAGTGCCGGCAAGGTTCGAGATCTCCTTTGTTGGGGTGTTTGTTGGGGTGGAGTGGTGTGGGTGGCTACGGGAGGCCTAGTAGAGGCGCAGGGCCCTCAACGGCGCGCCGAGCCATGCGGGGGGGTGCTTGATCGTCGGCGCCGGCTGAGGCGATCCGTTGACGACCTTCGCGCGAGATGCCTCGACCGCCTCGGCGTTCACGCGCCGCTTACGCTCATGCGCTGCGAGGGCGAGCACGAGCTGGTCCTTGTTCATGGCCGAGCGGCCCGGGAGGTCGATCTCGCGAGCGCGCTGGTAGAGCTCACGCTTGCGCAGTTGGTGCAGCTCGGTCACCAGGTGCCGCGCGTCGGGCGCGACGACCTGAGCCTTGTTCTTGGGCGCGATACGCGCCAGCGGCCGCAAGTTCCGCAGCGCTGAGACGCTGCGCGCGACGCCGGTCTTGGCCGGCGCGGGACCGCGACGAACGAGGGGGGACGGTGGCAAGATGCGGGGGAAATCGGTCATGAGGACTCCTGGTCTATGGGGAACTCCTGGGGGAAGGGTCAAGGGTTAGGCTGCAAGCAACGTGCCTGCGAAACTTGGGGGTTTGAGTCCGCCTCACGGGACACCCACGTCTCGCTCCGGCGCTCCTGGCGCTCAGCCGGAGACGCCGTTGTCGCGAAGGAGCCCCTCCTGCACGCAGGCGGTCACTGCCCGCTGGTGCGCGCGGCACGAGTTGATCCAAGCCAGAGCGCGGTTCCTCAGGCTGACCACCTGGTCGAAGGGCAGACGCTCACCGCGCGCAGGCAGGTTGCGCACGCGGGTCGCTTCGGCGCGCAGCTGGTCGAGTTGCTCGAGCAAGCGCTGGCCGACGTCACGGCGCCGCACGACGCGGGTGACCAGCGCGGGGCTGTCCTTGGCGACCTGAGCGAGGAGGTGCTCATCGTGGGAGTGCGTCGCGCCGAGGGCGTTCTCGAGCGGCCGCAGGTGCGCCAGCAAGCGGTCGCAAAAGCGCACGGCGCGATTCAGTGAGGGGACCGTGTCTACGGTGGCCTCGAGGAACTCGAGCGAACGCCGCAGGCGCCAGTCGGGAGCGAAGCGAGACGGGCGAGGAGAGGTCAAGCGGCTCATGCGCACACCAACCTCAGCGCGCGGGCGAGCTCCGGATCCACCGGACGAAGCTCGGCCAGCCTGTCGCGGTAGAGCCGGTCTTCGGACTCGGTCAGCCATGGCGCAGGCGAGGCATAGGCCGTGACGCAGCTGCCGTCGGGCTCGACAGCGACGACGACGCGCACGGTGTAGGGCGTCACCGGAGTTCCGGCGAGGTGGACGAGGGAGCCGGCGTCGAGCGTCGGCTGGGTTCGTGCTAGGGGATTCATGGGTGCAATCCTTCCTTCTTGTCTTGCGATCAGAGCCGCGGGCGAGGGACGGGGCGGAGCCCGGTCCCGGGTAACTCGAACTCGAACTCGAACTCGGGCAGCCCCAGGGTCTCGGGGAAGCCGCACATCAGGTTCATGGTTTGGATCGCCTGCCCCACCGCCCCCTTCAGGGACGCGTCGAGGGCACAGGCGACTTCGACGCCGCCGCACGTCTGCCGAATCCCCAGCTGGGCCTTGTTGGTCCCCTGAATCGCTCCCGGCGTGGGGAGCCCGGTGGGCAGGACCTCCACGCACGGGGTGTCGATGTAGAACACGCTGTAGAGGCGCTGGACCCGGCTCGCGTCGAGCTGCGGGTCGTTGAGGGTGGCGGCGACGTAGACGCCCGCCTGCAGCGGATCGATCCTGCGCTGAATGCTCACCAACGGCTTCCGCGCGCAGCGGTGCAGGCTGTCGAGGTTCGCCTGCAGCTCACGCTGGACCTGCTGCAGGCAAACCGGACGCTGGGGCGCCGCGTCGGAGACGCCCACCCTCGCCCGGACGTCGATCCGGGCGGCGAGCAAACCAGCTCTCGCGGCGGGGCCGAGGGCGAGGGTCGCGCATGTGGCGAGCCCGCCAGCCGTGGCGACTCGGTCCGCCTCGCTGAGGTCGTCGCCGGCGAACTCGGGCAAGCCGTAGGCGGCGTCGACGTCCCCCAGCTCGCGGGCCAGGCGCAGCCCAGCCTCTCTCAGCGCCCCGCCAAGCTCGATCACGCGGGCGCCGGAGGCCGTGCAGGTCTCGCGGGCTCGGGTGATCTCGGGGGTGGCACCGCACACGAAGGCGAGGTCAACGCGGTGGGGGTCAGGCGTGGACGAGCTCCAGCGCGGCTCGGCTGCGGCGTCTCGTCCGAGGCGCAGCGAGCCATCTCGGGCGATCGCCTGCAGGTCGGTGACGCGGGGGTGCAGGCGCAACAGGCTGGTCAGCTCGCGGCCGCGGGGCGTGTCCGCGCCCAGCACGGCCACCCGCACCGTGCGGGAGGCGGTCGAGAGGGGCTCTGGGGGGGCAACGGTGGTCTGCATGGGGATCCTTCCTGCACAGGGAAGGAGCGAAGCCCGTGCCCAAGCCTTGGCAAGGACTTACCCTCCAAGCGCGGGACAGCCATGACCCATGGGGACGTGCTAGTCGGGGCGGAACCGGCGCTTATCCAGGCCGTGCTTCTTCAGCTTGCGCAGGAGAGTCCGCCGGTTCACGTCGAGGGCGTCGGCGGTCTCCTGGATCCGTCCCTTGTGCTTGCGCAGGCAGCGCTCGACGAACTGCCGCTCCGTCGCCTCGAGGACCTCGGCCAGGGTCTTGCTGGTGTCGAGCTGCGCCGCCGCGAGGGGCGGGGACGTCTCTTCGTGCACGACGCCGCGGCAGAGCCGGTTGAAGTCACGACGATCGAGCGGCTTCCCGCGGTGCGTGAGCACCATGCGCTCGACGAAGTTCTCCAGCTCGCGCACGTTCCCGGGCCAGCGGTGCTGGAGCACGCAGTCGGTGAAGGCCGCGCTCAGTTCAGGGACTTCGCGCGCGTGGTATTTGGAGAACTTGCGCGAGAAGTGGCTGAACAGGTGCAAGATATCGTCTCGTCGCTCGCGCAACGCCGGGACGACGAGGCGGATCACGTCGAGCCGGTAGAGCAGATCTTCGCGAAAGCTGCCGTCTGCCACCGACGCCTCGAGGGACTCGTTGGTCGCGGCCACGATCCGCACGTTGACCGGGATCTGGTCTTGCGCACCGACAGGTCGCACCGTCCCCTCCTGCAGCGTCCGCAGCAGGCTGAACTGGGCCTCGAGCGGCATGTTCCCCACCTCGTCGAGGAACAAGGTCCCCCCGTCGGCGTGGCGGAACAGCCCAGTCTTGGCCCGCGCGGCCCCGGTGAAGGCGCCCTTCTCGTGGCCGAACAGCTCGGACTCCAGCAGCGCCTCGGGAACAGCCCCACAGTTGACCGCGACCCACCGCCCTGCTCGGCGCGAGAGCTTGTGCAACGCGCGCGCCAGGCGCTCCTTGCCCGTCCCGGTCTCGCCGAGGATCAGGACCGTGGCGTCGGTGGGGGCCACGCGCACGCAGGTCTCGAACAGGTCCCACATGGCGTCGCTGCGGCTCACGAGACCGTGGAACGGCCGCCCGCGCTCGCGGGTCCGCCGCAGGCGATCGAGGGGCGGGAGCACGAGGTGCTTCGTGAGGGTCGTCTCGAGCGTCTCGGCGAGGGCACTCGCCGAGCGGTCGAGCACGACGTCGGTGGCCCCGTTCATCAACGCAGCGCGGACCAGCCCGGAGCGCATGCGTGGCGCCCACACCACGATCGTCGTACGCGGTGCCCGGCGCCGAAGCGTTTGCAGCGTGTCGGGGACGTCACGCCCCTTGAGGCAGCGTCCGCTGAGCACGACCGCTCCGGCGTCCTGCGCGTGGAGGGCGTGCAGCGCCCGCTCGAGGGAGGAGAAGCTGCGCAGCTTGATCCCGAGCTTCTCCAAGGGGCCACGAGCCTCCTTGCAGTCGATCAGGAAGGTCTTCAAGACTTCGTCGGGCAAGGAGCCTCCTGGCTTCGCCATGCCATGGGCGCGGGTCCCAGGCCGCATCCAACCACGGCCCAGCAACCAGCGACAGGGGGGGGTCAGCGCGCCTTGAACTCGCGCTTCTGGATTCCGTAGCGCTTGAGCTTGCGCAGCAAGGTTCGCGGGCTGACGCCGGCCAGCTGGGCGGTCTCCGCGATCCGACCCGCGTTCTTACGCAGGCCGCCTCGAGGTAGCCACGCTCGTACTGCTCGATCATGGGGTCGAGGTTCTCGCGCAGCGACTTGGTCAAGTCGAAGGTCGGCTCGTCGCGCTGCGGGGTCAGGCGATCGGAGATCCCCGCCCCGGGCTCGACGGCGCGCCCGCGATTGCGATACGGCCGCTTGAGGGTCTCGAAGTGGCGCTTGGTGATCCGCTTGCCGTGGTGGGTCAGCACCAAGCGCTCGGTCATGTTCTCCAGCTCGCGCACGTTTCCCGGCCAATCGTAGGCCAGCAACGCCTCGAGGAAGCTGTCCGCCGGAGTCGGTGGGGTCAGGCGATACTGCTTGGCAAGCTTTCGGCGGAAGTGACCAAACAGGTGCAGCACGTCCTCGGGGCGCTCGCGCAGCGGCGGCACCACCAGGCGGATCACGTCCAGGCGAAACAGCAGGTCTTCGCGGAACAGCCCGCGGCGAGCCTCGTCGTCGAGGGCCACGCTGGTCGCCGCGATCACGCGCACGTCCACGGGGATCTCCTGAGACCCTCCGACCGGGCGCACCGCCTCCTCCTGCAGCGCGCGCAGAATGCTGTATTGGCTGTTCAGCGGCAAGTTGCCGATCTCGTCGAGGAACAGCGTCCCGCCGTCCGCCGTGCGAAACAGCCCGGGCTTGCTGCGCGTCGCGCCGGTGAAGGTGCCCTCTTCGTGCCCGAAGAGCTCCGAGTCGACGAGGTTCTCGGGGATCGCGCCGCAGTTCACGGCGACGAAGCGACCCCCCCGGCCGGAGTAGGCGTGCACCGCGCGCGCCAACAGCTCCTTTCCCACGCCGGTCTCGCCCAGGATCAGCACCGCGGCGCCGCTGGGCGCGATCTTGACCACGGTCTCGAACAGCTCCCACATTCGAGCGCTCTTGCTGATCAACCCCTCGAACCGGGTCTGACCCGCCCGCGCCGCTTGGAAGCGCTGCAACCGGGGGAGGAAGGTCTGGCGCTCGATGGTCCGGTAGACGGCTCGGGCCAACTTCTCGGGGCTGGGTCCCAGGACCACGTCGGCAGCGCCTCGCTGCAACGCGAGCCGCACGTCCTCCCCAGAACCCTGGGGAGCCCACACCAACACGTCGACGAGGGGCGCCTCTTGTCGCGCCCTGCCCACCGACTCGCTCAGCAAGGCGCCGTCTTCTCCCCGCAGGACGAGCGCGCGGACGTCGTGCTCGTGCAGCCGCTGCACACACTCGAGCCAACTCGACGCGCTCGCCACGCGCAGCCCGCGATCCTCGAGGGCTGCGCGAGCCTCGTCACAGCCCATCGCCAACACGGTCCGGGCCTCAGCGCCGGCGCCCTGCGAGTCATTGGCCCCAGAGCCAGAGCCCAGGTCGTTAGCGGTCAAATCCGTCACGTGCATCCGAAGTGTCAGTCACTCGCGACTGATTTTCAAGTCGTTGATGGCCGATGTGAAGATCCTCAAGAGCTAAACCGTTTGAAAGCGTGTTGGCCTAGAGCGTGCTAATGGGCGCCCTATCCCATGAACAACCTTGACCCCACCCCCTATCCGGCCGGTCCGGAGCGCACCCTCCGTGTTGGTGTGCTCGGCGCGAGCGGCTTCACGGGCCGCGAGGTGTGCCGCCTCGTCGTCCACCACCCCCGGCTCGAGTTGGCCTTCGCTACGTCCCGCGGCAGCGCGGGGAAGCGCCTGGACCAGCTCGACCCCGCGGCCCCTCCAGCCGTCCTCTGCGACCCGCGCGAGGCCGACCTGGGCGCGGTCGACGCGGTCTTCGTGTGCTTGCCCCACGGCTCCTCGGCCGAGACCAGTGCCCGGGTCCTCCGCGAATGCCCCCGGGTGATCGACCTCTCGGGAGACTTCCGCTTGCGCGCACCGTCGCTGCACGCCGAGGTCTACGGTAGCCCACGCGACGAGCAGCTGGCGGCGTCGGCTGTGTATGGCCTCCCCGAGCTGGTCCGCAGCGAGCTCCCCGGCGCCCGCCTGGTGGCCAACCCCGGTTGCTACCCCACCTGCACGACCCTCGCCCTCACCCCCCTCGCAGAAGCCGGGCTGTTGGGCCGGGGTCCCCTCGTGGTCAACGCGGTCTCCGGCGTCTCCGGCGCGGGCGCGACGCCGACGGATACCACCCACTTCTGCTCGGTCAGCGACGACGTTCGCCCCTACAAGGTCGGGCGCGTGCACCGGCACATAGCGGAGATCGAGCAGAACCTGAACCGGCTCACCCCCGGCGCCCCTCCGCTGATCTTCACCCCGCACCTGGTGCCCCTCGAGCGCGGGCTCCTCGTGACCGCGGTCGTCCACGGAGTCGAGCTCGGCGCTGACGCGCTCCGCGCCCTCTACGCCGAGCGCTACGCGGAGGAGCACTTCGTGCGTCTGCTACCCGCGGGCGAGAGCGCGCGAATCCGCGCCGTGGCCGGGACCAACGACGCCGTCGTGGGGCTGCACCCGGCTGCCGACCTCGACGCGGTGGTGGTCACCTGCGCCATCGACAACCTGCTCAAGGGCGCGGCCGGGCAGGCCGTGCAGAACCTCAACGCCATGGTCGGCTGGCCCGAGGCCCTCGGGCTCCCCAGCCGCACACCGGCGCCCACCCCCTCCGTCGCCGTAGGTGCCCCATGCTGACCGCCACCCAGGATCGTCCCGTCGAGGTGCTCAAGGTAGGAGGCGCGGTCGTCGTCAACGACGCCGCCCTCGCCGAGCTCGCCGATCACGTCGCCCGCCGCGCCAAGGAGCGCACCCTGGTGGTGGTGCACGGCGGGGGTGAGCTGATCACCGAGCTCCACGAGCAGCTCGGCCTGGAGACCAAGAAACACGGCGGCCTCCGCGCGACCCCCACCGAGAGCATGAAGGCAGTCGCCATGGCGCTGCGCGGCGCCGCGAACGCCTGGGTCGTCGGCCGCCTCGTCGCCCGCGGAGTGTCCGCCCTCGGTCTCTCCGGAGTCGACCTCGGGCTGATGCGCAGCCGCTTCCTCAACCAGGCCAAGCTCGGCCGGGTGGGCGGGCCGCCGCGGGTCGACGCCGCCGCGCTGCACCGGCTCTTGAGCCTCGACGTGGTGCCCGTGATCGCGCCCGTGTGCCTGGCACCCGACGGCGGGCTGCTGAACGTCAACGCCGACTCCGTCGCCCACGCCGTCGCGGTCGCCCTCGGTGCCGCGTCCCTCGACTTCGTCAGCGACGTGCCCGGGGTCTACGAGGCCGACGGCAAGGTACGCCCGCGGATCCGCGGCGGTGAGCTGGCCGACTTCCTCGAGGAGGCCGAAGTCAGCGGCGGAATGATCCCCAAGCTCCAAGCCTCCCTCTCCGCCGTCAGCGCGGGGGTGGGGCGCGTGCGAATCGGCTCGTTGACGAGCCTAGAAGCCAACCTAGCCACGGAGGTGGTGCTGTGAGTGCAGCGATCCAACCAGCCCCCACTCAGCCCTCGACCTGGGTCACCCGCGCGGAGCGCGTGCTGGCCCCCACCTACGCGCGCCCGCCGCGGGAGTTCGTCTCGGGCTCGGGCAGCGCGCTCTACGACGCCGAGGGAGAGCGCTTCCTCGACATGACGAGCGGGGTCGCGGTCAACGCCCTCGGCCACGGCTCGCCGCTGATCGCTGAGGCCCTGCGCGAGGCCGCCGACGGGCTGATCCACACCTCGAACCTGTTCCACACCCGCCCCGCCGCGCGCCTGGCGGAGCTGCTGGTCGAGCACTCCTTCGCCGACCGGGTGTTCTTCTGCAACTCCGGCGCCGAGAGCGTCGAGGCCGCGATCAAGTTCGCCATGATCCACGGCGGGCCGCTGAGGAAGAAGGTCGTCGCGTTCCGCGGCTCGTTCCACGGGCGGACCGTCGGGGCACTAAGCGTGACCGACATGCCGGAACACCACCGCATGTTCGACGTCACCCTCTTGCGCGCCTTTGCTCCCTTCAACGACCCCGCGGCGCTCGAGCGCATCGACGAGACCACCTGCGCCGTGATCGTGGAGCCGATCCAGGGCGAAGGGGGAGTCCGCGCCGCCGACGCCGGCTGGCTACGCCGTCTGCGCGAGCGCTGCACGCGCACCGGAACGCTGCTCATCTTCGACGAGGTGCAGGTCGGCCTCGGGCGCACGGGCAAGCTCTGGGCCCACGAGTGGTCCGGGGTGACCCCCGACCTGCTGACCGTCGCCAAGCCCCTCGCCGGCGGGCTCCCCATGGGCGCAGTGCTCCTCAGCGAGGGCGTCGCCGCGAGCCTCCGCCCCGGCCTGCACGCGACGACCTTCGGCGGCGGTCCGCTGGTGGCGAGCGTGGGGGCGCGCGTGGTGGAGCACGTCGCAGCGCCCGAGTTCCTCGCCGAGGTCCGCGCCAAGGCAGACTTCGTGCGCGAGCTGCTCGCCGCCCTGCCCCAGGTGGCGGAGGTCCGCGGCCAGGGGCTGCTGCTCGGGCTGCGCCTGAACCTCCCTGGCGTGGCGGCCCCGGCCAAGGCGACCGTCGCCGAAGCCTTCTCCCGGCGCCTGCTGCTCGTCGCTGCGCGCGACGACGTGGTGCGCCTGATCCCGCCGCTGAACGTGACCCGCGACGAGCTGCGCGAGGCGGTCCAGCTGCTCGGCGAGACCCTCGAGCACCTGGCGGCCAACGCGTGATCTTGCTCGCCGCCCACCTGGCCCGCCCCGGCCTGCACGTCGGTCCCGCGTTCCCCCGCGACGCGGAGGCGATCGCCGAGCTGCTCGAGCTCGCCGGGAAGGACTGCATTCACCTCAGCCAGGCAGAGATCGCCCGTCGCCTGGGCGAGTTCGAGGTCGCCCGCTCGCCGAGCGGACAGGTCGTGGGCTGCGCCTCGGTACACGGCTCCGAAGCGCGCACCGAGCTGCGCTGCGTCGCCGTGCGCCCCGACTGGCGAGGCGCCGGCGTCGGCCGGTTGCTGGTCGAGCGCGCGATCTCGCGGACCCTCGCCGCGGGCGAGGAGCTGTTCTGCGTCAGCCGCAAACCGGCCTTCTTCGAGGGCCTCGGCTTCTCGCGTCTGCCCGCTCACGTCGTCCCCCAGCGCGCAGGCGTCGCCCGTGGTGGCCCCTCGCGCTGCGCCTTGATCCGTCGTCACTCCCCCATGCCCCTCAGCGAGGCCTGCGCATGACCGCCCAAATGCCTGCCCCCCCCAGTCCCCGTGAGATCGAGATCGAGGTCCTCGACGGAGGGCTCGAGGTCGTCCCCGGCCTGAAGACCAGCGGGATCGCCGCCGGCATCAAGCCGGACGGCAAGCTCGACCTGGGCGTGATCGTCGCGGACGCTCCTTGCAACATCGCAGGGGTCTTCACCCAGAACCAGGCTGCGGCCGCGCCGATCCTCCTCTGCAAGGAGCTGCTCGCCAAGCAACGCATCTGCCGCGCGGTGGTCGTCAACAGCGGCAACGCCAACGCGCTCACCGGCGCTCAGGGCGACGAGGACGCCCGAGCCGTCGCCGAGGCCGCCGAGGCCCACTTCGGCGGGCCCGTGTTGCCCCTCTCGACCGGAGTGATCGGCGTCCCCCTCCCCCGCGAGCGAATCATCAGCGGGTTGGCCGGCTGCAAGGCCCAGCTCGGCGCGGACACCACGTCGTTTGCCCAGGCGATCCTGACCACCGACACCTGCACCAAGCAGGCCGCGCGCCGCGTCCGCCTGGCCGACGGCGACTGGGCCTACGTGGGCGGCGTCGCCAAGGGCTCGGGAATGATCCACCCCAACATGGCGACCATGCTCGCGTTCCTCGCCACCGACGCCCCCGTGAGCAGCGCGGCGCTGGACGGCGTCCTGCGCCGGATCACCGCCACCACCTTCAACCAGATCTCGGTCGACGGAGACACGAGCACGAACGACGCCGTGCTCGCCCTCGCCCCCACCGATCCGCAGGGAGAGCTGCACGACGGCTCTCCTCAGGTGCGCGACCTCGAGGAGGCCTTCCGTCAGGTCGCGGCCGACCTCGCCGAACAAATCGTCGCCGACGGGGAAGGCGCCACCAAGGTGCTCCAGCTGCGCGTCCACGGTGCGCGCTGGCCGGGAGACGCGCGGGCGATCGCGCGCGCGATCATTGCTTCGCCACTCGTGAAGACCGCGCTGCATGGCGGCGACGCCAACTGGGGCCGGATCATCGCGGCCGCAGGCAACGCCGGGGTCGAGTTCGACCTCGACGCCCTCGAGCTGCGCCTCGGTGGGCACCTGGTGTTCACCGACGGGCACCCCCAGCTCGACGAGCAAGAGCTCGCCGAACGCTGCTTCAAAGACGACCGCGTCCGCGCCGAGCTGAAAGTCGGCGACGGCGGCGCGGAAGTCACCGTGCTCACCAGCGACCTGAGCGCCGACTACGTCTCGATCAACGCCAACTACCGCACCTAAGCAGAAGAGGAGCGCCGCCATGGCCACTTTGACCCAAACCACAGACCTCCAGATCCGCCCCGCCGAGTGGACGGACATGGAGACCGTCGCCAACTTCCTCCGCTCGACGGCCGACTGGTACCGGCCCTTCCTCGAGGAGGAGGACATGGCGGAGCACGACGTCCCGGACTCGTGGAAGCACGAGAACTACGAGCGCCGCGACTTCTACATTGGCACGTGCGACGACGAGGCCGTGGGCACGATTTCGCTCCAGTACTTCGGCGACTTCGCCTACGTGGGCTACGTCTACCTCGACGCGAACCACACAGGGCGCGGCTACGGTCGCCAGCTGCTCGAGTTCGCCGCTGGCGTGGCCTCGCGCAAGGGCATGAAGGGCGTGGCCCTCATCGCGCACCCCAAGGCCACCTGGGCCACCAAGGCCTACACCCGCTTCGGCTTCGAACTCGTCGCTGAAGACCGCGAGCAGGTCCTCGCCTGGAACGACGGCGCGCTGAAGGACTACTACGAGGAGGGCTTCCAGCTCTACGTCTACTGGATGGTGCCCGAGGGTCGTCGCTAGGACCGCGGCGACCGCTCACTACCCGCGCTCTCTGCCCTCCTCTGCACCACCAAGGACCCCATGAGTCAACACGCACCGATCGCTCTCCTCGGCTGGAGCCTGCACGCCCTCGAGGCCATGCAGGAGCTGGGACGCCCCTTCGTGGTCGTCGCCCCCGAGCCCTTCCGCGCCCTCGCCAAAGAACACGACCTCGAGTTCTTCAGCTGGGACTTCGAGCGCCGCAACGAGAACTCCCACGAGCTCGTCGAGCCGCTTCAGGAGCGGGGGGTCAGCTCCGCGATCCCCCTCTACGAGGAGTGCGTGACCTGGGCCGGCGCGGTGAACTCGGTGCTCTGGGAGGCGCCGCGCCTGTTCAACCAGTCGCTCCTCTTCCGCGACAAGGCGATGATGAAGCGCAAGGCGCAGATCTCAGGGATCCGCGTCGGCGTGTTCGAGGAGGCGGAGACCCATCAGGACGTGCGCAAGTTCCTCGGGCGGGTGAACAAGGCGCTGCTCAAGCTCGACGGCGACACCACCGACCCGGTGCACCTCAAGCCGTTCGCCAGCGCTGGCTGTGTGGGCCACCGCCTGATCCGCAGCGACGACGACGTCAACGCCATGTTCAACGATGAGGGCGTTGCGCTCAACTGCGACTTCCCCGTCGCGGACTCGGGCATCACCGGCGACATCCTGCCGACCGAGGCCCTGTCGGCGTTCGACA
>Ga0209273_10000967_pt1 | contig 29483 bp, 26 predicted proteins | sample tdAd471_FD_187126 | JGI IMG/M metagenome (GOLD analysis project Ga0209273, IMG submission 187126) | Marine sediment microbial communities from the Atlantic coast under amendment with organic carbon and nitrate - tdAd47.1 (SPAdes)... | ecosystem: Environmental > Aquatic > Marine > Coastal >...
GTTGATCTTGATGGTACCATTGTCACCCGTGGCACCAGTTCATCGGGCATCTTTGCACAAAGTGTGGGTGGCGGCGGCGGTGTCCTGGGCGGGCTTGGAAATGACTTCCTACCGATCAACAGTTGGCAGCTTGGCAGCGCCGGTGACGCCGGAGATTCCGGATTGGTCGACGTAGACGTTGACGGAACTATCCTAACTGCGGGCAACAGCGCCGCCGGGATTTTTGCGCAAAGCGCAGCGGGCGCGGCGGGTACGGCTGGGGATGTGGATATTGCCGTCACTGGCTCGGTCCTGACGGCTGTGATCCTTGACGAGGCGACGGATGGCACTTTGGCTGACCCACAGCGCGGATTGGGATCAATCGGTGTCTTCGGACAGAGTGTGTCCAGCACTGGGGGCACGAACGGCGACGTTGTCATCGCGATCAACGGGGCGAATTCGTTCGTTCGGGGCGGACGAACGTTGATCCACGATGGGGTTCTGGAAACGCCAACGATCCGCATCGTGAAAACCTACACGTTGGATACCACCGTTGTAGGATTGCCCGGCATAGAAGACGCGGGTGACAAGATGCGGTTTACCTATCTGGTGACTAACACCAGCGGTCAGACGCTGCATGATGTGACAGTTGCCGAGGATGGAGACGTCTTCACCGGCGAAAACGGGGCGCCGACAGTGATGTACGCCAGCGGTGGCACACCAAGCGGTAGCGGGTACAGTTTGGCACCAGGTGCCACGATGGCCTTCACCTCGGAATACATCATGACGCTGGACGATATTGAGACCGGCTATGTGGTCAATCAGGCCGAGGTGAGTTCCAGAACGGCAGCCGATGGAGCCGGCCTCGTCATCTCAGATATGACAGATGACGGCTCGGACGAGGATAAAGGCATCTCGACCGACAGCTTTGTCGGGGTCGGCGTCTACGTCATGGATGGTGACAAGAACACAATCACCAACCAGGGCACGATCACAACATTCAGCGGCGTGGACGGCGGCTATGCCATCCTTGCGGCTGGCAGCAATGAGGCCGGATCGCAAAAGGGCGGCGATGAGGCCGTCAGCAACTTCGGCACGGTAACTGGATCGTTTGACCTGGCGTTTGGCGAAAACTCATTCGTCAACCACCAAGGCGCAGTCCTGAATTCCGGTGAGTTTGCCTTTGTCGGCGTCGGTGCCGGGAACCAGCTGACAAACCACGGCTGGATGTCACCGGGTGGCACTGGCCGTGTCATGACGACGGCGATTGACAATACGTTTGTGCAGTCCGCGACAGGCACGTTCGGCGTAGATCTGGATCTGGACCTGACCAGCTTGACTTCGCCCGACCCACTGCAACCGTCGGAGGCTGACGTGCTTCTTGGCGCGCAAACAATGGACTTTGGCGGGATGGTTGATCTGCGCCTGCTAAATGCCAGTGGTGCTTTGCCGGGTCAGCATGCGGCATTGATTGCCCGGTCGGAGACTGGAATCGTCGACAACGGTCTGGCGCTTACTGCCCCATCCAGCGCGGTCGCAGTCTACGCGTTGGATTTCGACACCGCACCGACAGACCTGCGGCTAAGCTATGGCATCGATTTTGCACCCGATGGACTGAATCAAAATCAGGCCTCGGTTGGCGAATACATCAACCAGATTCAACTGGCAGGCGGTAACGATGAACTGGATCCTGTTGTGGCAGCGTTGTTCGGCTTGCCGGATCTAGAAACCTACGCACCGGTGTTGGATCAGTTCAGCTTGGAACCCTACGTGGTTCAGCAATTGTCCGCCGTCTATGGAGCGTTGGACTTTGAACGCTCGTTGATGAGCTGTTCCGCCTACGGTGGCGAAAATAAGTTCAACGCGCAGGGCGAATGCTTCTGGGCATCGGTTGTCGGTAATGAAACCAACTATCGCAGTGATGCCGAGAATGAGGCATTCACGTCAAAAAGCGGTGGTATGCGGGTTGGCGGCCAGCGTGCGATTTCTGACACGGTGTTTGCCGGGTTCGGTTTTTCATCCGAGTCCTTCGGGAACGGGTTCGGCGCCAATAGCCAGCGCGATGGCCACCGTTATCAGATCGGCGGCGCGGTCAAAGCGATCTACGGCGGCACCACACTCGCCGCGACGCTAAGCGGCGGCTATGACAGCTTCACTTTGACACGAGACATTACCATTCCGAATGGTCCGAGTTACATCGTCGAAGGCAATCAGAATACTGCTTTCGTTTCGGCCCATGGACGGGTTTCCCATACATTCGGGCAGAACTCGTTCTATCTAAAACCACATCTTGATATTGGTGTCACAGCAGTTCGGGCAGGTGCAGTCAGTGAAACGGGGGGAAGCCCTGTCGCCCTGAACATTGCGGCAACCCGACAAGAATTTACGACGGTCGAAGCCGCGCTGGAAGTCGGTGGTGAATTCCAGATGACGTCGAAATCCGTTTTCCGTCCATTTGGAGCGGTCGGCGTGCTCAGCTTCCCGGGTCAGTCGCCCACCACGGCATCAGCGACATTCGCAAGTGCACCATTAGGTGCTGGGAGTTTCACCAGTTATCGGGGTGCCGAAGAAGATACCCTCGACCTGAAGCTCGGCTTTGATATCTTGTCGGAAGATGGTTGGTCAGTGCGTGTGTTCGCACTCGGCAAAGTGGGCGAAACATCGGAACTGACGGACATAAATCTGAAGCTTGCGATGCCGTTCTGAGGCACCGCAAGTACGGTCTTCAGGGAACGCAAGCATGGCTACTTTTCGATGTCGCCAAACGCTTTGCTGAACCCCTGAAGCGAAAAATCGAGCGAGATGGGGCGATTTGCACCATCATCGAAGTTTAACGTTAGGTTGTTCCCGGCCTTCATCGCCTGGATATTCTGGCTGGACATTGTGCCCCCGGCAAAACAACCGGTTGCGTCGCAGGTCTGAAAGCTCAGGTTCGACAGCGGAACTTCGTCGACGCTCAGGCTAATGCCGACCGGAATTGAGATCCGAAGCGGAAGTTGAATCAAATAGACGGGCGCATCCGCATCGCTTGGCACCCGGATCAAAATGCGTGCCAGAAATTGACCGGTTTCCTGCAGCACAAGTTGTTGCTCCATCGAACACTCAAGGACACCAAGACGCGATTGACCGCTGCACTGTGTGCCCCAAGGATTGGGCGTCGCACCGGTGTCAGTAGATTGTGCCAGAGCGCCGGTCGGTGCGAGGATCGCCAAAGCGAAGGCGAGCGGCAGTGTTGTTCGTTTGGCGTCGAATCTTCGATTGAGGTACATCTGGCAATTGTCCTAAGTATCTTGTTTCTTGGCGCAATCTTACAAAGCCAGCTATTGCAATGACCTCAAGTTATCCTGCAATTTTCAGAAAGGTGACTGCGACGGAGGTGTAAATCGTAAGTCCTAAGGCACTACGTATCTTGCCCAGTATCTGAGGTCTAGTCCGAAATGGGAACCGGTTCGTGGGCCGCTCCTGTTCGAACTTATCGACTTAAAGCCGGCCTGGAATGCGACGCGGCATCGCGATCTTCGTCCGTCCAACGTCCTTGCTCCCTTGAGCGGTCGTAAGTTCTACTCGGCGCTCCAATTGGCGCACCACATCCCTCAGCCAGTTTTCACCCGTCGACGGCCTTATCCTTCCCTCAATTTTGATGGGAATCAGGAACGAACATTTTTAGCGGCTCGCGAGATCATCTGAACCCAGCCTGTTGTTTTCCGATGCCAACATTGCGGCGCCCACGGGTCGTGCATTCGTTTGATCTACCGAAATCCAGAGTTTTTGGACAGTTTAGTTTTGGCTTCGTTTTTTTTGGCAAACCCAATTTCACAGTCAGCATTTTGGTTCACTTTCCCCAATGAATGGCGGTTTTTTAGATGCAATGAGAGATTTCGCACCCTCAGCGAAGTTCCGGTTTCTTGAAGAAACGTCCCGAAACAAGACCAGCCTAGCTGATGGGCTTTGAAGGTCGGCTTTTGCGGCATCACAGAATTCTCGCTGCAAAGCGGCGAATTCACACTTTCCGCCCATCCTTAAGCTGTTGCCGCAGCGCTTGGAGCGACTTTTGATATCGCCGCCCGGCGGCTAGCTGCTGTGCCTGAATATTGTGTCGTTCGGTCGTCTGCGGATCGAGATGGCCAAGAACGAATGGAGCAATGCCGATGTTTTCGGGATCTTCCAACGCGATGAATGAGACCGCACATGCGGGCGACCGATGTGACCGACACGATTGAGTTGGCATTGGCCGCTTCGGGTTGCGACCAGGCAATTGTGCGTCACAAGCCACGTCTGCTCAGCGACAATGGGTCCTGCTACATCTCTGGCGACCTGGCCGAATGGTTGAACGACAGGAAGATGGATCATGTTCGTGGCGCACCGTTCCACCCTCAAACTCAGGGCAAGATCGAACGTTGGCATCAAACCATGAAGAACCGCGTGCTGCTGGAAAACTACTACCTACCCGGTGACCTCGAACGCCAGATCGGGGCCTTCGTCGATTACTACAACAACGAACGCTACCACGAGAGCCTGAGCAACGTCACACCCGCCGACGTCTACTTCGGACGGGACAAAGCCATCCTCAGAGAAAGGGAGAAAATCAAAAAACTGACAATCCAACAGCGCCGCTTGCAACATCAAAAACAAGCAGCATAATCAATCACACAAACGAGCCAGAGCCTCCAATGCTCAAACCGCTCTGATGCCCCATTTTATATGACGACGGACACAGGCCTTTAGGGCCAACTCCATTGAGAGTGCGAGGAGCATGGGCTCGACACCAATATGCTCTCGCTCTCCCCAACTCTCCCCATCAACTTCAAAGTCGACTACCGGGAAGCTTTGCGTTTTGCGCAATATCGCTCTCGCTGCGTCACCGATACGAATTGCCGTCGATAGGCGGTGGCTCATGGCACTTCCGTGCTCAGGCGGTGATGTTGCGCGCCCATGGCATCGGACGCGCCCACCGCATAGGTGGCCAGTGGTGTCGCCAGCGCTTAATAGTGAAAGTCGACCTCATAGCCGGCATAGGTGATGTTCGAAGGGCGGTGGGCATAGCCCTGCTCGATCGGTGCAAACTCATAGGCAATATCAACGGTGTTGGCCGTGCTTTGAGTGTCCGTGATGGAACTCAGCAGCCATTTGCGATCATATGCGGCCTTCTGTTGCACGGTCGATAGGCCCGAGCCGTTGCCGTAGGTCGCGACATAGGTTGCCTCACATTGGTTGTAGGGTAAGCGGTGCGCCGGTCACACGGGCTTTGGGTAGTTCCAGGGCAGCAACTTGTTGATGTCCGTCTGTTTGTGCCCACCCGCGATGGCCGTCAGGATGCCAGACAAATAGCCATGCGGTTCGATCCCGTTGAGTTTGCAGGTCTCGATCAGGGACGCGATGACGGCCCAGTTTTGTGCGCCTGCATCATGTCCTGCGAAGAGCGCGTTTTTGCGGTTCAGAGCAATCGGTCGGATTGTCCGTTCCACAGTGTTGTTGTCGATTTCGATGTGGCCGTCGTTGAGGAACAGGCACAGGCCGTCCCAGTATTTGGCGATGTATTTCAGAGCCTCTCCGGTTGGCGATTTTGCTGAGACGCGGGCGCGGTGTTGGGCGAGCCAAAGCTCGAAAGCGTCAATGATGGGTTTTGATCGTTCCTGCCGTGCAGCACAGCGTTGATCGGCGCTCAGGCCGCGCAGGTCTTTTTCGATGCGATAGAGCGCCTGGACTTGCACCAAGCCCTCCTGTGCGATTGGAGCCGCGCCGGACTGGGTAACGTCATGCAACTTGCGACGGGCGTGAGCCCAGCAATATGCCAGTATCACATCCTGAGCCGGGCGTTTGAGCAGGCGGTTATAGCCAGCATATCCGTCCACTTGCAGGGTGCCGCTGAAGCCGCTCAAGATGTTTTCCGCGTGTTGGCCGGATCGTCCCGGCGCATAGGTGAAGGCAACGCCGGGCGGATCCTCACCGCTCCATGGCCGGTCATCCCGGGCAAGGGCCCAGAAGTATCCTGTTTTTGTCCGTTTGCGCCCTGGTGCCAGAACGGGTGCAGGGGTTTCGTCCATGAAGAGCTTGTTTGAGCGCTTCAGATTAGCCATCAGGGCGTCATAAACTGGGGTCAGCTCAAACGCCGATTTGCCAACCCACGCGGCCAAGGTCGAGCGATCCAGATCGATCCCCTGACGGCTGTAGATCTGGGCTTGGCGATACAAGGGCAAATGGTCTGCGTATTTGGACACGATTACATGGGCGAGCGTGTCCTCAGTTGGCATGCCGCCCGCAATGATATGTGCGGGTGCCGGGGCTTGGATGATCCCGCCTTCGCAAGACCTGCAGGCGTATTTTGGGCGACGGGTGACGATCACCCGGAACTGGGCGGGGACGATGTCCAGCCGTTCGCTGACATCCTCGCCGATCACATGGCGCTCGGCCCCGCACCTACAGGAATGATCTGGCTCAATAACAACTTCCACCCGCTCCAGATGTTTGGGCAATGATCCACGGTTGCTCTGGCGAGGCTTTGATGGCCGCACGGGCGCGGTGCGTTCGTCTGCATCAATCTCGGCTTCTACCTGCGCGATGGCCGTCTCGATATCTTCAAGTTCCAGCTCATATTGAGCCGGATCGATCTTCTCGGATTTGGCCCCGAACAGTGCCTTTTTGAAGGAGGCGACTAAGGCCTCAAGCCGCGCATTCTGATCCTGCTGCGCACGGATGATCGCCTTCAATTCGGCGATGTCGTCGGGCAATTCATCAGGGGCACTCATGCCCGATGCCATAACAAAACAAGGGCAGAATGACCCGCGCAAACGCCCCCATGAGTCACTCCGCCGCAGCCGGGGCGGCCACTTCCAAAGGGCGCACGCGCCGCCAATCCAGACCTGCGAACAGCGCCTCAAACTGGGCCGGTTCCAGCCGCATCACCCCGTTCTTGATCGCGGGCCATGTGAAGCTGTTATCTTCCAGCCGTTTGTACGCCATCACTAGTCCGCTGCCGTCCCAGTAGATCAGCTTCAGGCGATCCGCCCGCTTGGCGCGGAAGACATAGACCGACCCATCAAACGGCTTCTGGTGCAGGTGGCTCTGCACCAAAGCGGCCAGCCCATCATGGCCCTTGCGGAAGTCCACCGGATCACTGGCCACAAAAATCCGCACCTTGTGGGATGGTATGATCACGCGGCCAAAGCCCGTGCGATCTCAGCAATCCGCGCCGCGGGCGTCGCAGCATCAAGCCGGACAATGACATCGTGTTTGATCACATCAAGCGTGCCAGAGGTGGTGGCTGGCAAGGGCTGCATCACGGGTGTAGCGGCCTCAATCTCAACAGGCACAAAATCCATGCCCTCCAAATTGGGCAGCACCAACTTACCCTGTCGCGCCATCCGCCGCCAATCAGACACTGTGCTGGGGATCAACTCATACCGCTTGGCAACGGCGTTGACCGTCTCGCCTTCAATCAAAGTCTCAGCAACAATCCGTGCCTTCAACTCCGATGGCCAATTCCGCTTCCCGTCTGCACGGCGCGGCACCCTTGCAAGAAACTCGTTTATAGCTCCCATACAGAAACTCCCTCAAACCAAAGAGGCCTCTGAATCGCAGATCAGGCGCTATGCCGTAAGTGTGGGGCGGAAACACCGCTTACGTTGTAGGCGTTACGCGCTGCATTGAACTGCTGCCAGCCAAACCATCCGGAGGGAAAGTCGCCGCGCACCGGCTCAACGCCGCACTCATCAAGCAGCGTTGGTGGCGACCTGCGCAGCCTGCGGTCCAAGAGTGGTGCTTGCATGCAGAAGAACGACAACAACAACCTTAACGCCACCCAAGGATTTTTCTGCCAACCTCGAAGGAAACAGGGTGCGAATTACCCCTGTGCCGGAACCGCGCAGGAAGGACCCGCGTCCTTACTGGCAGCCAACCTGGGTCAGCCGTTCGTCGGACAACCGACAGTCTCTGTTCACCTATATTGCTCGCCCCACAGACATTTGAGGACGATCCTTTCCGCCCCTTCTTTGGCATCAATTTGACCACTTTCCAAGAGTTTCAGAACATCAGAGATCATGGATTCTTCCAGATTCTGTATCTTCGCCCATGCCGCCTCGCCACCACCCAGGCGGGAAATGAGCGCGTGCTCCAATTTCGCTCTTTTCTCCGAACATTCCAACGTCGAATCTGGTTCGTTGCGCTGCAGTTTTGCGAGTGGTCTAAATCCCGAAGGTTTCTTCTTAGGTTTCTTCAAAGGTTTGGCGGAAAGTTCTTTCCGCAACAACTGAAGCTTTACTGCCGCATCGAGATACGCTTTTTTTCCGCGTGGAATGTTAAGAATGTAGAGGTTCGAGCCGTTTGGACCCTGCCCTTCTTTGATGCGTATATGGTAAGTTTTGCTCAACGCATTCAACGAGGATCGGACTGTGCGATCCGAACAGTTCAGCGCCTCAGCGAGCGTTTCCTGGCTGGGATAGCACAGTTGGGTTTTTGTATTGTGGTGATCCATAAGCCGACCAAATACTGAATGCGCCCGAGTCGGAACCCGGGGATCGAGAATGACCAACTGCATTGCATACCATTTGTTTAACGGAAAGCCGGGCATTCAACTCGCCTCCGAGGAGGCATTAGCTTCAATCCAGGCTTCGATATCACGCGCCCGATAGCGAACGAGGCGGCCGATCCGCACCAGCCTTGGGCCGCCGCCTCGCCTCGGCGCAAGTTCAAGGAACCTCTTTGGTATGCCATACTGCGCTTCTACGTCTGGTCTGCTTAGCAGGCAGCAACTATTCTTTGCTTTCATGATACCGCTCCTAACATTCTTCAGATGCCCAGAATGTCGCCAGAATTCAGACCGCTGAATATGTTGGAAGCAACAAATAACCCTACTTATTAACTAATTTTCATTATTTCATCTATACTTACGCGCATCCTGGCGGGGATATTTCCAAGTCTCGGCTTCAGTTTGGCCGAGATGGATTGCCACGCTTTTTTCGCAGCGTGCTCTGAGAGATCAAACTTTTTTTGAGCAACTGACTGCAGATCCCCGGCGCTTGCTAATCTGCCTTGGGACTTGAATCCACTATAGACCTTGCTCATCCATTTGGCTGCCGCGCGGCGTCTTGTATTAAGACCAGACCCTTTCTTGAACCAAGCTTTGGGCAGATCAGATGAAAAACAATAGAGCGCCTTGGCTTTCGCCCTGCTTCGGTGAGGGAACGTCGCTTGGGTCGGATGCAGACAACGACTCTCCGAACCACCGCCAACGCAACATAAAACCCGCCCGCCCGCGAGACCGCGCCGAACTACGCCGGTGATTTTGGAATCCAATTCATTCAATGCTTCGCGGTACTGATACCATTGTGGCACGAGCTTTTTGTATGCCCAACTACGATCAACAAAATTCGCCAATTTCCCTCCAATCAAGCAACGGCTTTTCATGTCCGCCTCAGTCCACTTGATATTAGCCTGAATTCTGACTGCCCGCGATTCCAAGTAACAGTCCAGCGCAGTGCGGAGTTGTTCGCGTATGCTCATGTCTCCTGCACCAGTTTGTAGGATGTGCGCTGAAGCGAGATTCAGAGTATCTGCCCCACTGGCAACCCAACGCACCGGAAGCCCTTCGACGATTGTTTGCCTAACCCCGCTAGTCACGAGTGCCGAGGTCGCCCTTTGGACCAATTCCGCAGTGTTTAGTTCGGGGCCGAATACTTTTTCGTCACCCGCGCGGTCGCCAAGCACTTTAAGAAGTACAAAGGGTGGATCCGCCTGACTTTGATCTAGGATTGCTGAACCGCCAAGAAGTTCCTCGACGGCTTCATCAGCCTTCATGTCAACTGGATCGCCAAAAGTGCCCTCAGCGCCTATGCGCTTCACCCTAATCACGGTTTCCTCCATCGCCGCTCCTGGCTCTCAACTCCGCGCAGACGGTCTTCATGGCTGGCCGCAATGCATCAAGCGAAGGTTTCATGTAGCGTTGGCCAGTAATCGATAGGGGAGTATGATTCAAAAGCCGCCCGACGATTTCCTCAAATACTCCGGCCTCCATTGCGACGGTCGCGAACGTGCGCCGATGGGCATGCGGGCTCCACTTAATGCGTTTCGGTGCTTCCAGATGACCGGTCGTCGACTTGAGTGATGGAAATACCCACCTGCTGCTAAGGCCGCGAACCGGCGCCAGTATCTCGTGGTGAAACTGCAATATCGGCAGATCGAAGCTTCGACCATTCTTGGTCATCGGCAAGTGGATGTAATCTTCGTTCACGTTTTTCCACGTGAGCGAAAACGCCTCCGACTTGCGAAACCCCGTGAACAGAAGCAACTCGAAGAATACCCTGTGGATCGGATTGTAAAGCCCGCTAACTTCATTGCGCCAGACACCTAGATCATCAATGATCGTTCCCTTGGGTGTTTCATCATACCACTCGATTGCCAACGTCGGACTCTCGGGAAGATCATATACCCGCCGAGCGTGGTTCCAAACGGTCCTGAAGTATTTGAGGGCATGATTGGCGCCGGAAGGTGTGCTGACAAGGGACCGGTGGCGCTCTGTCACCATGGATTTCGAAATCTCGTCGAGCGGCAATCGCATCCAGTCGCCGAAATGGCGTTCGAACTGCTGTCTTAGGCCAACCTTGTGCGTGTCGGAACGTAGTCGCGGACGCGCGAGATATGAGTCCATCGCGGCCACAAGTGTGGGCGCGCCAACCTGAATTTTCTTGCCCGCACCCCGACCCCACTCCAAGGCAAAACCGAGCGCTGTCTGGCGGGCATTGTCTGCCGAAATCACGGGGTAGCGGCCAATCAGAATTCTGCGGGTTCGACCGCCAACATCTTTCTGGAAGTACCAGGTTTTCGACTTCTTTCCTGCAAACAGAACAAGCCCCTTGATCTCGCTATCCCAGTGCTTGGCAGTGCCCGTTTCAGGGTTAGCAACTTTGCGGGCATATGTCTCAGTGAGTTTTGGCATTTTGTAGGCTTTTTGTCGGAAACGGTATGCAGGTACATGATACCCGGTGACACGGCACGCTGATCATTATTAAATAATATGAAGCGCTTAGCAAGAGAATGCAACCACATGAAACTCACATCACTTGCTTGGAAGGCTGAGGTCTTACCATTACACAACGCCCGCTAAGACGGTTCACGGGCTATTTCATTGGCATTCTGCGGTCAAGTGGGATGTCGGGGTCCTGCCGCTTGGCGTCGGTCCGACGTTACCCGAATGCGCACAGCGGTCGCAGCAATAAGACCCTGGTGCCACGCGTTCAGAATGCGTCGCAATCATACGTGCCTGGACTTGATTAGCCGATCTTAGCCGATAGACTTCCATGATGGTTGTTGTGCGATTCCGTTTGCTGATGATTTGTTGCGTGGCATTCCTTGCAAGCGCGGGGTTTGCGGCGGCTCAGGAATGCCAGTTTCAGTTTGAAGACAGCCTTGTTGAATCGACCGGTTCGCAGGCGGTCGTTTTGGACGCGGATGGAAATCCGACGCGCGCGATTGGCGATTGGCAGCCTATCGCCTTTGTTTTGCCGGACAATCGCGTTCGCCGCTTTGGCCAGGCAATTGGACGCATCGACTTGTGTTTCCGACGGAACGATGGCCGAATACGGATGTCGCATTGCACCGGCAGCCTTATCGGCGCGGCCCGCGTGCTTACCGCTGCCCATTGCATTGATCCCGCCGGTGTCGCGCGTTCCGACGATCCAGAGGATTGGTCCCTGGCCGAAGCGCGGTTGCTGATGGGCTATGACAACGAGGGTCGGATCGATTTGGCCCGTTCGTACAGTGTGGATGTCCAAGCGCCCGCTGCGTTGGCCGCGGATGAGGACGCTTTGATATTGAACACGGCAGGGGCGCCGGGCGACACTTGGGGGACGCTTCCACTGATTACCGACACACGGTTGGAACCGGGGCGCCAATTGATGATCGTGCATCATCCCCGTGGTATTCCGAAACGTTTCAATCCGTTTGGTTGCTTTATTCACGCCAGTCAGCCCAACGCACCAGAGGCCGAAATACGTCACACCTGCGATACCTTTGGTGGCAGTTCCGGTGCATTGATCCTGCGCGCAAGCGATCTTGCCATACTCGGGGTGCACACCCGTGGCGGAGAGGCGCCGGACAATGCCAACTCGTTCAACCGTGGCACGCGGATCGCGGCCGTTGCTGCGGCGTTGGGTTTGACGACGCGTGCGCCTCAGGCACCTGAATGTACCCAAGGCGCCGGTGTGCTGGCGGATTTCGACAGTCTGACCAAGCAGCAGGCAGCGCGACTGCGTGAACGGTATTCCGGGTGTCCGATCGTTCTGGATGAAATTGAGCGCTTGTCGGTAATCGAAGACAACAGCGGCGGCACAGACGACCCCGATCCCGTGACGACAGACGCGACTGTCGATCAGGCACCCAACGAACCGTCACTCTTCAGCGCGCTAGAGCTGAGCGATAGTATCGAGGAAGGCCTGCCGAACGGGTGGTCGGTTCTTCATTCGGAAGGTGCTTTTCCAAGGCGGATCAACGCGCTGGAAATCAGCGATGATGGTACGCGCCTTGCGGTAATCAGCGGCGTGGCCGGAGTTGTCATTCGCGACGCTTCGGACCTGTCCTTCATTACCAGGGTAGAACTGCCAGAAATTTCGGGTGTTTCTGCCCGGATTCCCGGAACGGACAGGATCCTGTTGCCGGAACGCAGCGGCGACATGCTTGTCTTTTCGATATCCGACGCTGAAGTCATTGACCGGTTTAATTGGGAAAACCCGACCAGTACGCCTTCAACCATCGACGTCAGCCCGGATGGCACGTTGGCGGCATTGGCCGAAAACAAAACAGTGACGATCCTCGACCTTGCAGAAAGACGCGTTTTGCGCCGGTTTGAGATCAATGAAGATAGCCCATTTGATGCGACAGTGGCATTCACCCCGGACGCGCGATCCATCGTCATCGGGACAACACAGACCCTGCGCGGGTATTCATTGACTGGCGAGCTGCTTTTTGAGCGGACGGACATCCCGCAACTGCATTGGTCGGTCAATATCGAAATGGACGGGCACCGCCTGCGGCGAAACGCAGACGGGCAAACAATGATCGCGGGTTTTGCAGACGGGTCTTTGCATCGAATTGATCCGACAACGGGGGATACTCTGAATTCCTGGCGTGCGCATCGGGAATGGATCCTCACATCCGTGGATGTTGACGATGGCTCTGGGCTGGCGGTATCCGCAGGGCGCGCCTATGGCATCGCGGTGTCAGAACCCGAACAAGGCATCGTACTTTGGCAGGACTCCTTTGACCAACGCATTCACGCCCCGACAGTCGCGATAAACCCGAGACGGGAGATCGCTTATTTCGGTAAATTGGATGGCTCGGTCGAGGCCCGAGCGCTGCGCGACGGTTCGCTACGCGGCGCTGCAGAAGGGGGGCGCCGGTTCGCGTCGGTCACGACGTCCCGTGACGGCAAAACAGCTGCAACATCCACGATGCGCGGCAGGGTTGATACCTGGGACGTCAGTGGCCCAATCCCGGCACATCTGGCCACTTTGAAGGGTCTGGAACTGGGGGATTACACGTCGATTGGGTGGGATTGGCCATGCTGTCCCGACACGCAGAACCTTACGGTTTCTGATGACGGAAAACTGGTTGCGGCCCAGGCAAATGCAATGGTCGTGATCTGGAATGCGCTGAGCGGCGCAGAACTTGCCCGATTGGACCTGTCGGGTGAGGATGGATTTGGTCAGGTTGATGACATCATATTTGTTCCCGGTCAGGATTGGCTGATTACCAGTGACATCAGAAGTGTTTCGCTTCACGACATCAGCCAACTCCCGGAAATCAAACACATAAAGACACGCGATTTGGGCGATGAAGAGGTCGCATTGTTCAGCAACCTGTCGGTTTCGCCCGACGGGAAATTGGTGGCCGGTTTCGACTGGGAAGGTGGCAAGGGCGAGATTGCAGAGCTTCCCGATTTCCGCCCAGTTGGCAATATGCAGACGCTGCGTTGGGGCGGAAATGATACTGCGTATTCAACTGACGGTTCAGTGATCGTTTCAGTCACCGATGAAGATACCGAAAATGCCGAAATTCGAACGTTTGACGGGCGCACGGGCCGCCCCGGCAAACGGCATCTGGCGGGCAAGGACACCTGGGGGACGGTGGACAGTCGCGGGTATGTTTTCCTGTCGGATCCTGAAAGCCGGGATTTGCGTGTGTGGCCCGCGACTGAAGACACTCCGACCCACAGCGCCGTATTGCCACTTGAGAACATGATATTTGTCGAAATATCCTCGGTCGGATCGGGGAACAAGGCACTGATCGCGGGCCAGCAGCTGGTGCAGCTTGACCTGGCCAAGGGGCACGCGAATTGGTCAGCCCAGATTTCGCAGGACGGAGATATTGCGACAATTGATCGACAGTCATTCGGCGCTGGCGAATTTGATGATCAGATCGTGCGTGGGCTGGTTCTGGTCGGACCCGACGGAACAATGCGCAATCCATCCCAGTTCCGGGCACAGCGCAATTCGACGGCTGCGCATCGGGCAACCCTCAAAACCCTGCCCGCCAATCTGACAGACGGTGATGAATTGGCGCAGGCAGCGCAAGCATTACTGGGCCTGTTCCGTTTTGGTGATTCAGACGTAAGGAATATTTTTATCGAAGGGAACGCGTCATTATTAAGTGATGAGCTTCGGCGCGCCGTCCAGTTGGAATTAAAATCCGCAGGGCTCTACAATTCCAGCATCGATGGTGTCTTTGGGCGCGGCACGATCGCGGCACTTGAATCATATGGCGAACAATAGGGGTACTGGAAATCCTCATCGTTCATTTCTGGATCGTCAATTGCAAAAAATATCACTTGGGTACGGACCCTTTTGCAATTCATCTTTCGTAATGGCCATCGAAGGCAGTTTGCCGCACCGGCTGTGACGCTTTGTGGTGGCAGCCAGCGCGCGTCACAATGCACGCGCCACATCCGCCATCAAAGTTTGTAAGTTTTCTTGATCAACCCATAGGCAAGGTCATGCGCAACCTCGGCTGCGTCCGCTTCGCCAAGGCGACCGGTCCGAACCAGAGTTGCCAGGTACGCGCAATCAATCCGGCGGGCCATGTCATGGCGCGCAGGCAATGAACACAAGGTGCGCGCGTCATCGACAAACCCGGATGTGTTATAGAATCCGGCGGTTTCAGTGGTTGCCTCGCGATAGCGGCGCGCCCCTTCCGGGCTGTCATAGAACCACCATGGCGCGCCAAGCTTCAGCGCCGGGTATACCCCCGCCAGCGGCGCCAACTCGCGGCCATAGGCGCCTTCGTCCAGCGTGAACAGAACAATGGTCAGTTTCGGGTTCAGACCAACGTCATCAAGCAGCGGCTTCAATGCCCGCAGATAGTTCATTTTGCCCGGCATATCGAACCCACGATCGCGGCCGAACTTTTTCATCATCTCGGCCGAATTGTTCCGCTCGCTGCTGGGGTGGATTTGCATGACAAGACCGTCATCAAGGCTCATCCGGGCCATTTCGGTCAGCATCTGCCCACGGAACGCATCGGCATCCTCGGCCGAGGCTTGTCCCTTGCGCACGCGCTGGAACAGGTCCGAGGCTTCGGACCTGGTCAGGTTTTCAGTGCGCGCCGTCGTATGCCCATGATCCGTAGACGTTGTTCCAAGCGACTTGAAGAACTCGCGCCGGGACCGATGTGCGTCAAGGTATCCGTCCCAGGTGTCGGTATTCATGCCTGTAATCTGCCCAAGCTGGTCGAGGTTTTCGGCAAACCCTTCCCATTCGGGGTCGACCACAGTGTCGGGACGATAGGCGCTGATGACCTTGCTTGGCAGGTCAATACCCGCCAATTGCTGGTGCCACTTCAGATCATCAAGCGCGCCTTCGGTTGTCGCAATCGATTCAATGTTGAACTGCTTAAGCAATGCGCGCGGCTTGTACTCGGGCCGCGCCAGACGCTCGGATATATGGTCATAATATTCGTCGGCTGTCGCGGCGGACAGCGGCTTGGTCAAGCCGAAGACATCCTGAAACGAATGGTCCAGCCAGAACCGGGACGGCGTCCCCCGGAACAGATAATAATGCGCGGCGAACAGACGCCAGATCTTGCGACCATCGGTTTCGACCCGGTCCGATCCGTTGCCCGCAATGCCCAAATCTTCCAGCGGCACGCCCGCAGAAAACAGCATCCGATAGATATAGTGATCGGGAATGACCAGCATCTCGGCCGGATCGGTGAAATTCTTGTTTTCGGCGTACCAACGTGGGTCAGTGTGCCCGTGCGGACTGACAATCGGCAGATCGGCAACTTCGCCACAAAGCGCGCGGGCAACGCGGCGAGTATCGGAATCAAGCGGGAACAGGCGATCCGGATCAGCCAAGGCCATTATTCACTTCCCCTTCGTCCAGCGTCGAACTTGTGCAGATTGCATTCCATGTGCGCCACCCCTGTTGGCATATCTGCCAGAGTATTTCCAACCAGCATTTTTGCGCAGCTGAAGAACAGAAACCCGCATGCAAGCTGATTTTCAATAACCGCGAAATCGGGACATGCGCGCGCCATCGGTCGCGGGCCGGTTCTGCTGACGCGCTTTATCGTGATTGCGTCAAACACGTGCCCTTGGGCCGACGGTCAACCCATTTACCCGGTCGATGATCGAAGCCGCGCAGATGCCCTGGTTCCGGTAAAGGTCACCAATTGTGCCGGTTTGGCCAAAATGCTCGACCCCCAGTGGCAATGTCACATGCCCTGCAACAGAACCAATCCAGGACAATGTGGCGGGGTGACCGTCAAGCAGGGTGACGATCCGGCAGTGCGGCGGCAGCTCTTGCATGAGTGTTTCGATATGGGCGCGCGCGTCGGTGTTCCCATTGGCACGGGCGCGCTGGGCCGCCGTCCAACCAGCGTTAAGCCGGTCCGCCGAGGTCACCGCCAGCACGCCGATATCCCGGCGGGTTTGCCCCAGCATTCCGGCAGCTTTGATCGCCTCGGGCGCGACAGCACCCTGATAGGCGATCGCAACATCGCAGTTCGGGCCCGGTTTGCGCAGCCAATAGGCCCCGTCAACGGCGCCCTGTCGGAAATCTTCATCGACGCGCTTGCCGGGCTGTTCAATTGGGTTGGTGGTCAGGCGCAAATAGACCGATCCGCCAGTTTCGTCGCGCAGCCAGGTCCGCTCATCCGGGTCACCTTCGCCGTCACGCTGCATGTAATCAAACGCCCATTGCATGATCACGGCCAACTCGTCGGCAAATGCCGGTTCGAACGCGGCCAGCCCGTCCTGGCTCATCCCGATCAGGGGCGTGCCGACCGATTGGTGCGCGCCGCCTTCGGGTGCAAGTGTAACGCCCGAGGGCGTGCCGACCAGCAGGAACCGCGCGTCCTGATAGCAGGCATAATTCAGCGCATCGAGGCCCCGGCACACGAAGGGATCATAGACGGTGCCGATGGGAATCAGACGTTTGCCAAACAGGCTGTGGCTAAGACCCGCAGCGCCCAGAAGCAGCATCAGGTTCATCTCGGCGATGCCCAATTCAATATGCTGGCCGTTCGGCGTGAATTCCCATTTCGCGGTGGACGGGATGCGGTTTTCAATGAACGCATCGGCCTGCGTTTCACGCGCGAACAGCTTGCGCCGGTTCACCCATGGCCCAAGATTGGTGGTGCCGGTCACATCGGGCGAGGTTGTCACGATCCGCGCCGCCAGCTCGCTGTCACCCTTCGATAACTCGTCGAGGATTTTGCCGAAGGCCATCTGGGTCGAGGTTTCTTTTGCGGTATCAATGTCAATCGCGGGGACGTCCAGACGCGCGTCGCCAAACCGCCGCCTGCCCTTGGCAAAGAACGGCACCTGATCAAGGAATGCCGTGAACGCATCGCGGTCTTCGATGGTTGCCAAAGGCTCCCATTCCTGGCCCTCGGCCACGCCCATATGCGCCTGCCATTCGGCCATCTGCGTCTTGTTCATCAGCCCACCGTGGTTGTCCTTGTGCCCAGCAATCGGCGTGCCCCAGCCTTTGATCGTATAGGCCAGAAAGCAGGTCGGGCGGTCATGGTCGATGCTTGCAAAAACCTCGTCCATGGTCTCGACACAGTTGCCGCCAAGGTTCTCCATCAGCTCGGCCAACTGGGCGTCGCTGCGCTTGTCAATCAGCGCTGAGACATCGCCCTGATCGCCAAGATCATCCATCAACCGTTTGCGCCAGACCGCACCGCCCATGAAGGTCAGTGCCGAATAATCCTGGTTCGGGCAGGCATCTATCCAGCCGCGCAAACGCTCGCCGCCGGGTTCTGCAAAAGCCGCGCGTTGCAGCGTGCCATGCTTGATCCGCACGACATCCCAGCCGAACGCGTCGAAGATTTTCTCGACCCGTTCAAACAGGCCCTCACGCACGATACCGTCCAGCGACTGACGGTTATAGTCGATGATCCACCAGCAATTGCGCAGGCCGTTTTTCCAGCCCTCTTGCAGGCATTCATAGATATTGCCCTCGTCCAGCTCGGCGTCGCCAACCAGCGCCACCATCCGGCCCTTGGGTGCATCCTGTCCCCAGTCCTTGGCCGCGATGTAATCCTGGATGAGCGACGCAAACGACGTGATCGCAACGCCAAGCCCGACAGACCCAGTCGAAAAATCCACGTCATCCGCATCCTTGGTGCGGCTGGGATAGGATTGCACGCCGCCAAAGCCGCGAAAATTCTCCATCCGTTCGCGGTCCAGATTGCCCATCAGATATTGCATCGCGTGAAACACCGGGCTGGCATGGGGTTTGACCGCAACGCGGTCTTCCGGCTTGAGGGCCGAAAAATACAGCGCCGTCATGATCGACACCATCGAGGCCGAGCTGGCCTGATGCCCGCCGATCTTGATCCCATCCGCCTTGGGGCGAATGTGGTTGGCATTGTGGATCATCCAGTGTGACAGCCACAGCAGGCGTTGTTCGATGGTTTTCAGGTGGCTCATGGCGCTCTTCCGGGATTGGATCTGATCTTGGCGGTATACTAGGTTGGATTTCGCGGTGGTTCTCGGCTAAGACACGCGCAATGGGCCGCCAATTCGGAGGTTTTCGGCTTGAATGGACAGAAATTGGTGGATTCCAGCGCGATTGATGAGTTTGACATCCGAATCCTTCGCGCGCTGGCCGATGATGGGCGCCTGACCGTCCAGGGGCTGAGCGACCAGGTCGGCCTTAGCCCTTCACCGGTCGCGCGGCGTCTGACCCGGTTGGAGGAACGGGGAATCATCCGCGGTTACACTGCGCTGATTGACGAGGTGCGCCTGGGTTTTGGCGTTTCGGTTTTCGTGTCAGTCAAACTCGACCGGCAGGTTGATGACGCCTTGGCCAGTTTCGAATCCGCAATCGGGCAGATGCCCGAGGTGGTCGATTGCTGGCTGATGACGGGTAATCGCGATTATCTGCTGCGTCTGGTGACCCGGGACATGGCCGAATTTGAACAGTTCCTGACCACCAAACTGACCCGGCTTGCGCCCGTGGCGGGGATCGAAAGTTCGATCCCGCTGCGGCGTGTCAAAGCAGGCACCGCGCGGACGCCCTGAAGCCTAGGACTTCTGCAACGATATGGCGAAGGCCAGATAGCCGGACTGATCCAGATCGCCCATTCCGGCATCGACCATCGCCTGCCACAGGTCGCGGCATTGTTCGAGGATGGGCAAAGACAGTTCCAGCGATTGCGCAAACTCTGCCGCTTGCATCAGATCCTTGGCCTGCGTGCGCGGCCGCCCGCCGGGGTCAAAGCTGCGGTCGATCATGCGCTGACCATGCAGATCAAGAATGCGACTGCCCGCAAAACCGCCCAGCAATGCTTCACGCATCTTTGCCGGATCGGCGCCTGCGGTTTTCGCCAACAACATCATCTCGGCCACAATGCCGAGCGTTGCGCCGACAATCGCCTGGTTGGCGGCCTTCGCGATCTGCCCCGCGCCCACCGCCCGCCCGAGACTGGGGCATCGATGAATGTACCACCCGCCGCCGCGATACGTTCGACCACGCTTTTTGTCGCGGCGATAGTGGTGGTGCCCATGTCGATGACCAACGTTCCGCCCAGATCCTGCGCAGCCATGGCATAAATCGTCTGGGTCAGCGCGGGCGCGGCAATCGGGCACTTTACCCCCAATCCGCCGTCCTCACCGCGAATCGGATCAGATCATTGGATGCGCCACATGCCTCCACCAGGCAGAAATCTGGTCGTTCAATTCGCCCCAACCTAACGACTGTGTTGCCCACAAGTTCTGGGCCATTTCAGGTTATAGTTTTTGGCATTGGAGGTCGCATGTTGAGCGCTTGGTGAGGGCGCGTGTGATTGTACTGCCCGACATATGCAACGTTGTTATTGCAATCGAGGTACTTGTGCCCCTCGGCATCCCACAGCCAGACATCGCTGGCGCGAACCACATGGACGGGGTCGTCATAAAACGTCGAAACATTTGGACCCAACAGGTTTGCCCGGCGATCCAGCAGGTCCTGAATGGGCTTGGAAGTCTGCATGATGCGATGCCTTTTTGCCGGGATATGGTCAAACGCCGGGGTGGGTAACCTCAGGGGGCGATGCTTTGCAGACGCTCTAACATGTCGAGCAGTTTGCGCATGTCGTCATGCCCGTAATTGTCGCGCAATCGCTGGAAAATCGCGTTTGATTCATCGGCGTGTTTTTCAAGGATTGCCTGACCGTTCGGCGCAATGGAAACAAGCGTCTTGCGCCGGTCAGTTTCGCTGGGTCTGCGATCAAGTAGCCCGTCGTCTTCCATGGCCTTCAGGATCCGCGTCAAACTGGGCAGCAGCAGGCAGGCGCGGTCGGCCAGAACCGTCTGATCCATCGGACCAGATTCGGCCACAACACGCAGAACGCGCCATTTTTGTTCGCTGATCCCGCTTTTGCTAAGCATTTCGCGGATCGGCTGCATCACGCTTTCCCGCGTCCTCAAAAGGGAAATCGCAAGCGATCTGTCGGTGCTGCGCAATTCGGGCTGCGGATCATCGTCTTTGTCAGATGCCATCATGTCACCCCTTCGCATCACCCTACCATCCGGAAAATACTATTAATAAGTTAAGTATTTACTTAACAAGGCAATTAAACAGGAGTCAACTGTACCGCACATTCATATCGACTATTCGGCCAATCTTGAGGACGCTGTGGACATCGGCGCGCTTTGCGAAGCAATCCGCGCTGCTGCCGCCCGGATTGAGACCTTTCCGATGGCCGGAATACGGGTGCGCGCCACCCGCGTCGATCATGTTGCAATGGCCGACGGGGACGGCCGGCATGGATTCATCGACCTTTCCGTCCGGTTGCGCGAAGGCAGGTCAGAAGACGTCAAACGCGATGCGATCGCGCAGATTTTTGACACCCTGAAAACGTTCATGGCACCGGCCATGCAAGCACGCTCTGTCGCGCTATCGGCCGAAATGCGCGACATCAACGCCAAGCTGAACGGCATTCTGGAACGGTTCCGTGACACCGGCATCATGAACCGTATCGCCGGGCAGGATGTCGCGGGCGGCGATGGCACGTTCCAGAACACATCGCCCGTCGACAAATCCCTGATCTGCACTGTCGCGCACGACAATGCCGCCAATATCGACAAGGCCGCAATGGCCGCGCAGAAAGCGTTTGCTGACTGGCGCGATATGCCGGCGCTTGCGCGCAAGAAGATCCTCATCAGAATCGCCGAAGGCATCGAACAGAGCGCCTGCTGGTCGAAATCGCCGAAGATGCGGGCCTGCCTGCCGGTGTCCTCAACACTGTCAATGGCTTCGGAGACGGCGCCGGAAAGGCCTTGTGCGAACATCCCGCGATCAAGGCCATCGCATTTGTCGGGGAATCCCGTACCGGCAGCCTGATCACCAAACAGGGGCCGGCACGCTGAAACGTAACCATCTGGAACTGGGTGGCAAAAACCCTGTGATCGTGTTTGACGACGCCGACCTGGATCGCGCGCTGGATGCCGTGATCTTCATGATCTATTCGATCACCGCAGAGCGTTGCAAATCATCCTCGCGCCTTCTGATCCAGGAAACGATCCGCGAAGACTTCGAATCCCGCCTGATCTAACGGGTCGACCACTTCAACTGCTTTAGCCATGATGTGGATGCATCGGATGCACCATGTTGCGTTCTGGGTGCCGACGCCACTGAACATCATTGACCTCCTCGACCTGATGGCCACCACCGGGCATGTCAGCAATATCGAGCGTGGGCCGGGACGGCACGGAATCTCGAACGCGTTCTTCCTGTATGTCCTCGACCCGGACGGGCACCGGATCGAAATCTACTGTTCGGATTACCAGACCGTCGATCCCGACATGGAACCGATCAAATGGGATCTGCAGGATCCGCAGCGCCAGACCCTTTGGGGCGCGCCCGCACCCGAAAGCTGGTTCCGGCACGGGACGGCCTTTGTCGGGGCCCCGCAAAAGGACTCGACCATCAAGGCCAGCCCGATCATTGCGCCATGACACTCCTGCAGCAAAAGTATCGCGCCGCTGTGTGCAATACGCGCACCGGGCGTGATGCGCGGACCGGGTTTTGGATTACGCCAGCAGCACGAAATTCATACAGCAAGCAGTTAGAACACCTGTGCGGTCCTGACCGCGCAAAGGGAGCCTGAGAATGCGTTTCGCCACCTAAACATCCGACAATCAGACCCGTTACGGCACGGTCACCAACGCCGGTATGATTGCGCTGAACGATGAATTTCCAAAGTGGCCGACGCTGTTTGACGCGCTCGTGGCCGGCGGGCTGGACGATCTGGCCCAGGCCGCAGATGGCAAACCCGTCACGCATGCAGATTTCAGATACGAAATGGTCTTACCAAACGCGCGGCGCATCCTATGCGTCGGGGTCAATTTTCCGGACCGCAATGCGGAATACAAAGACGGTTTGGACCAGCCGAAGTACATGTCTCTTTTCCCGCGTTTTGCCAGCGGTTTTACCGGCCACGACCGTCCGCTGATCCGCCCGCCCGAAAGTCACATGCTGGATTACGAGGGCGAGGTCGCAATCGTCATCGGCAAGGCGGGCCGCCGCATCTCTCAGGCCGATGCTTACGACCACATCGCTGCGCTGACCCTCTGCAATGAGGGGACGATCCGGGACTGGGTGCGGCATGCCAAATTCAACGTGACCCAGGGCAAGAACTGGGACAATTCCGGGTCCATTGGCCCCTGGCTGGTCCCATTCACAGATGCCAGCCAGCTGGACGACGCGCGTATCATCACCCGCGTGAACGGCGCGGTGCGTCAGGACGACACCCTCGCCCGTATGATGCATCCCATTCGCCGCGAGGTCGAATGTATCTCGACATTCATGACGCTGCAGCCGGGCGATATCATCGTGACCGGCACGCCGACTGGATCAGGCGCGCGGCTTGACCCGCCACAATACCTGAAGCCGGGGGATGTGGTCGAAGTCGAGGTGAACGGCATCGGCACGTTGCGCAACACCGTCGAGGATGAGGTTCAATGACCCCGCAAGATCACGCCAAAGCCGCGACCGACCTGCTGAATGCCGAGGCGTCCGGCACGCAGATCGGCCTGCTGACAAAGGTGCACCCGGACATGGACATGGATGATGCCTATGCCATTCAGATTGCCATCTAACGGGCCAAGCTGGACCAGGGGCGTCGCGTTGTTGGCTGGAAAATCGGTCTGACCTCGAAGGCAATGCAATACGCGTTGAACATCGATATCCCCGATAGCGGGATCCTGTTTGATGACATGGTTTTTGACCACGGTGCGACCATTCCAGCCGGGCGGTTCATCCAGCCCCGGATCGAAGCCGAAATCGCATTCGTGATGAAATCCCCCATCGGCGGCTCCGCCGTTACGCGCGCGCAGGTTCTGGCAGCAACGGATTATGTCGCGCCAGCAATCGAAATCCTAGATACACGGATTGTTCGGGTCGATGCCGACACCGGCGAAACCCGCAAGGTGTTTGATACCATAAGCGATAACGCGGCCAATGCAGGCGTGGTTCTGGGGGCCGGGAAACACGCCGTGGATGCCTTTGATCTGCGCTGGGTCGGCGCGATCACATCCCGCGACGGTGTCGTGGAAGAAACCGGCCTTGGGGCCGGGGTTCTGAATGACCCTGTCGAAAGCGTCGTCTGGCTGGCGCACCGAATGGCGCAATACGGTCAACAGATCGAGCCGGGCCAGATCATCCTGTCGGGCAGTTTCATTCGCGCCGTCGAATGCCCTGCGGGTTCACAAATCCATGCAGATTTCGGCGCCTTCGGGTCCGTCGACATCTCGTTCGCCTGAGGGAGACGCCATGCCTGCGCCGCACAATCCGTTCAAACACGCCATCGCCCGGGGCGACCTGCAACTGGGATGCTGGCTGGGGCTGGCCGACCCCTACATCGCCGAGATCAGTGCCGGTGCCGGTTTTGACTGGCTGCTGATCGACGGCGAACATGCGCCAAATGATCTGCGTTCCATCACCGCGCAATTGCAGGTTCTTGCGGGCAAAGGTTGCCACGGTGTGGTCCGGCCACCCATTGGCGAGGCCTGGGTCATCAAGCAATTGCTTGATGCCGGGGCGCAAACGCTGCTTGTTCCCATGGTCGACAGCGCCGAACAGGCGCGCGACCTTGTCGCGGCAGTGACCTATCCACCCCATGGCGTACGCGGAGTTGGATCTGCCCTGGCCCGTGCCTCGGATTTCGCAGGAATTGCCGATTACCTGACGACCGCCCGGTACCAGATTTGTTTGATCGCCCAGGTCGAAAACCTGAAAGGATTGGCAAATCTGGATGACATCCTGGCCGTTGAAGGGCTTGATGGGTTGTTCATTGGTCCGTCCGATCTGGCGGCGGACATGGGATTCATCGGTCAGGCCGGGCGCGCGGAAGTCAAAGACGCAGCCACAGATGCGATCAGGCGCATCGTGGCCGCCGGAAAGGCCGCAGGCATCCTGACGCTGGACCAGGACCTGCAAACGCAGTGCCGAAGGCTCGGCGCTTCCTTCATTGCGACAGATATCGACGTGGCGCTTTTTGCACGCAACATGCGTCTGGCTGCCGCAGACGCATCCGAACGCCTCAAAGGCTGATCACTAGGCAGGCCCGCCCCCTAAGGGGCGTTCGGCGGCGTTCTGGCATGGGCCGAGCGGCGCTAATACCGCACCGGGAATCTGCCCTGCCCTACTGCCCTTCGGGCACAAGGATCTCTCGCTTGCCGACATGGTTGGCCGGGCTGACGAGGCCCTGATCCTCCATCTGCTCAACCAGGCGCGCGGCCTTGTTATAGCCGATGGCCAGCTTGCGCTGGATGTAGCTGGTGGAACACTTGCGGTCCTTCAGTACGATGGCGACGGCGGTGTCGTACATCGCATCTTCGCTGTCGGTGTTTCCGCCAAGACCCAGCACCAGATCAATGTCGGATTCCGAGTCATCCGACGGGCCATCGACAACACCGCTCATATACTCCGGCGGGCCGAAGGTTTTGAGGTGGTTGACGATTTCCTCAACCTCTTCATCGCTAACGAAGGGCCCATGAACCCGCGTAATCTTGGCGCCGCCGGCCATGTACAGCATGTCACCCATGCCCAGCAGTTGCTCGGCCCCCTGTTCACCCAGGATCGTGCGGCTGTCGATCTTGCCAGTCACCTGGAACGAAATCCGCGTCGGGAAGTTCGCTTTGATCGTGCCGGTGATCACATCGACCGAGGGGCGCTGCGTGGCCATGATCAGGTGGATGCCGGACGCCCGCGCCATCTGCGCCAAGCGCTGAATGCAGGCCTCGATCTCTTTACCGGCAACCATCATCAGGTCGGCCATTTCGTCCACAACGACGACGATATAGGGGATCTTCTCGGGCGCGAATTCCTCGGTCTCAAAGACGGGTTCACCGGTGTCATCATCAAACCCGGTCTGCACCGTGCGGCTGAACATCTCGTCCTTGGCCAGCGCATCGGCCACCCGACCGTTATAGCCTTCGATGTTGCGCACGCCCATCTTGGACATCTTGCGATAGCGTTCTTCCATTTCGCCGACGACCCACTTCAGGGCGACAACCGCCTTTTTCGGATCGGTGACAACGGGGGACAACAGATGCGGGATGCCGTCATAGACGGACAGTTCCAGCATCTTCGGGTCGATCATGATCATCCGGCATTCCGCCGGGGTCAACTTGTACAGCAGGCTGAGGATCATGGTGTTGATCGCAACCGATTTACCGGACCCCGTGGTCCCGGCGATCAGCAGATGGGGCATCTTGGCAAGGTTCGCCACAATCGGATCGCCACCAATATCCTTGCCCAGCGCCAGCGGTAGTTTCTGTGTGCCGTCGCCGAAATCGCGACTGGACAGAATCTCGCGCAGCAGCACTTTCTCGCGGTTTTCATTGGGCAGTTCGATACCGATGACCGACCGACCCGGAACCGTGCTGACACGGGCCGACAGGGCCGACATCGAGCGCGCGATATCATCGGCCAGTCCAATCACCCGGCTGGCCTTCAGTCCCGGCGCGGGTTCCAGTTCGTACATGGTGACCACGGGGCCGGGGCGGACGCTGACAATTTCGCCTTTGACGCCATAATCGTCCAGAACAACCTCCAGCATGCGGGCGTTTTCTTCCAATGCCTCATCGCTCAGCTGGCTGCGTTCGATGGTAACCGGATTCGCCAAAAGGCTGAGGGGGGGCGTTTCGAATTCATCGCCATGCTCATCAAAGCCCAAACCTGGCTGCGCCTCGGCGCGCGCCTGACGTGACTGTTTCGGGGCCTTGCGGATCGGATGCTGCACCTTGCGCGCCAGTTCGGCCAGCGGGGCCAGCATCGGGCGAGATTCCGTCGCCTCTCCGCCAACGTCTTCAATCGGATCGGGGGTGAAGCCGTCGTCGAAATTTTCGACAAATGCGTCCAGATCTTCATCGCTGGGCGCAGGCGGCACCAGACCGGATGTGGTTCCCGATGCCCCGCCGCCTGCAATCGCAGGATCGTCTTTCGCACGCAACGCGCCACCAAGGCTCGGCTCGCCCGATGCAGCGCGCGATACCAGTGGCGGAACGATGCGCGCTGGGGCTGCTGCGCTGGACGGTTCCTGACCGACGCGTTTGCGGATGACATCCGCAATCCGCGCGGAAATACGCGCGTCACCTTCAAGGTCATCATAAGCCTCGAATTCGTTCTCGGCTTCCTCGACGTCCTTGTTGCGCGTCAGCGCGTTGAACAGGCCAGACATTCCACTGCGCTTTTCGACCGGCGCGTCGGGCATGGCCGATTTGGCGGCAGCTTCGGCTTCAAATGCGGCAATCGCGGCCTCACGCCGTTGCGCGCGTTTGGCGGCAGTATTGCGCGCCACAGCGACCGACCCGGTCAGGGAACGCGTCACCAGCGCGGCAATCCCGGCGTAAACCATGATGATCCCGGCGGCCATGATGCGGAACCCCAGACGCAATTCACGCCCGTTCACACCCAGCACGAACAGCGCCATAGCAACCGCCCCGATTGCCATCACGAAGGCCATCGCCTTCAGGCCCAGCGCCGTGCCCAGCGGAACAATCCCAAGAATCGCACCCAGCACCGTGTCGCCGAACAGCCCGCCCAATCCGAACGAATGCGTCCAGGCCGAGGTCGGCACATGGGTCGAGGCATAGACCGACGCCACCGCAATCGCGATCGGCGCAAAGATCAGCCGCCCGATGGCGCGTTCTTCCCCGACGTGCAGAACAAACCGCGCGCCCCAAACCGTCAGCACCAGCGCCAGACCCCAGGACCCCATGCCCGCGATGATATAAAGCGGAGAGGCGATCGAGGCCCCGAACCGCCCCAGCATATTGGCCGCAGGTGCATCCGTCGCCGTCAACCAGCTTGGGTCTTCGGGCACATAGGTCGCCAGAAGCGCGGCAATCGCCAGCCCCATCGCAATGAAAGCAAATCCCAGCAGTTCCTTGCCGCGCCGTTCCAGCGTCGCTTGCGTTGCACTGTCGAAAAGCGGATCACGCCGCCGGGCTGAATAAGACGCCATCTGATTTACCTCACGTATACAGGCAGTCACGAAGCCGGGTCAGGCCGTGCTGCAGGTCTTCTGTTGGGGCGACCATGGCCACCCGGATATATCCGTCACCCGGCGTGCCGCCGCCGGGGGTCGCTTCGCGCGCCAGATAGGCGCCGGGCAGAACCCGGATGCCGGTCTGTTGCCACAGCTTCAGCGCCGCGGCCTCTCCGTCATCGACGGGTAGCCACAGGAAGAAGCCGCCTTCGGGCGCGGCGCAGCCATCGACGCCCGCAAACACTGCATCGGCAATGTCGTACTTCTGCTGATAGAGCGCGCGGCTCGCCTCCACATGATCCTCATCCGCCCACAGGCGTTCCGACACCCGCTGGATCGGCAGTGGCACCGGCGCGCCGGAATAGGCGCGCAGACGGCGGATGTGGCGCATCGATTCTGGCCCAGCTGCCACAAAACCCGACCGCAGCCCGGCCAGGTTCGACCGTTTGGACAGCGAATGAATGATGATCGCGCGTTCAGGATCGGCCCCGACTTCTTCGGCGACCTCGATCAACCCGGCAGGCGCGGCATTGCGGTAGATCTCGCAATAGCACTCATCGGCGATGATGCGGAAATCATGGTGTTCAGCCAGGGCCAGAAGCTCGGCCCAGTAATCCCGCGTCGCAACCGCGCCCTGCGGGTTTCCGGGCGAACAGACGAAAGCAACCTCGGTCCGGTTCAACACGTCGGCCGGCAAGGCGGCATAATCCGGCAAGAACCCGGTGTCTTCGGTGGCAGACACAAATATCGGCTCGGCCCCGAGGGTCAGCGCACCGACCGCATAGACCTGGTAAAACGGGTTCGGCACCAGAACTGCCGGGCGGCTGCCATCGCGCGCCGTTTCCGGGCAGAGCGCAAGAACCGTGTTGAACAACCCCTCACGCGACCCATTCAGCGCCATGATCCGGTCCACCGGCACCTGCACGCCATAGCGCCGCGACAGCCAGGACGAAATCGCGGCCAAAAGCTCTGGCGCGCCATCATTGGGCGGATAAAGCTGAAATCCGCGCGCCGTCGCCGCAATCCCTTCGGCGACCCAGTCCGGGAACGCATGTTTTGGCTGACCGATGGACAGATGCAGCACATCGCCGCCCGGTTCATGGGCGTCGAGAAGGTTCCGCAGACGCGGAAACGCATATTCTGGCAGGTTCGAAAACCGCTCAGGAAAAACCATATCTGCCTCAGTCCGGGATCATTGGCGCCCCGTGTAAGGCTTAGAATAAACTAGGGAATGCCCGCTGGTCCAGTGCGCAGTTCAGGCACAGGGGCGATGTTGCATTTAGGCAAGTTCCGCCTCGACCGCCGCGCCGATGCGCAGTAAACGCGCCTCTGCCATGGGCGCGCCCATCAGCATCAGACCCGTCGAAGGCACACTCTGTGGTAGTGTCAGCGCACACAGCCCCAACAGGTTGCCGATACGGGTATTTCTAAGCGCCATCAGGTTGGCACGCACGAAGTAGTCATTGTCGGTGTTCAGCCGGTCGACATTCGGCGGCATGATCGGCGCAGTCGGTAAAATAACCGCGTCAAATCCC